>JAAUYG010144243.1_pt1 | contig 10105 bp, 6 predicted proteins | sample 7278091 | NCBI WGS metagenome assembly JAAUYG01 (sample SAMN14350201, study PRJNA611818) | marine sediment metagenome | isolation source: surface marine sediment (0.6m) | place: French Polynesia: Moorea | collected 2018-08
AAAAAAATTCCAAAAATTAATTTATTCCATTTTTATCCGGGTTTATTTTGTGGGCCGGGTTTTATTGCGGCACCCCCATCCACAGGGGCTTTTTTGTTTTGTTCCAACACAAGCTGGGCCCCCCCCCCCCCCCCCCCCACTCCCTCCTTTCTGTGTATCCAGGAAGCCATATTTCTGCTTCCCTGCAGATAAAAATACCCAGCTGAGGTGAATCCAGATAGAGATGGTCCAGGAATACCTGGTGGCAGCGCATGCTGTCAGCCAGGCTAGCTGGCCAAACCGCTGATCCTTAGCCAAATATAATAATGCAATGGTATGGAATGAAGGAATAAAATGCACATGAGCATCAATCATGTCCTTCAACCCCTAAAGGAAAGCAAGACAAAATTTATCTGTAAACATTGTGAAGCCTTGTAACTAGTTTTGCAAGGCTTTCAACCAAGCAGTAGTGTGAGACATAAAATACTGTGAACATGGCATGTGACTGTTGTATCTTAGCTTGGTGCAGAACAATTTTTAAACCCCGCAGGGTTTCTTACTTTGCATTTGTGTGTGTGTATCCGTAAACAAAATGTCTCTAAAAATATTGAACTGATCAACTTTTTTTTGGTGGAAGCCTTCCCAGTGACCCAGGGAGGAGACCATTTAATTTTGAAAAAAAAAAAAAAAATCCCCGGGGTAAGGTGGGGTGGGTTAAAATTTGGCCCTAATCATGCTAATGATACGAGATAGGAGAAAAATTTTCCGAGTGGCTGTAACTCCTACCAAACGGTGTGAGACACGTAGTTAGTTACTATTAGACACTAATAGGGAGTCATATATGGAGAGTCCAACTGCACCATTGGATTTGACCTGGAGTGACCTTGAAAGGTCAAATTCAAGGTCACCCAGATTTTTAAGGCTTATAGCTCGCAAAGGAGCCTAGTTAGGCCCTATATTACCATTAAACATCAATAGGAAACCACATATGGGGAGTTCAATTGCACCTTTACATTTGACCTTGAAAGGTCAAACTCAAGGTCACCATTTCAAAGCCTTATATCTCGCTAAGGAGCCTAGTTAGGTCTTATGTTACTATTAAACATTAATAGTAAACAATACATGGGGCATCCAATGACACTTTAACATTTGACCTTGAGTGACCTTGAAAGGTCAAATTCAAGGTCACACAGATTTCAAACCCTTATATCCCACAAAGGAGCCTAGTTAGACCCCATGTTACAATTAAAGATTAATACGAAACCATATATGGGGGTCTAATAGCACCAATAGATTTGACCTACAAGTCAGATACTGCTTAGTGCTTACTAAATTTAATTTCAGCCAGAAATAAAATCAGGTAAATTACAATAATACAATTTTCTTGTGGTTTACTCTAAGCTTTGTCAAACTTACTTAGCACTTCATCTGTAAACTACATTCCAGATGCTCCTCAAGGCTTGACAATAATATTATAATACTTTTTAAGCAGTCCTGAAACATAATTTAGATTTATGTGATGTGACAGACTAACAGTTGATGTCAAATAACATGTTTTAACATGTTAGAAGGCAGCTTTTACAAACTTTTACTTAACCACAAGGAGAGTAAACATGAACCACAGAAACAAGGCAATCAGAACGACCATGCGTATCTGAGTCAAGTGTTTCACCGTTTAGGGACTGGGAGTGACTGAACAGGGTTTGGTCGCTTTGACAATTTTACAGTCTTATAGCAACTGGAACAAGGTTGAGAAAGCTTGATGGCTTGATCTAGGAACAAAAGTCGTGTATTTAGGTGTTGGTGTGTATGTACTGGAACCGTCACGTGTTAGCAGTAGTGTCCCAGCCCAGACCATTATACTAACTCCGAGGCGGACAGTTGGTCTCTAACACTTCTATGCTGAGTGCAAAGCAGAGCAGCAGAACCTCTAATTTTAACATGTTTAATGTCTTTTGTTCATGCAGCCAGGGATTGGACAAACAACCGCCTGAATCCCAGGTGAATGTTCAACCACTACACAGTGTAGTGTAGTCTACACTACACTGCCGCGGTCCACAGCATTGTTTGGACAAATTGCACAAAACTAATACAAGCTGGACCAGCAGGAAATTTTGGTGCAGACCTCCTTGTATTGAACTGAGAACTAACTTACATTTATCTCTATGATCCTTCCGAGTTTTATTAGAACAAGCACAACAAATGAAATTAATAAAATGTTTCATATAGGACACAATTTAACAAATATGCAACAAATTGGTAACCAAGGCCCAGTGAATATGATATGATGATCAGCAACATAAGAGTTTCAATGATAATACTAGCTCGTCCCTTATCCATTTACTCAGCATTTAACCAAGTACAATAGCTGTGATATCAATCATATCATGGCAATTACAGTACATGTATTACATAACTGTTCTTCTAAAAGCCACCGCAAGTACTATCAGGCAGATTGTTACTGAACAATGAACATGTTCTACAGTTATTTGAGGAAATCACCAATGTTTCCGTTGAAAGTTATAAAACCTGGCTAGGTTCCAATATAGAGAGTCCAGATATTATTTGACTTAAATTTAATTTTACGTGATCATTTCAGTATAATATATCATACTCTGATTTCATGCCCAGATAGGATATATACCTAGCCGAGAATGATTCATGCACGCTCTCTTTTGTTTTGGCACACTATAAGGTGGGTCATCACCACCATGGCTGGTAGCTAAACTGGTTCAATAGTACAAGGCTACAAGCAATGTGTGGGCAATCATCCGGATCTAGAGACTGGTGCAATATAGGTTATAAGAATAGTTATTCACCAACTGTCTCAAGGTGCTGGGAATGGCATCCAGTCTCTTGATGTTATCTAACATATACTGGTATGTAGCTTCCTAGTCGAGTAAGCCCATGCCTGATTTCTACATGTTTTAGTGATGGAAACACTCTGTCTGGGTATGTCATGCCCAGATGTGATGTTCTCATTTTTGGCACCCGATGTCTGCAGACAAGTGTTGAGGGCCCCAGGGGAAAAAACATGTTATATCACGCATAGTAGCTACCTTTCACTGTATTGTAGGTTAAATCTGGGTCGTGTTTTCGTAGCCTGAACTAACTTCACATCCAATTGGGGGCAGCTACAAATTTTATTGCCAGTGCCAGGTGATTGTTGCCAACCCGTCACTGCCACTTTAGCTTTTTTTCTGGGGCATCAGAGTTGATACAGGGTCCTGACATACAATGAAACTACCAAGTACTGCATTTTCCACTTGTTTTGTTGTAAGTGTACATGCAGTGTACATGTACATGAGGTTTCTGTACTGCTTTTATGGAATTTACTAGGCGGCCCACATGAATCACTCAGAATCAGGGACATCTATCTGCTTCACCAGTCACCACCACTAGCACAGTGCCACAGACACTGTATGCCCCATCCGGACATGGTGAAGTAGCGTCCTACGCTGGACAGATGACTTGTTGGGTGCACTAGAAGCCTGCCTTTTTATTGGCCCGGGTAGGGTTTGAACCATGGTGGCATACATGATCTCCCACCCCACCAAGTCTGCTGTCAACTTTCATTGTCCAGGGCATGGAAGCGGGCAGCGGCTATTTTTCCTGTCAGGAACTTCAAAGCGGAACCCAAACACTGTCAAAGGAGCCCCACAATCAGCAAAAAAACAAAACAACAACATACGCTTCTGTTGCAAAATGGTAAAGGTAGGGTCAGGACTCTGGGGTGACAATACAATCTGTACTACATGTACCAAGGGACTACTGGTGACCACTGCCACTGGTAACTGATCTCCGACACAAACTGTCAAAGTTAAACACTGTGCACAGCACACTGTACCCACACCACTGCAGAAATTTTAAGGCAATAAACAAAATAATAAAAAAATTGCCAGGTGCAGTCCCGGGTTTGTCGTACACAAACATGACCGAGACCAAGAGGTGAGGCCAGTTTGACAATTTGACACAAATGCACTGAAGTGAGCGAAGTTCTGAAAACGAATTTACAATTTGCGAGTACCTGTCGCCTGTGGATGATTATCTTCTCGTACCATGATGCACATCAAAATGTAGTTTGCTACGTCGAAATATGGATACATTTTTAATTTAGTCACCACATTGGCGATATCCATGAAGGTCTGGGGATCCATTTTGGTGAATATTCCCGGCGTAATTCACCAAAATTGTTGAAATGTTCTTCACTAATGAACTGAATCCCACCGGTAGTTGTAACCGGACACCTTGCACATGCGCAAAATGTACGAAAGTGCTGCCATCTGGTGTAAAACAGTCATAACTCTATTAATTGCAGACCAGTATTTCGATTTCTTTCCCGAGTACTAGTATTTTACAAAGTACTAGGGCAGGCAGCAATTTATAGGACCAAAGGTAATTTGTATTGGTGTTTACTGAATCATTAGTACCCGTTTTTTTGACCAAGAAAGTAGTAAATTCGAAAGATTCAATTTATATGGGACTTTATAACGCAATCTTCTATCATTAATACCCGTTTTTGAGCAAGAAAGTAGTAAATTCGAAAGATATAAAAGCTTTGGGCTAATAGTACAATTATTATTATTATAAGTGCTCACGACGAACTCGTTCAAGTTTTGTTGGCAATAATAATAATAATAATAATATGCAGTTCTTATACAGTGCTTTTCCATGCCGAAATTTCCATGCGAAAAAAAGTTTACATAAATTACTCCCCCTGGCAGACATCTTATCCCTCACCTGATTAACTCCCTGAGGAGCATACACATGATTCAAGCTGCCACGTGTAATCCAAGTAAAATAGATGTTTTAGGGTCTTTCTGACCATTGAAAAGATTTTACCAACAGCTAGGCGAGGTTACCTGAGCAAACCCCGGAGCAAACAAACTTTCAATTTATTGAAGTACAAGAACCCCTTTTTATGTTTCAAAAACAGGTTGCAAAGACATGTATCACCTAGTGAGGCAGTATCCTGCAAAGTGACTTGATGTGCCTATGTGCTTCTCCCAGTTGATGAAGCATTTGACATGTGTTGTGAAAACGGTTTGCAAAGATCAATTAATTTCCTGAGGTTGCTAAAGGCTTCCCAATATATGTCCGTTAGCTCCGGCGAAATACTGCGTCAAGCAAATTTTTAAAATGCTTCTGCTTTGTAGATTTTCTTTCTCTGTGAAAAACATAGTGCACAAAGTTTACTCAAATATACATGTATTTAACAAGGTATGCCTCTGCTGCACTAACATTATGCCACAGCCCATGAAAAATTATTGGAGATGCTACACACAGGAACAAAGTTCTATTGCCAGAAGCTAACCAAGGGAAAGATGGATATCTTTGGGTGATTGGATGTTGTCGGATATCCAAAAGCAACCAACAAAAAAACACTCAAATTACATAAAACAATATACTGATTTTTATTATCTGTATAAATAACATGTTAGAATGTGATGTAATCCACACAAGACACCATACTCTCTCATTCTATAAGGCACCTATTTACAGCGTAGCAGAAAGAAACAAACACCCAGGATACATACAAACGCATCCAAGGATACCAGTAGGTTAATAAATTTAAGCAAGTCACATACTGCATTACCAAAATCCTCTTGTTGTACTGAAGATATGCATATTTTATTAAACACGAATGTTGTGGTCTTCTGACATTTATTGATACCTAATTGATATGCACAGCCTCAAGACTTACTCATAATAATTACCCTTAGGTTTTGAACAGAAAAAAAGCTAACTTTTAAGCAGCTAGTGGAAGTTTTCAATAGGAAAACATATCTCAAACTTTAAGCTGAAAGTTAGTTTTCAATAGGAAAAACCTTCACACACACTTTACTTATATTGCTCACTTTCCCACATAGCGAATAATAAACCAAATTCCATCTCTTTTACATACCATGCGCACACACCAAGTTCTAGATTACTGCTTCACTTGACAATTCCACATCACGAGGACTGACCCTACTCTAAAATATTGACACATTGACCAATGGCACCTTACGGGACAAGATATAAGCCTTAGACCTTTTACATTTACATCAACATTGTCCACAGTAATAACAGAAAACACTAAAATTTTGTAACCAAAACAGAAACTGGCTGTCCGACAAACATGTGCAATACTAAAATCAACAACTGCTATTGAAGCAATCACTACAGTTGGCATTGCAGATTTGACGCCTTCAGGCAGTTGCACAACCCAACGACTCAAAAGCATCAAGGCAGACATACGTTGCTGATGCAATCCAACATCAAAGAGTGACATTTCAGTCCTTTTGATTGTGGTTAAAGCAGCATGGAAGTAATTTTATACACATTATCGCAGCCTGCGCACAAACACATTTTTTCTTTTTCTAACACACTGACAGTCCTGTAGCACTTACACTATGCTTACACTCTCACACATTAATGCTATCAACCCATAGGTAAATTTCCAACCCTCTAAATGTTAAATCAACACTGAACTCCAAATACTCCTTCCACCACCAACCAAACAACAAATTTACTAAAGTTTATTATTTTGAACACAAGTCTAGGTACCACAATAGCTGTAATTTGCAACTTAAAATTTTAACGGACAGTAGTGTCATCAGACTTTTCTTCCCAATTTCAACTGTTGCCTGTACCTTAAAGTTAACAAGAAACTGTCTGATTAGCATGATTGATAACTTTCAGTATTGGTACAGCATGTTCTTAGCATAACTCCAACTGAAGCCATATTTATGAAAGGCCAGCAGCCAGGGATAAGAATGATTACAGAAACTGTACAAAGAAGGAACAATAAATTTTAAATATTTCACATTCCTTTTTGAATACAAGAACTGATCAGCAACTATAACTGTGCTTATTCACAAGCATACATCTTTTAGCTATTTGGGATGAAGAATTCACTTAATGTTGCCTGCAACATAAATTGAGCAAATCTATTAAAAGCTGGAAGATGCAACGATGAATACTCCATGTCTTGTGCCTTTATGAGCATATTGAACACTGCCCAAACCAAGTTTTATGTCAAATTTGAAAACTAACCTCCTTCAAAAAGTATTCTTTTGAATTGTTCGCATAATTATTAGGAGAATTAAATTATGACAATTCCAAAAGTATTATGGTCTGTAGCAGCAAAGACATTGTCAAAAATACTTTATAAGTTTCATAACCCATGCTAAATTGCACATTGATTTCAGTTGCCTGTGCTCATCAGTAAATAAACACCATGTCCAGCCAGCATTTATTTTTGATTCATAACATAATGCATAAAGGTTTATCAAAAGCTCATTCAGCAGACAAAAATACCTTTGCTGCGACCAACCCAGATCTTCCACTGTTAGTACCTCCTTAGTTCTCCTGGCAGAACTAAACACATCAAATGTCATTATCACATCAGAATAACTCAAGACATAGGCTCACGATACAAGAAAGGATTCGACTAGTAAGTGGTATCAAGTAACGTACTAGTCAGGCATGTCATGTCAAAGGCAAAGGTTCACGCACGATATAGTGTTCACCTTTAGTACAGAACAGTTGCACAATTGCTCTCCACACTTTTATAAGTAAACCTTCCGTTACTGAAGCAAAACCCTCTGGAATTTCGCGCTCAAAAAATAGAAATTTCGTGCTCATGAACTGCAAGTTCAGCATGCTAAAAAATCGAAATTCTACATTAAAGATGCAAATTGTGCACTCAAAAATTACAATGGAGCTCTAAACAGACCGGCCAGAATTGTGTGCTTAGAAAATGGAAAGTCCAAAAATTTCTGGAAATTCTGCACTCAGAAGATGGATATTTTCCCATGCTAAGAAAATGTCAGCTTTTCCGCCAGTTTCTGTGCCAAATCAGGCAATGCACTCTGGTGAACTCAAGTCGAAATTCTGCGCTAAGTTTCACAATCGCAGAATAGTGGATTCTTGGATGGACTGACTATATAGGATTCAGTGAAGAGAATGGTTACTTTTTGAGGAAATTGTTTGCACTCAAGAGTTAGAAGCCATCCTGATTCTGAGCTTCATTCAATGATACTTCCTACATGAAGAATCTCAGTACTGGTTTAAATCAGTTCGAATTCTTACCCTTTCAAACATACAATATAATGCCAAGAACCACACCTGGGCTGTCACATGGAGTTCTCACAAATACTCAAAGTCTTGATGAAAGTCTGATTCTTAGCCAATCACAGTGCTCAGATGGCTGATGTTAGCCAAACTTACGACTTAAGTATTTTTGATACTCCAGCCCTGGGTCCAGTTTCTCAAAAAATCTTAAGTCTAGAAATGGACTTAAGTTCACTAAGTTCACTAATCACCTTTGCAACCATTGTCTGTTACATGCTTAAGATCACTAGAGGATTTTTTGAGAAACAGGCCCCAGTACTCCTTGCCCACCCTACAACAGACACACACACACAAGACATCCTACTGTGATCCCCATACATCTCCTGCAGAAAACAGGTTTCTTACACTGTATTCTCCAATACAAAAACAAAGTCTGTAATTTTTACTATCTGCCCAAGAGCGTGACATCAAACTACAAAAGCTACACCGCAGAGTGTTTTTTTGTTTTGACGTAGTTGAGTTTTCCTAGATGTGCGAGGTTGTTTATCACGTTTCCTCGGTCATCAGTGGTTCTTTTTCGTAACCTCGGCCGCCTGGAACAACCCAAGTGTATGTTATAAATTAAAGCAAATGGCTAGGATTTACCTCCTTTGCGTTCTGTACACTGATACACAAAATTTCTAATTTAACTCTAGCCAATTAAAGCACATATGTCTTTTCAGTGGGGCCAGATTGAAAGCTGACCCCACCTTGAAAATGGACCCATTTAATAGTGGGTCCAAATTACCCACTGAAAACTCCCTCCAGTCTGGCGGAAATATGCCCCCTCCCCCTGACCATAGGTTATTCAGTGTTGAATATCTATAATGTATACTCCCCCAAAGGGGGGGGGGGGGGAAGGGGGTCTCGAGTCATTTGCCACTGAGAAATCCAGACTCCTCTGACAGTGTGTCCATTTTCCATTATGGCATATGGACCAGGTCCACATTTCACAAGATCTAGTTTCAACACGACCAGCATTTGGCCAAAGGATTTGCAGAACCAAATTTGCAGCCGTTTGCGGTTACTCTTTTACACAAATGTTACTCCATACAACGGGAAAATAGTTGTATTAACGATGCTTCAGTAGTTTGCAAAGTATACTGCCATTGTATGGTAGGATAAAGAATAAGTTAATAAAACTAAAGACTAAAGTTGCTGATTACTTGGAATAAACAGAATGCCACATACATAGTTACTGCCTAGAAACTTCTATAGGACTTGAATTTCCAAATACTGATTCATAATATTGGAAAATATATGCAAGTGCCTTTTCTTTCTTTAATTCCTGCTTTAAAGAGATCTATGTTCATTTGTGACATGCAAAATGCTGATCCAGCAGAAAAGCATTGAAACGGTACACAAACTCAAATTTAGGCCTGGAAAATTGCCGCAATTTGTAATATCACGAATATAGAAGTCGTTCAGCAATTACCGTTTCTTTCCCCTAATTCAAAATGTCCCGGTCCAGACCGTCTAACTGGGGATCGAACTGATAACGCCATGGTGTGGGCCGTCTCCGGGATAAAAACCGACACTAATAAACCCAGAATGACAAGAATGGCGCCAAATGCAAATGGTGGTCCCGGCATGATGGTCTGGAAAACAAAAGACCATCCAATTAGGAAAGTCTTGTCCAGTTTCTGAGAAACCTCACATGGGCAAAGCAAGTTGTGTACCACCCAATACCAAAAGTGGTGATAAAATTTAACATGAAAATTTGGCTGCAATATTAGGATTATACATATATATACACATGTATATAGGTATAGTATTCAGCATAGCCTATTATATCACACATCCCTACAGGTGATGTCAATGGCAAGACATGTATACTGGTGGTATAAATGTATATGAATTGTACCCATGAATCAACATGAATGGTCATACAGGACCATTACCCCCCCCTAGTGCTCACATGGCACAGAACAGAAAGATTTGAGAAGGGGGAATTTACTGTGAGAATACAGAACAGAAAGATTTGAGAAGGGGGAATTTACTGTGAGAATACAGAACAGAAAGATTTGAG
>JAAUYG010041108.1_pt1 | contig 10104 bp, 10 predicted proteins | sample 7278091 | NCBI WGS metagenome assembly JAAUYG01 (sample SAMN14350201, study PRJNA611818) | marine sediment metagenome | isolation source: surface marine sediment (0.6m) | place: French Polynesia: Moorea | collected 2018-08
ATCCCTTCTCCAAGTACATTTCTAGCTGCTGAATGTGGCGATGCACGTCCTGCTTCTTGTCCGAGTTGCAATGCAGCAAACCCCCAGTTGTCAGGGGCAGAACAGTTTTCTTTGTGTGCAATGCAACGTTGCTAAGGAGTTCTGCCAGAGTGTCATCCTTAACTACTTCCAGATCCACCATGGCGGACAATACGGTCATTAGGCGTTCAAAATGGCAGTCCCCTGGAAAGAAAAACTTTTTGTACACTATATACCCATAGCCGCCGCTATAGAATTTATATTCATTTAGTTTTTCTTTGGAAGTATTTTATAATATACTCTTTCTTACCACCCTGTTTTTCTAGGATCTTCTCCACCTTTGTGCCAATTTGCTCCTTTATTTCCTCCATAATTTCCTCGACTCTTTGAAAGGGCAGCTTATTTACACACGTGAGCAGAATCCGGGATACCCTGCTGCGGATTACGCCTAGGGAAAAATATATAATTTTTTTAAATTCACTTCGGCAAGACTCTTCAAGTTTATAAAGCTTACATTTTCTACAAGTCTTACCAGTGATCACCTGCACCAGCATAGCATGCTTGCAGGGAACTGCAACGTCGTCCACGATTGTCAGGATAACCCTTTCCAGGGAAGCCACCAGTTTCTGTGGAGTAACGTCCGTTATAGGAGTTTTGAGGGAGAGTGCCATCCCTGGAATTCCTTCCAGTGCAGATGCCAGCTTCTGGGACACTGAAAATGTTCCATGTTTTATTGATTAAACCTTTCTCGTCTAGACAACTCCCTTCTACTTCAGTAGTACAGTTTAGTTTTTTTACTTACGTTCTCCATGCTCGGTTGGCAGATGCTCCCGGAAGAGCGATTCAACTTCCTTTTTCTTGTAGGAATCAGTGGCTGCAGTGACAGAATTTTCATAATTACGCCAAATTCACAGTAAGATATTCTGTTACTTTTGTTTTAACTCTACATGGTGCTTTTCAATACTTACCAATAGCCAGGGTCACCAGTCCGAACAAGAACAGAATCTTCATGGCGTAAGAACTACACAGCCAGAGGACAGAGCAAGGCAAACCAATAGGCGTTCAGATCTCCTGATATACCTGTCCCAGTTTTCATAGCTTGCAGTGGTGTGTATACCCACCACCGAAATACGATGACTGGGGAACTCGAGGCAGGTAGGGGCAAGGGGTATCAATCAGTATATGATACAAAAAGTTACATTTCCAATCTTGATGTCTAGCTTAAAAAATAAAAATTGCTCCTTTTACAACTGCTGTTTTTGCCCTCCGTTCCGTGACTTTTTTCTGCAAGAGATCTTATAAAATGATAAAATACTTCTAGTGTTAATTGCATATAAGATTTGCAATGCTCTTGATGGTTGCATCTTTAATTCGCTCAAGAAAGGAAAAAGACAGTATTTTCGATAGACAAACAAGCTTTTAAGCAACAAATTACGTAAGTTGCACGTACACTTTCTACCTGCCCCAGGGGGGTCGAAATTGAGCTCATTTTCACTCTACGGGCAATGGTTTCCGAGATACAGGGCGATTTTCAAAATTGTCATATTTTTGTTCATGAAACTTGGACACTGGAAAAAGTTGCGGAGGTGGCACATTTACTTACTAGAAGTTGCACATACACTCTCTTTCTAGCCCAGAGGGTCGAAATTGAGCTTATTTCGCCCTCTGGGTTTCCTGAGATACAGGCCGATTTTCAAAATTACCATATTTGGGCATGAAACTTGGCCATTGTCCAGAGTTCCAGAAGTTGCACATAATACTTCCTTTCTACCCCAGGGGATAGAGATTGAGCTTGTTTTCGCTCTAATGGCCACAGGCAAGGGCCAATTTTGACCTTAATTACTCTAATTAGATAGATTAATTAATTGCTATCATTAACATAATTAATAGGCTTCTTATGCTCATGGGTTTTACCATCCAGGAAAGTTGCATCTGCATGCACACCTAATAACCACACCTTCCATATAACCACAGCCCTTTGGGGGATATTTCCATGTAATATAACCACACTGTCTTTGGGAAAACCCTTGAGTGACATCAGAGAATCATGGCTATCATGGCCAAATGCACCGAATGAAAACAATGTTAAATTTCAATCTTTTTTTAAAATTAAATTCAAAATTCAAAATTCCTATAAGTAACTGTTGTGAGGACTGTCAACAAGCAACATTCAGAAAAAAGTTTGGTTGAAAACGATTCATTACTGCAGCAGGAGTAACATTTTGAAATTTTGAAATTTTCACTCCCCATAGGGTCCTATGTTAACGACAATTTCAGTCTTTTTAAAAAAAAGCTTTTAAATTCGAAATTTCAAAAATTCCTATAAGCATCTGTTGCGAGGACTGGCACAGTGAATTTTTAGAAAAATGTAGGTTAAAAAAGATCCATAACTGTGGAGGATTAGCAATTTTCACTCACATTGGGTCCCATGTCAACGAAAAAGAAAAATTTTAAATCGTTAAAAATCAAACGCTCTGCTTTGTTACTTACCAGATAGGAACAAGCTAGGTTTATATGCCTAACAGCCATGTAGCTACCATCTACGTCGCTGAGGTGACCCATATGCGTTACTAGTGTCCATGCGTCCTAAATTTCACTCTACAACAAGCTGTTTTCCTGAGTTACAGGCCATTTGAGATAAATGCACCAAATGACCCTAAAATGACTTGAATCCTGCAGGGTAAAATGTACCCCATATATGTGTTACTAATGTCAGTGAGTCCCAAATTTCACTCCATTTTGTTCTACGACCAGCCCTTTTCGAGTTAGAAGCCATTTTGGGGAAAGTACACCAAATGACTCCAAAATGACCTTGAACCTACAAGGTCAAATCCCGGGGGTCAAATGTACCCCACATATGTGTTACCAGTGTTCCCGAGTCTCAAATTTCCTATGTCACCCAAGGTCTTTTGCTGATTTCCTGTACTCTATGCGTGTATCTCGTATCCGCGAGTCCCAAATTTCACTCCGCTTTGCTCTATGACCATCCGTATTTGAGATACAGGCCATTTGAGACAAATGCACCGAATGACCCCGACAATGACCTTGAACACTGCAATGTCAAAATACCATATATATGGATTACCACTATCCCCGAGTTCCAAATTTCATTCAGTTTTACTCTACGACCAACCGTTTTCGAGATAGACACCATTTTAAGGTAAGCCACCCATAATAAAATCTTCCGGTGAATCGAAAAATCGGAATACGTTCGGCGAACATCGGGAACATTCCAGGAGTACTAATGGAGACCTGACTACATAAATTTGGTCCTACAAATCACATTATTTTTAATAAGTATGAGAATGAAAGCCATTACCAAAAGACCTCGGCCCCTGTATCTAGTTACTCAACAGCGGCATGCCGCTTGGTATTTTGGCCAACATGCTGTTTAATTGTCATGTATGCATGATCTAATATTATCATTTTTTATCATGTTCATTGTACTTGTACATATTTCGTGGCCAGTGATAACCTAGTGACATATTTTTATTTATTAACATTTAAAACATTTTAGAGCAAAGTAAACCTCAGGCTGGTGACATCTTTCTGCTGCAGCCGAGGAAGATTTTAACCATGTATATTTGTATCATATGAGCGTTTGAAAAAAAAAATGCACGGTAAAGAGTTAACTTTTTTTCTTCTTGTATAAAGTAGCCCTTTGGGCAGTTTTTAAAAATAAATTGGGGATTGCTCCATTGATACTTTTCCTGGCAAACATGGTTTTGTTAACGTACCCCCAAGTGCAAATTATTACTTTCACCATTTTTTTCATATTATCCAAGTATTACATACCAGTTAGTTCTCTTTACATAGTTAACAACTTACAACGAGCACTGAGGGATAAATAGCGCCTTATGTGCTTTCTGTATGCATATTACTTGCCTATTTGGCACTTTGAGAAAAAAGTTATTTTCCTAGAAAAGTCTATTTATGGGCCTTTAACCACCACCCATGGCAACGAACTTTCTTGGGTCAATGTTGCCATAGCAACAAAACGGTATGGTCTTTTTTTTTAAAGTTTTTAATATGTATTTTTAATGTGCTTATCCGGTGCATCGATGTCTATTATCGTGGCTTATCTTAAGACAAATGCCCTGGATGACGCAAAAATGACACTGAACACTACAAGGTCAAATATACTCCATATATGTGTTATTACTGTCCCAAATTTTACTCCGCTCTTCTCAATGATCAACCATTTTCAAGATATCGCACATTTTATAATTGCCTATTCACTACCATGTTAAACGGCCCAAAAAGAATCCCAACAAAGTCAGAATGCCAAAAATTCTAAATTTCAAATTTCGCAATTCTTTTAACAATTTTGGTAGGGGTATACATGAATTGTGGGGAGCAAATCATGTGCATACTTTCAGAGGAGATGTTTGAAACTTTCACTCCCATGTGGTTCCATATTAACAAAAACGAAGAAAATTTGTCAAATATCCAAAATTTGAAATTTCACAATTCTTTGAACAACTTTGGTAGAGACCCTCCGTAGGAGTATGCATGATTTTCGGGAGTGAATCTGATGTTTACTTTCAGAGGAGATGTCGTTTGACAATATTATTCCCATATGATCCTGTGTTAACGAAAACGAAAAACAAAATCGTAAACAACAAAACAAAAACAACAAAAAATTGTCTGAAGATAGGGTGGGTAGATATTTTTCCCCAAAATATGGCATTAATTTACTTGATGGTTTCTGAGAAAAGGGTTTTTACGGACGGACGACGGACGGACGACGGACGTCGGGAGGACGACGGACGTCTCCAGGCATTTGCTCTGCTGACACAGTCAAGTAGAACTAAAAGGGAGTTTTGACCGTGAAAATAGCAACGTTAAAACTTGGACGTGACTGAGCCGCACGGGTGTAGATCAAGTGCAGTCCTGGCCGGTTTCAACTTCCACCCGCCTCATCTTGTTGCCCGCGGTCTGCTTGACCAGATTGGACAGTCCTCACATCTGCTTAAAAATCACCGTGTCTAACCTCCATGCTGTGCACCTTATACCGAAAATCATTAACACAGCTGATCATTTTGGGACGGCTAAGTTTCCGTTACTGCGTGTGCACCACTTCGACATTCTGCGTGATTCTCATATTCCAGTCAACACCTGCTGCCGCAGCGGCAAACCGTCAGAGAAGATCCGTGGCATGTCAACATATATACCCCATGCGTGTACTCAACTAAATAGCCTCTGCAACTGCACAGAATATTAAACCCTCCCACGTTCCACTTTGCACGACCCAGCCTCCGGGGCTATCTTCTCGGATTAACTGCAGATGCATCAAAAGATCTCGGGTAGGCGGGTATCGCTGGTGACCTTGATTAAGCCCCATCTCGCTCTGCTTTGGCACGCCATGCTCCCATAAACTTCGAGGTTACTCAAGACCGATATCACCTACTTTAAAGGACGATTGGGACCTACTTAATCAACTTCTGCCAACAGCTGGAGATAACGCCATTGGGGGTGTAATGGCATGGACATTTAGTTACCCAATTCCCGACAGATCATGTTTAATGGAGGTTATCGTTTCTGGCTGGGCATTTTTGTCATATCTTTTGTTTGCGTGTCAATGAACTTTTGTAGGTGCAACGAATGGTAGGCTGATGTCAGAAGAGAAGGTGACGAAGAAATCACAACAATTTCAAGATACAGTTATGTGGACATTGAGCTACTGCATAAAAGTGGGGATTGAAAAATATATTTTATTTAAAAAGCGAGATTTCCACATAATACTTTTCTCTCTGCTTGGCTGTGTCAGCACAGCTAATGTCACTGGTCGGATTTCCGTCATTCGTCGTCGATGTCCGTAAAGTATACAGACTTTTAATTATCAAAATTAATTCTGAGGTAATTCGGTGCATATCCAAATTTTCTCCGATTTTCAACAACCTTGTATCTCGAATCTCGAAAAAGGCTGGTCATGGAACGAAACGGACCAAAATTTGGGCGTCGTGGGTATGTACTTAGTAAATACAGGGTACATTTGACCGTTAAGTGCTGAAGGTCATTCTGGCTTCATTCGGTGCTTTTCCGAATTTTCCGATTTTCGACAACATTGTATCTCAAAAACGGCTGGTAATAGAGCAAAATGGACCAAAATTTGGGCCTCAACGGCACTTGCTTAGTATATACAAGGTACTCTTGACTGTTAAGAGTTAAGAGGCAGTCTGAGGTTATTCAGTGCATTTCCCATTTTGACAGGATTTTATAGTTACCTCATGTACATAGGTCCCCATGGCTGTTAGATATAACCCAAATTGTTTCTATTTGTGTGACCAAGAAGAGCGAAAGGGCCTGGGCCTCTTGTTTACCTTTTTGAAAATGTTCAATTTTTGAATTTTACAGACCTCCTATAAATCATACGTTTCAACCCTCCCCTAAATTTCTGATTTTTTTCCTAATGGTACAAATGTGCTGTTTTGGATTTTGAGAAATTTGTTTATTTTTTATGTTAAAACTTTGAAAATTGATTGCATGTTCATGAAAGGTGTGTTTTAGGATTTTTTTGTCATTAAAGAGAGTTGTGCTAGGGCATATATTACCATTAGCATTAGGAATTTACATTTGTGGAGTCCAAACCGCATCATTACATTTGGCTGGTGTGACTTGGGCAGGTCAAAGTCGCTGTCACTCAGATTTTGAAGGCTTGTTGCACGTAAAGGAGCTGAGTTAGGCCATATGTTGTTGTTAAAGGCAAATATAAAATCATGTATTTTCAGTCCAGCAACACAATTAGATAACAATGAGTAACCTTGAAAGGACATAGAGTGTGGGAGTCCAAATGTATCATAAGATTCCACCTTTAGTGACATTGAAAGGCCAAGGCCACTCAGGTTTCAAATCTCGATATGTCAATAAGGACTAGTATAGTTCGGTATGTCACCGTTGAGCACTTGTAGGAAGCCAAACCTGCCATATAATCTGACCTTGGGTTACATTGAAAGTTCAAATTCAAAGTTGTGTGGAAAGATGTGTGATGTCTTAATGATGGCACCTTCTGCTGTCATCAATTGGAGTGTCAAGGTCCATGGATTTTTTGTTTGACAAGTGGCGGCCAAGCAGGCGGGTCAAGCTGACTGGGCTCTTGTAGATCGATTAAGATATTATGTTGAAACACAATCTTTTATCGTTGTATAAATGTTTGTTATTTTCCAATATTCCTGCATTGTTGTTCTTTCTTTTGGCTGTGTTATTATAAATATTTCATGTTATTAATTTTAGCCATGAATTGGATATGCATGTACTATACATTAAGCTACCATTCACAAAGCACCAAATTAGTTGAGTTCCTCATTCGCCAATTAGTCCTTTTACCTGATTGCTTTTCTTTCTTTCATTAATGCCATAGTTTTGCTTCATTCGTTTTTCCAAGTGAACTTCATGAACTCTGTTGTCCCCCGTTCTTCTCTTTCTCGTCCACTTGCCACATATTTGTCGCCAGACGACCATTCACCAATCCGCCCGTCACGGAAACACCAGCACGTCACGGAAACACCCGACCCTTTGAGATCGACATTGCAAACGTCAGCAAGGTGCGGTGTCTCTCCGCGGCACCCCCACCCCACCCCCACCGCGCTGTCGTCGGCTGTGGAACCCGCCGCCTGCTCTTCCTGGAATGATCAAAAACATCAGAGGTTTCCTTTTGTCAGAGGAAACCCCTCCAAATCTTGGGGATACAGTCACGCCCTGTGTGGGGCCCTTTTGGGGACCATAACAACCCAGTGGACTCTATCGAAATGTCACAGGTATCGTAACTTTTGTTCTACCTGGAACGTGATGGCAGTTCTCCGTTACTTGAAAATTTGTCACATGTTTCAAAGACGGGTTCCGTTGGCTATAAAATTCTACTAGATATTTCAAGGCCTCAGTGATATGGTTTAGTCAACTGCTATGTACACTCTAAAAGTGTACAAGACAGTTGTATAACTTATGGTTGTAGGTAACGCTTGGGCTTTTAATACGTATTATTTCATATCTTGATACAGATATCGTTAACAAAATTCGAGGCATCGCTAAATGTAGTTTTGACTGATTCATTCATAGTTTTGACTGATCCATTCATACTGCCCGGGCCTTCAAAACTTTTAAATCTACAGCAAATAAAGATCACATTGCACAACTAACATTAAAATAATAATTTGACCCTGCAAAATTTGACGCGCTGATCAAGGCAGCAATCTACGGTTTAACCTGGGGGAATCAGCAAAGCATGCACCAAAACAAGGACAGAGTCTCAAACAGCGGAAAATATTGGCTCTTGCTGTTGAAATAATCAAAGTTGGTTACATCGTGTTCTGTAAGATCTCTGATAGATAGCTAAGCGTAGACTACTGTAAACCTTTAAACATAAATTTAAAAAACGACAAAAAAATCTGGGTTACATTAAAAAAAGTATTAAAATATACATCTTTGCTTTTAAGAAATTTAAACACTACAGATAAAATGACATCGTCAGCAAGTTTTTTCTTTGCACAGTCAGCGACACAGTGGCTTTGTTTTCCTAGTATAGTTTCGTTATCCAACGTTCTTCTCTGTTGCATTTATGCACAGCATACCTGTCATTTCAACCTTACAGTTCTAAAGGCAAATCAAATCTTATCTTATTGCGTCTTATCCCATCTTATCGCATCGTATCATATCTTATCTTTTTGCAATGCTACTGTGTCAGATTGCATTACTCGTAAACCTTCAAGTTGATAAACATTCTGATTCACTGCCCAAATTTGCATTGTTTGTATCACTTTATATTTTACAAGACCGAATCGTGTTTTGCCCTCGAGATAGTTCGACGTTTAAAGATGATGCGGCTGGGAGATATCTGCCCATTTCGACGTCTTTGGTTCAGTCTGAGATCGAAGCCCGATCGGGAATCGATCGATCGAACCCACAGCTTGTGTGACCTCAAATGTGATTGGTGCTCCGCCATCTTTAATCTATAAGGCTGTATATAGGCTTATGTAGGTTGCTGACTGATACATTCAGCCAAAGCGTACCGTAAAGACACAAAAGTTATACGAGCGCTTGATATTCACGGAGACATGAAACTCATGTGGATCTGATTATTTATAGGATCTCCTGGTAGGTTACGTTTTTCTAAATGGGAATACATTCACATATATAAACAAGCAGAAGACAAATTTAATTCAACTTCGCTGCAAAACTTACATATTCATTACATATACTACTAACATATATATACTCGTTTGAATATCTAAAGTTGTCCTTAAAATATATTTAGTATGACACAATGTCCATAATATGTGTTCTCAAGATTTGGCCAGAGAAACTGAAACTAAAACATCTGTCCATATGTCCACTCGTGCGTCTGCATCATCGCCTGACTTAGTGGGGTGCCTGGCCCACGAAAAGCAATTTTCCGCAACGTAACGAAATTGGTTTAGCTGAAAAGACGGCATGACACATATTACGTCCACCTAGCTAGCACTGTGTCACTCTTGGTATAGCTTGGCGACGGATTGTCGTGCCTCCAGCTGGCATGTAAAGAGGTCCAACTCCTTTTGTCCGGAAATGGAGCAAGGACAGATTGCCCAATGAGGTTCTCTGGCCGACTGGGCTAATTTCGTTCTCTCGGTCATTCTTTTCGGCCCGTTATCCCCCGTGCTACCTTTTCTGTTATGAGTGGCAGACCTAATAAAACCCGAAGTCATTTTGCATCAGGAACGATGTGTGGCGGGAGATTTTTTGGAAGGGAAGGGGGGGGGGGCAACTTGAAAAAGAACGGAAAGGGATGGTGTGTGAGGTCTTGATTTTAAGCTACGGAAGCGTAGAACAACGAAGGCAACGAGGCATAATATACCATTGTAATGTATGTGAAAGCCATTTTGCCCTGCTGATGTTATATCTATGGTCACTCCTAATTTAAGAAAACCACTATTATTATTGTCGCTGCTGCTACATGTGGCTGCTACCACTACTTCTACCGCTGATGCTGCTGATGCTCCTCCTCCTCCTCCTCCTCCTCCTACTACTACTACTACTACTACTACTACTACTACTACTACTACTACTACTACTACTACTACTACTACTACTACTAACCTCTTTTTAAAAGGC
>JAAUYG010296465.1_pt1 | contig 10104 bp, 14 predicted proteins | sample 7278091 | NCBI WGS metagenome assembly JAAUYG01 (sample SAMN14350201, study PRJNA611818) | marine sediment metagenome | isolation source: surface marine sediment (0.6m) | place: French Polynesia: Moorea | collected 2018-08
CGACGACGTGCGAGCTGTTTCTGCCGCGGCCATTCTACCCGTCACCGATATTATCGTCACTACGCAACAGGAGCAGGTTAGCCCCACAGTCGCGTCACCCCCGTATCGCTTGCGCCCCAAGATTTTGGGCACTTTGTTCGATTTTGAACTCAAGTCTCAGTGAAAATCTCACCAAACCACAAAAAGTTGCCAACCCCACCTGTCGACTGGGATCTGGTTGGGCCAACTCTTCTGCTGGCCATCAGTTGTTGGAACAATGGGGAACAATGTATTTTTTGCGGTCCCTTGTTGCCATGCACACAGGCACCCACTCATCTTTTGGCCCATTCAGTTTTCTTGTCCTTCGGAATCAGTACAATTTCTCTCGTGCAGGTGAAGTCAATGGTGGACTGCTTGTGGAACACCCTGCTTGATCTTGACGACTTGACCGCGTCAACAAACAGCATCATGAATCTTCTCTCGACGCTTCTGGCACATACAGTTGTGACGGGCGAATCATCGAAAGACAGTCAGCAGTTGTACGTGCAGTTGTTTATTTCGTCAATGGTCATTTTGATGAGTTTGGTAACTGATTTTTCTTGGCCACTGAAAATTTTGAGTTGGACTGGAGGAAAAAGTGTTGTCAACAACCTAGCAGAACTGTTCAAATGTGATGAGGGAAGCATCTCTGACAGACAATTCATTCTTGTTTTCGTTTCTTCCAGGTTTGAGCACCAGAACTTATCAGTGTTGGTTCCGCGATTGTGGCCTTTTCTCCGGCACAACATCGGTTCTGTTCGAAAAGCTGCACTCGAAACTCTCACCACACTGCTGCAGAACACCAGCTCGCAGGTTTCTGACTCCTGCAATTTCTTTTTCAGGCCGCGCAGTAAAACGGGCGGCCGTATGGAGTCATGTACGTGTCGTCGTCGTTGGCGTGGAGGACCATCCCTGACCATAGACCCCCCCCCATATCCACAGTGCTCCTGCCTCGTTCCCTCTCCCCCATGAGATGACCAATCATGTGATGGGGCGCTGCCTGTGTGCTGACACAGCGTACTCCTTGTTGTGGTTTAGTATCCGCGTTCAAGTATGAAATGCGTCTTCAGGGAAAAAAGGCTTCAGGTGCAACCCTCTAAAACCAGAACATCCGAAGACTGCAGGGTTTGTGAGGCTTGTGACACTGGTTGCTAAAATTACATGTACATTTTCAGGAAGGTGCCGGTGCAGACTGGGTGATACCGCTGCTGCAGGATGGGCTGAGACACGTGTTCCAGAGAGGCCTCGTAGAAGACAATGGAGACATTCTCAACAACGTGAAAGAGGTCAGGGACACAAAAATGGGTCAAGATTTGGTTGAAAGTATCAGCCAACCTTTGGTTGTGCATTTTCGGTTATGGTCTTGACAGTGGCTGCAAAAGCCAACTTGAAACCACGCGATCTCTTTCAACAATGTCAGTTGCGTTTTGTCATACGCTTCAGGAGTGTAAATTTCTTTGCAGACGTGGAGCGCCATAGTGAAGTGCGTCCCTGCAGCCGTTCTGGCAGAAGCGGCGCTGCCCTGGATGAGCACCTGGTTATACTTGCTGATGCATCCTGTCAATCAACCGTTCAATCCAGAACTGCTGATCCACGCAAAATACGAGGAACAGGTGAGAAGTCTGATTGATCATCAGAAAACCTTTCAGTGAAGAAGAGGTTCACCCTTTTCACGTGTGAAGAGTTTAGCCTTTGGAAAATCAGCACAAGTCGGGGTGTGCATTCGCATTCCACATTTGAGCAGATCTTTTTGCAGCAGTGCTCTTTCTGCTGAAACGGCACGTAAACACAACTGCAGTTTGGCTGCAAGGACTGTTTGGTCTGTGCTTATCTTCATGACTAAACGACGAATATGTGACGCCCACGTTTTGGGTGGAGAATTGTGTGGGCATGAACATCTTGCCAGCATTTTAGATGCAAAAGACAGCTTTGCTTTGTATCCTGCCAGGAAAAACAGCGCAGCCTTAACACTGATTCGTGCCCTTGTCTGTTTTCTAGGAGAGTACACCATCTCGACTGCGCCAGGCAGCCAAACCGCACGTGCAACAGCTGCAGCAGCAGATAAAGATGCAGCAGGAGTACCTCGGAGGACGACACACTGTGACAGTATCTCCCGCGGAAGCCGACACGTCTGTCATACAGGTGGGAGAACTCCCATGAAAATGTGTGAACTCGTGGAAAATCTTTGCAGGGCAGTAATGAAAAAGATTTAATGGATAACTGTCGAAGTGATACACACCCACCACAAGGAATCAATTGGGATGTCAAAAAAGCGAGGTTTGTTCTGAAACAAGGGCGCTTTTCCGCGTCGGGCCACGCGGCCTAAAACCTGATTCATCACTGTCACTAACAACAAGAAAACTGATTTTTCTGACAACAAACGGCTCGAAAATGGCACCTCACTTTCGCTTGTTCTGCTTTACGCCTGAAGTTTGGACTGATGAAGGGTAGCGGAGTAGAATCCTGATCAGCGAAGTGTCCTGGTGCCACCGCCACTTTATTCAGTTGATCATTTGCAGCAAAAACTGTTTTCAGAAAAGACCTTTGCGCATGAGATCAAGGAATAGGGATGTTTTTGTTATGCAGGTAAAAGTAGTGATCCGCTTTTGAATCTGCATGCAATTGTTGACCATTTTCAATCCTGGTCATAACAACATACCAATAAGTTCCAGTTCATGTTTTGATGTTTGTGTTTCCTTTCATCGCAACAAGTGTCGTTGTGAGTGAGTGAGTGAGTGTGTGTGTGTGTGTGTGTGTGTGTCCAGCCGTACCTTAGCATATACCAACAAGTACAACAAATTCATTTGGCCACCTCCCCCAACAGCTGGTGAGTCACAGTCTCAGTGGTAGGGGTGAACGGAGAATTGATGCTTCTTTAGTTTCTTTGGTGTGCATATCATGTCAGCTCGAGCGAAACCTTTTCTGGAAAGAATTGTTGCCTTTTGCTGTCAAATATTGCTGAACATTTTCTTTGAGTTGGTTCATTCTGGCGGCATTCAGGATTGGTTCACTGATTTGGCTTTTGACTCTTACAGGCCAGACGGATGGGAAGTCGGTTACTGGGGGAGCTGATCAGTCAACTCAGCACGGTGACCACAACGATGACTGCGGAGAATGAAACGCCTCTGGCCATCATTTCCAAGCAGCTGTTGTTTCACCTGAGCGGCAAATCTGCGGTACAGAAGATGGCGGCTACCATGGTGACGATGGAATGGGCGTCTGCCAAGCAGGTTCGCCAAAGAGATTTAAGCCAATCAATGCCCTCACGTTTACTCGTTCAAAGAAGAACGGAATGTTTGTTTGAGAAAGGAAGGTCAAAATGATGCAACTCCCCCAAAAGGTGACATCAGTGGTTTGGCAGGCTAGAAATGGAGTCCCTTCTTTTGTCGGCACCTCACATGACACAAGATGATGGGGAATCTGTTTGCAGATGTGTCTGTGCCCCTTGGAAGTCCGGGCCAAGATTCTGGAATGTCTTCTGGAGCCGATTTACTACGATGAGATCGCCATGTCGTTCGCGCGCATGCAGACGGAGTGCCGAGACTTCATGGCGAGTTTCAAACAGGAGGGAGTTCCACTCGAAGAAGTGCTGCCAGGGTTCGTTCAATTTCTTCTCAGTTGTTTCAAAAAAGTACTTCTGACAACACCCAAGCGATCTAAAATGTGGGCATCGTGCCCAGACGCGCACACTGAGGCAACGACTTTAGCCCATCCAGTTTTCCCTGGGACAGACCATTTTCGGTGCGCCTTTTGACGTGTTGATTCCATTTTATGCCTGCCAATTCCAATGAAGTTTTTGTCTTGTGGCACTGTGCTGCAGTGTTTGTCATGAGTATAATGCTATAAGTTGACACTGGCTTTCTGTTGGCAGGGCTGTGCTGACGCTGGAGCAGGCGGAGGCGCTGTGTGGAAAGGTGTACGAGGTGTACCACGTGAAGCTGAGAACGCGAGTCCGACAGATGTTTGAGCAGCGGCGTCAGTCCCTGCAGCTCACCGTCTCACAGACCGCAGGGCAGCAGCTTGTTCACAGCAACAGGTGCGAGATCTTTCCTCAGGCCCAATCCACACTGGACGCGCATGCGCTACGCAAGCAAATGGAACCTGCTGTCATGAATGGGAGTATTCATACTGCACGCAAGCAACATAAAAGGATTTGCGCGCAAATTTCTATGCTTGCGTCCAGTATGGATTTTACCTCAGCTGGAAGATCCCGCACTTCGGTTGTATGGAAAAAACTTGGTTTCTTTGTTGTTCGGGTTTCCGTGATCGACTGTTGGGAGGTTGTTTGATGTTACGGGATGATCGAGAACCAGCAATAGATCTGTTTGGAAAAATGACTGCAGGGTTAAATGATGTGGTTGGGACGCACACAATGCGAAAGTCTTCAACACGTTCCAAAGAGGTTCAGGCATTGCTAGACAACTGTTTTCTTTTGTTTGCGCTCCTCGGTTTTGGAAACTCGGAGTATTCACCTGTAACTTTTTTCCCATTTCCAGAGTGATGTCGCATTTGTCTGGAGCGTGTATTTTGCTGAATAACTTGCCAGAGAAACTGAACCCAGTCATACGACCGCTGATGGACAGCCTGAAGAAAGAGGAGAATCACCAGCTTCAGGTTTGCGCGAAAAAAGAAAATCGTCTGATCTTGTGGGGGAGGGGAGGGAGATGGAAGGTTCCTTCAAAATTCATTCATCTGGAATTTCTGACTTTCCACAATTTGTGTCTGCAGAAGCTGCAAAATATTTCATTGAAGTGTGTGTGTGTGGTGGGATTACTGGCCTTGAAATATCTATAAACTTAAGAAACAAAAAGAGCAGAATGTCGGTCACAACGATCTGATTTGTTGTGCTTTCTGCAGGCGATGGCAGCCAAATGCCTGTCCAAACTGCTGCGGCTGTGTACGACACGCAGCCCGTGTCCAAACCCCAAGGTCGTGAAGAATCTGCAGACCATGTTGTGTTCAGACGAAGAATTTACTCCTGTCGTCGCAAAGATGCCGCCTTCAGTTGCCAAAAAAGGTTGTCATTTGTTTCTGTTTCTCTTCTGGAAGTGTTTTCAGAGATGTGATTTCGGCAAATTCTGTGATGGCTGTGTTTTTGTGGGGCCAGAAGATATCGCTGCCTTAATTTGAGGAACGTCTGGTTTCTGCACAAACTCTGAGAATAAGTAACACTGTTCTCTGTTGTCTTTTTCAGCTGAACCGCTCTCGGAAAGAACCTGTGATAAATACTCTGGAATTTTAACGTTAGATACTCAACAAAAGGTTGGCTGGCTTCTTGATCCTCCAGTCAACATTGTAAACTTTTTCACTGTCAAGGTCAGTGTTTTGCAAAATTCCTGGCCAACTGTTTGTGATTGCAGATGTTGGAGAAGGTCAGTACTCGAAGGGGAGGGAACTCTGGAGGAGGCAAGAAGCTGGTTACTCAGCTCAGCCTGGAGCTGCCGCCCGAACTTATCATGGAGGAGAAGGACGAGGTAAACTCGCAGCACTTTCAGAACAAAATCTCTCTTCAAAGACTTGCAAAAGCAACAAGGAAATTTTGTCCAATTGCAGATAGCAACCTTGACAACCAAGGTCTTCTCAGTGAAAAACGCCTTTGCTTGATATTTAGCTGTGTACTCGACTTTCAGGCGAAACGGCAGGTTTTGGTGCAGAGACGCGGTGCCTCGATAGCACTCAAGTGCATTGCTAAGTCGTGCGGCGCGGACCTCATCACGAGTATGGACTATCTCTGGGACGCGGTCTGTGCATTTCTGCACAGAATTCAAACAGGTGACGGGCTAACACCTCGGTTGCGATTTTTCGTGACCCCAGAGCCAAAGATTGTGTTTGCCTCATCATCTATATTTGAAACCTACTGAACCTTGTGATTTGTGCATTTGCAGAGGCTCTGAAAGATGATCAAGAGGCCCAGGATCTTGTGAATCATCTCCAGACGATGGAGATCTGTGTTCCTGCTGTGGCTCCGGAGCTACATGCGAAGGTATTGTTTTCTGGCTGAACCCACTTGCGCAGGCAATTTTTTGATTTTGTTTCTCCTATTTTGGGCGCGGCTGAAAGCGGAGGAGCCTTGATGAGTCACCGTGCCGTTTTCGTTTGTTGTTGTTCTTGTCGTCGTCGTCATCGTTGTGAATGGTGGGGGTCGTTGTGGAAGCGGGACCCCGCCTCTCCCCCCCCAAAAAAATACCCAATTCCCTTGGGAGCGCCTCGAGGTTGCTAATCATCCTTGTTGTTTGACGCACTGCAAAAGTTGTCAAAAATCTTTGCAGGTGTTGGAATTCCTGCCAGCGCTGTGCGGATGTTTGCACAACAAATGGACGGCTGTGCGTCACATGGCGGCGCGGTGTGTTGCGATGCTTGTGCGTCTCAGGACCCTGGATACAATGAACGCCATTCTGGAAATATTGCTGTCCTGGCTGGGTGCTTCACAGGATGTAATCAAACGGCAAGGGGCCACGGAGGCTCTTGCAAGTATCCTTGGAAATTGATTCGAATAACATTTTGACATCTTTTGTTTCTTGAACAAGAACAGAAGGGCAACCCACATGTGAGGCGTCCACTGATTCTGATGGAACATGTTTCATTCTTTTGCGTTGCACTTATTCTTCATGCAATCTCAGAATCTGTCACACTGTAATTGTCCTCAACAAGAATCATCAGATTTGGTAGAAGGTTTGGGTGTGGACATCGTTCCGTACATCGTCCTTCTGGTGGTCCCGGTGATGGGACGTATGAGTGATCAAGATCAGAGTGTGCGTCTCCTGGCAACACAGTGCTTCGCTTCTCTCATCAGACTGATGCCACTTGAGGTGAGAAACGAACCAAACACCCTTGTTCCTAAAAGAGTCCCCCCCCCCCCAAAAAAATATATATATCCGCAAAATAACATGCTTCTGCTAAAGCGACCTTCCACATTCAAGGCAATTTCTTCTTTCGTTGCCGTAACACCATCAAACTGGAGATGTTTTCGCATTTCTGAGGGAAATTATTCATGATCTGCCGTATGTTGCAGTCTGGCATAGCTGATCCACCTGAACTGAAAGAAGGTCTTGCAAAGAAGAAAGAATCGGAGCGGCGCTTTCTGGAGCAGCTTCTGGATACGTCTAAATTGGAGAACTACACAGTGCCAGTGGAAATCAATGGACAGCTGAGGCAGTACCAACAGGTAGCTACCTAAGGTGCCTCTGTCAGGGATAGGCCACAGTCTTCAACTCTGGACCATCGAGCAGGGTGGATTCACATCGGCCCTGAGAAGAAGAACAACAAGCATCTCTTTTGTTTCAAGGACAAACATCAGATTTTGAGGTGACCCAAATTTCCGTGTTGTGGCACATCACCTGGAATTTTATGTTTTCACTTTGCAGGATGGCGTCAACTGGTTGTGGTTTTTGAACAAATACAAGTTGCACGGAATTCTGTGTGATGATATGGGGCTTGGAAAGACCCTGCAGTCCATCTGTATTCTAGTTGGAGATCATTTCAACCGATTGGAGGCCTATAAGGTGAGTACAAAGAAATTAAGACGCGTTCACGAAGTTTTCACAGGTCGGGTTGTATTTCTTGGTCTCACTTTAGGCCGCGCGCACTGGCAAGCAGAGTGGTCTGTGTGAATCATCGTGCAGTCTTCGTTGTCGTTGTCATCGTCGTAATTGTGGACAGCACCAACCCCCCTGCCCCTACCCAAAGCATAGATGGCCGCTTGACCTCGACGCTGGTACAGCGCCCTTGTTTATTTATCCAGAAAACAGGCAGTGAAGATTGTGCGCCATTGCCATCTCTAGTCGTGTGTCCACCCACGCTGACCGGTCACTGGGTGTACGAAGTGGAGAAGTTCGTCTCTCCTAAGCATCTCAACCCTCTGCATTACACGGGATCACCTTTTGAGCGAACCAGGTAATTCAACGGAAACGACCGAACGAATGTGCATTGTCGCTTCATTGAAAAAACAAATTTGTGAACAAAAGACTTTTAGGCCGAGCGCTGCGAAACCGGGACGGCCTTGGGGAATCATGTACGTGTCATTGTTGTCATCGTCATGTGGGACCCCCGGGGTGCGGGTCAGCCTAGCATGGGGGTCCCAGCCCAGAGGGGGGTATTACGTTGTCACGTGATCATGTGATGAGGGGAGAGCTCGGCCTTTACGCTGACTGAGCGTACGTGTGTGCTCAGGTTGCAGAAAACTGTCAACAAGTACAACATGGTTGTCGCCTCCTACGATGTGGTGCGGAACGACATAGACTTTTTCGGGTGAGTTCTTGCCACCAAGTCTTCTTGTGACATAACATCTTTGTTACTCATTGGGAAAAAGCACCAGCTTCTATGCTTTTCACTTGTAGACGGATAAAATGGAATTATTGCATTTTGGACGAGGGACACATCATCAAGAACAGCAAAACAAAGGCAAGTAATGTCCTTGAGCATTCTGAAGTGATCAAAGAGAAAGCACAACAGGAACAATCAACTGGAAAGGATGAGAGAAGAGTTGGCTTTGACACCAGGATTGTGTTTTAGGTCGCGCGCCTGAACGGCCGATGCGAGTCACCTTGCCGTCCTTGATGTTGTTGTCATCGTCGCAACAGACCTTCCCCAAACGAACTGAAGCATGGATAGCCGCACTGCCTCGACGCTGACAAGCGCCCTTGTTTGTTTTGCAGTTATCCAGAGCCGTGAAGCAGGTCATCTGTAATCACCGGTTGATCCTGTCCGGAACGCCGATCCAGAACAACGTGCAGGAATTGTGGTCGCTGTTTGACTTCCTGATGCCTGGATTCCTCGGCACCGACAAGCAGTTCCAGGCCAGATACGGGAAGCCCATCTCACAGAGCAGGGACGCCAAGTCCTCGTCCAAAGAACAAGAGGCGGGTCAGTGTTTAGAAATCCCAGTGTGTCATGTGTGCACACAGTGCTTTCTCAAAAAATGCTAATTACCAAGCGAGAGTGGAAACGCAAAAACGCAGACATCTTGACAACAGGAAGGGAGTACGCACGGAAAAAACCCCACCAAGAAGCGCGAATTAGTTTTCAATCAATTTGAAAGTCATTTTGTTGTGCTGGTGGTTTAGGTGCATTAGCAATGGACGCACTGCACCGCCAGGTGTTGCCGTTCCTGCTGAGAAGGATGAAGGAAGACGTCCTCAAGGATCTGCCCCCCAAAATCATTCAAGATTATTACTGTGATCTCAGCCCATTGCAGGTAAAGTCTCCGCACACAAGCAGAACGAATTCAAAAAATAATCAAGTGGCTCTACGTTTTTGCTTTTGAGTGAAAAGGAAATCAAAGCAAGTTGACGTGTGCGTGCGTTGCAGGTCCGCTTATATGAGGATTTCGCCAAGTCGCGCGCGAAACAGACGGTGGAAAGCAACATCGCAGAATCTGAGAAACCGTCAGCAGCAACAGGCGCGACGCACATTTTTCAGGTACAAGCTATTCTTGCGCCGAGAGAGGCATCAGGGATAGGTTCAAAGAATCGTAAATTTGATACCTGAAATTGCCATTCAAACATTTGCCGTCAGCCAAAGCTTGTTCTTCTCTGCATTTTGCAAGGCATTGCAATATTTGCGGAAAGTGAGCAACCATCCGTCCCTCGTCTTGACGCCGAAACATCCGGAGTTTGAAAAGGTGTCAAAGGAGCTTCGAGACCAGAAGTCAACAATCAGAAGCGTCGATCACGCACCGAAGCTGACCGCACTCAAGTGAGTCTGTCTGCTCTTTGTACGTTTTGCCCAACAGGATTCTGGAGAAAGTTGTGCAGCAACTGGGGTGCTGTGGTGGACGGCCGTGCAGCAAAGATCGCGCAGCAACTCGAGTGCTGTGGAGGGGTGTTCTGTTACAAAGGGCATATCTTCTGCCAAAGTTTCGTACTCGCAAAAAAAAAAACTACCCAAGAATTTTGTTCCATTTGGCTCTGTTAAAAAGGGGTTCATGACACCCAAAACTGGAAAGCGCGCACATGTCAATTTTAAGGTTTTTAGGCCGAGCGCGACTTCGTGTCGAATCGGCCTTATGGAGTCACATCTGCATCGTTGTCGTGGTTGTCATGGAGTGACCCCCCCCCTGCTGGCTGACCCCCCAGGCTGGCTACCCCC
>JAAUYG010117963.1_pt1 | contig 10103 bp, 7 predicted proteins | sample 7278091 | NCBI WGS metagenome assembly JAAUYG01 (sample SAMN14350201, study PRJNA611818) | marine sediment metagenome | isolation source: surface marine sediment (0.6m) | place: French Polynesia: Moorea | collected 2018-08
ATATACAATGATTGGCTGAGTGATTTGTTCCTGGAAAAGTCTGCCCTGTACTCCATATCCCCTATATACCATATTAAAATGCAATTGCCCAAATTACATGCTATATATAGCTAACAACATGATCAATTAAACACGAGATTAATATTAGTACTGAGCAAAAAGTACTGTCACTGTGCGGCATACCGCTGTGCTTAATAATGCACACTTAACTTTACCCACGTGTAATATGCTCATACTACCCGTATGGGACATGGAAGACACAGAATGGCATTAGCCCTATTATTGCTATCATGCTAGTTATTTCACATACCATCTTTTGTGTCAAATGAGTACAAATATACAAAATTGATGCAAACTATTTGTTCCCCATATTATACAGGCTATACATGTTATGTACCATTTTTATGTATTGTATGCTGATCTTCAAGACCTAGCACATATACCACATTTAGCACCTTTTTACTGGGATATATTACCAGATTAAAGCAGGATTCATGCCAAAACATGCACATATCTGAGGTCTGTACGTGCCCCTCAGCACTTGACACGCCACAACACTTCATATGTACACTTCTTGACCTGTAGACATCAATATATCAATGTAACATCGATGTATTACATTTCTTTGTAAAAAGTTATTGTCCCTTAGCCAATGCCGTCTAGCATACATCAGGTATTACTCGATGGGGGCCATACCGCGTGTGACTTACTTGTTGATATACGCCTACAGGAAGTCCATGGCTACCTTACTTAGTGCCGCAATGAAAGCTGCCTGCCGCGTGGTTTCATGTGCTGCGCTGGAGCACGACACACAGTTACCTGCCTGGCTGACACAATGGAGCTTTTTTGACTGGCAAGAGTTGCCCGGCACTAGCCACTCGTTTTAGGGGAGGGATTTCGTCGTACTTGATCCTGTGTCATCGTGTTGATCTCTTCTGCTGTAATTGGGCCACTCTGGACTGTGTTTCCTTATGTCGATGCTGTGATTTGCTGGCTCTGCGTTGGGGTATGGCTTCTCGGTACGGGATGGCTTCATTGTGGGGTATGGCTTCTCGGTACTGGATGGCTTCACTGTCGACCAGTCTCTCTCTGGGATGTGTTGGCGACGGGTGAAGGTTTTGGCCGTATAATATCCAGATTGCATTTAGCCTTTGTATGCATGCTGTCGGTGGTTGCCAGATCTATGGCCGGCGGTTAGGTCCTGCTTTTCTGTCATGCCAAGAGCTGATATAATAAAGCTCCTTGCCAGTACTGCAGTGTCGACACGGGACAGGTGGACACCGTCTTGCAGGAAGTCACGGCCTCGTGTGTTGTGTTTCCAGAGGACCTGCAGTGGGATGACGTCACAGTTGTCCATCTTCTCGCAGCACCGCTTTGTCTCTGCGTTGAGTTTTCGGGCGTCGTTGTTAAAGGACGTGTCATATGTACGGGGCAGTATAGGACAGAGAAGGATTTTAGCATGCTGGAACTTTGTTCTAGCTGTTGAGAGTAGTGTAAATATGCCTGCCTTGGCTGCACTAAATCCATTCTCTCGAGCCAGGCTGTTCGTACCGACATTTATGATCACTGTCTTGGGAACGATGTTTATCCTGCTCAAGTAATCTGTGGCGTCCTTTATATCCTTGCCACGCTGAAGTTTTTTAATATAGGTATTGAGAGCATTCGGTATCAGGCCAAGTCTGAACAAAATGTTCGACAAGACCTGATACCCAGGGTGGGCCACGGGGAGGCTGCTCTCATGGGCCCCGGGGTCAATGATGTTCAGTCTGAAAGTACATGCAATCATTAACACAGACGCGCCATACATTACATGGCCCGCTGTAATTGAATTAGGATATGGTAATGCAGGAGTGCGAAAAAGAAACAAAACCAAGGTATCTGCCTTCAGTTAGATACTGCACACTGAAAAGACAGAAATTAATGTGACCTTAGGCATATGAGTTAATGTATACCGGTTATCATTGTATTGATAAGGGTGCGAACAAAAAAATATAATTTCCTTGCTTTTTTACAAACAACAAGGACATTTCCATTCTTACATTGAACCCCACTGCTGCAGCTCCGCGACAATGGGCTTCACCTTTTGGTTCAAATAGAGGGCAATATAATTGGCTGGTTGGATAATGGGCCACCGGAAAGCGGGAGCCAGTGAATCACACAAATAAACACTGAAGCGCATGAGTGCCCAGTTGTATACTGTCTGTCACATCTGTGACTGTAAAACCTAATATTTTCCAGGCCTCTATTTGGTGAACCTAAACATGGGGCCTATATTTCCCTCACCTCTCATCCCACATTAATCCCCCACTCCGAGATGCCTCATCAAGGCCGAGCTGTTCTGCTTCATTATACATTCATTGCAGCATATCCCGGTTTATTCCAGGTCTTTGCTCGATTGTGTTTTTTATACTATTTTAACAGGAAATATCAATAATGCATTCCAGCATTCACCTAATATTGAGCAGCAACTTAAGCAGGAAATTTCTGTATAAATACTAAAGTTCCGTCGTCAAACTTAAGTAATAATACCAAGTAAAAGACTTATTTAAGCAAGTTAGTTCGTGACTAACAATTCATGTAAGGAAACATTGACATGTACAGGTAATATATATGAGTTTACATGAAAGAATAACAAAGATTACAAAAAAATATAAAATATACCTTACATGTACATATAACAAACATTACAAAATTGTGTAATATCAAGTTCTACATATCATCTTTCACAGTACATAAGTTCCATTACCCAGGCTTCCACCGCTTTTGGTTTGGAGGCTTATCAGCATTTCGACCATGTTGGTAATGAGGCTGGTTGTGGTGTTGCTGTACCCGGTCTCTTCCAGGGCCATCAGGACATTCTGTGATGGTGCGTTAGTGAGGGAATGGGTTGGCCTGCTGTCCATGCATTTTGCATGGTAGATTTGTTTTGGGTAACCAATGCAAAAGCCAATCAATTCTTGGACCGACAGCTCTTAGAAATATGGCTCCCTGTTTGTTGTTACCAAAGTCCATTTGTTGCAACAGGGTCAGTGCTCCTATACAATATTGGAATTGCCTGAAATTCTCCTACAAAGACGAAATTGGTGTCACTATAGGAATGATTATACCACGATCCTTGGCTGGTATCTCTCGTCCAGCAAATGGTAATGACCCTTTACCACTTCTTGTGACCCTAGGACTTTTGATGGCAGACAGGTCATTTACCAAATGGCCGGTCTCTTAGCTCGAATGTGATGGTGTCATCATCGCGGGAAACAATTTATATGTCATATGGAGACGAATTTGCTAATTCATGCAACAGACTTGCCCTCTCGTGGATAAAAAGTTATGTGTGCCATCACTGACAGCCAAGTTCATATAGTATCTGTAGGCCACCATTTGTCCCCTTTTTATTCAGTCGTGTCTCTACTTTAACTGCCGGCAAAAATATGATGCATGCACCTGGTAAAGACTTTCTTGCCCACGCAATCGTAATTATTCTGATCACCAAAGCTCTCTCATGCCCATAAACAGTGGTCAGAATAGGCGTGCGGCTATTTCGTTTGATGTGATTTTCCACCCATAGGCCATGTTTGGGACCAGTGTTAGCATGGTGACATTTAATGGCGATAAAACGTTTTGCTAAGATTGTTACACATACACTATACATGTATGTTTGTTTCTTTCAGGTTTTCCATATCCCCCCACCCTCCAAATTTCCCAGTGACCTGCTAAGGATCAGCACTCAGTTACTCCTTTTCGAGAACTCCACCGGAGATGCACCTACCAAAAGATCGACTATCATGTTCTTGTCACGCTGCTCTTTGTGTATGTGGGTCATAAGGCACATGTGGCTGTGCAGAAAAACAGAGGATTCACCAAAAGTACCCAAGAGATAACACTACAAGTGAAGTTGATATCTTGAGTGTGTCCACAAGACACCGGATCTGGCCAAAGCCTGGGGGACCCATTAATGCTACAAAAAGCGTCGAACAAGGTAAGGGGAGAAAATGGCAAGGCCAAAGAGTACCAGGCGACGGCAATCTTGATAGTCACAAGCAGTCTTTGCGGCGATTGAATCCTGCCTTTGCTCCTAACATCGATCACATTATTTGGTGTGGAAAGGATAGATTGTTTGAGTTTCACCACTACATGAGTGCGGTAAGCCTGATCAAGACCTTTCAACCAGACGCCATCTTTTTCTACTGCGACCACGCTCTGCCTGGGAGAGATGTAACTGGCTACAACACGTGGTACTGGAAACTGACGGATCGCTTTCCTTACTTCCGGGCCGTCAAGGAAACAAGCATTCCCTTGTGCCGCGAGGATGGGCGCCGCGGTATGGCTTCATCGTCAAGATTCTGAACCAACACGGTGGGATATTTCTCAGCGAGAACACGATTCTCACAGGGTTTCCGATTGAACTCCTCAGAAACAAGTTGATAGATGGATTTGATAAAACATCAGGCACGGGGATCATCGTGGCTCACAAGAACATCTTCGGTAAAGACAAGGGACAAACACAGCTGAATATCTCGGGAATTCGTAGACCGTTCCCTAAGTGATTGAAAGTGAACTCCACGCAGTTGGAAACTTATACGTATGACTTTTCCATTGACCTTAGCACAGAAGGCTGTGTCACTGTAGATCATGTGTTCTTTCCCAAGGATATAATGGTACGGGATGACAGTTTTGGGAAACTGATCAGACGGTTATTCTATGGTACTGAGGAAATTGTGCTCCCCAAACCATCATACGATAGTCTGATCCCTAATATCGCTCACATCGTCTGGGTTCAAGGAAGAGCTATGCGATTCCTCTTTTATTTCACTTGCCTCAGCTTGATCTACGTTCAGGAAGTGGATATGGTGTACATTTATGGGGAAAGTCCTCCAAAAGGTCAATACTGGGAGAGGCTCCGCGGTCACCCTAAAATCACTTATATCTATCGCACAGAAGAAGTGCACATTTTCAACAGCAGCAAAGTCACATTTAGTTCACACATTAGTGATATGTGGCGTATTGATCTCATTTACAAATACGGTGGCATATATACGGATACTGATGTTTTATTTATAAAGAAGCTTAAACATCGCTACATGGGTTATGATGCCATTGGATCGTTTGGCTGGACAATGCTGGATGTCTTTCCCGATAAAGTTAGCTTGGCACCTACGTTGGGCAAACCAGGTGCCAAATTTTACAGCTTTGCACGCCAGACGTAGCACGATTATCATAAGGATGAGACAAGCTGGAACGGCTTGCCAGTGCCATACAAACTCTGGGAACGTCATCCTGACCTGCTGCTCATCGAGCCCCACTTGCAGGTCATTTGTTCTAGGGAGCTCTGTCACCCGACCTGGTATCCGGGCTATCATCAGAAAAGAACTGGAAGCAAGACACTCATGCATTTCATATTACCATGCCACATGATATCCCAGAGTTTAGAAGCGAGAATGCGCTTTTCAAATATAATAAAAAATTACCTCTTACAATGTATGCGGAGGTCGGGAAATATGTAATGGAAAAGTGCGGAATGTGGAAAAATGGAAAGCCCGTGCATAAACATTGGTAAAAGAGCATATCAACAAGCCCTTTAAGTCGAAGTGGTGCTAAATGTCAAAGAGCAGCAGTCTCCTATTGTTGCAGTCTTTATATTTATTTGACTTACACTTAACTCTGCTAAAGGCCACATGTGTATGAAGACAACCCTTTCTTATAAGGAAGACAGACAGGGAGTGCTCCACTGACGGAGCACTCCCCACGAGATTCAAAGGGGTAGTGCAATCCACAGCATGTGTCCGCCTCCGAGTGGAGTGTCCGACGAGAGTCGTCCCACATGTGTGGCCTGTTTGTCACGGACAGTGGGCCAAAGAGTCTGGCTCAGGCATTGGCCATTCCAGCACCTTGGAATTTCTTCACTTTAATATTTTCATACTTGGACCGCCTTCGCATTCGGGTTATCGCCTTCTGCCCACCTCAAGCGGAGCATCAACTGGAGAACAAGATCAGTGGTTCGGTCTCAGCTTTAGCTTTCGCTAAAGTAGACTTTGGAACGTGACTCTAGACTCGGTTTGGAGTGACGTTATGACTTGGTTTAGCACATATGCAGGCGGTCAGAGGCCTACCGAGAGTTCCCCCTCTCTTTGAAGATCCGGAGTAGATCTAGGGAGGATAGGATGGATTTGTTGACGAGTGAGGGCTTAGAACTTGGTCTAATTCCCAGAGATTTGAACACTCGATCGTTTTCTTTACACCATCCCCCACGGGCTCCCAACGCTAGCCCATGGAAGGTGATGTCGTCACACCCGGTTAGGTCATGAACCTGTGGCCGAAGCCGTTCATAGTAACCTACCTTTTGATGGTACGCTTCACCGAGCGTATCTCCATCACGTGGGCAAGTGTTTCTCTTTCATAACCGCATCGTCTACATTCCACAGGCACCCGCCTCCCCCTTGCTAGAACAGCTCGGGTCGGGTAGGTGTTCGTGCGCATTTTCAGTAGATTGGTGAAATTAGTCTCAGACAGAAGCCGATGGTTCTTTAGACATGCGTTTGACACTGCACCCCGCCACGAGTCTATCCCCACTCCTTGTGCTATCAGTCCCCGCCACATTCCCACTTGGTCTTCCCGCCAGTTCGGTTTGAACCTTTTACCCTTTTCAGGGTGCGGTAGGCCCGTAATCTCACACCAATGGTCTATTTCTGCTGCAGCCCCTGCTTCCTCGGCAAAGCCCCGAACAACCTGGTCGGTGCTTTCCAGGAATTTGTGCAGGGTCGCTATCCTTTGGATAGGAACTTCCGTGGCGAGCTTGGGTATCCCCAGCCCCCCTGTTCCTTTCCTGCTGTATAGAAGCGCATTGGTGGTCGATTCATGGAGATGTAGCCATCTTTTTACTGTTCGCACAATTTGTGAGTCCAGCTAAAATTGTGTACCTAAAATGTACCCATGAGGACCTAAGGAAGGACCTTAGGTCCTCATGGGTACATTTTTTCATGCTATTGAAACTGTGTAAAATGGACAGGATTGGTTGATTACATAGGGTGTTCTTGTACCGGATCCAATTTTTCTTACTCAATGCAGCAATGGGTTTCTGAGCTTTTGGCACTCAGTGGAGCAATGGCCATGGTATACTGAAGGCATTGCAAATTTGCCCCCAGAAAAGCCAATCGATATCACTGACATTCCTCATCATGTGCTTATTAAAACAGTAATATATACACTATATAGCGTAGCGTGTATAGTGCTTAGATGGTAAAGATCTATTATTATTTACAGACCCTAAACGAATTTATGGGAAGAAAGTAATGATTGCAATAATGGTTGTTTTATTATGTTACGAATACATGTACATGCACAAACATGAACGCATTCATATTTTTGCTCGCTCAGTTCAGCCATGACAGTCTCCTCATTATACGAGGAACTTCCATCCTGAACACAACGGGTATCACTACATGTCCTTTCGGTCGACAAGGCTCATACTGTGGCTTCTATCTTAGATGGGGAGTATCCGTGACATGACTGAAAGCATGGAAGGGGTATGTTAATATGCCTTACAGAATCATTAAGTGGTTAAAATTTGATGTTTAGGTGTTACATAAAGACTTTGATCGCATATACTAGTAGTTCAATAGCAACATGCACATTTGTGATACCATTGGGGATCCAGGTTAGTTGTCCAATATCTCAAATATTAGTTTGCTTAGTATGACAAGCCAGTCTGGCACGTGGCTAATAGTGCAATCAGTGCCGTCAACGACCCTGACGCTTTAGTGTCCTTCGATTGTCTGGTCCTTCTTAAAATGAAGGATGTCGCTAACGTCCGTCTCTACACTGTGGGCAGGGTTCCCTCTTTGTATTATTCTCATTCATGGGAAACAGGATTAATCGTGTTGATGATTAGTTCGTTTGTTAACCAAGGATCCCTAATGCGACCCAGGCCTTTCGCGAAAGCCTCACTTGTAATTTTGACGAATTATCGTTACTTTTGAGAGTGGCGTGAAAAAAGACAAATCCTCTTACTATACGACAGTTTTCTCCATGCACAGAATGTCGCAGATATGTGAATATGTATTGATATGTGGCTGTTCATCAGATTTCTCCGTCGGAAATAGAAAATTTACGCCTAAATGGTTATGCGCAACATAGTAACGCAAACATGTGAAAAAGGTGGAAAAAAAGTTACCTCTGGAAAAAAGTGCTCGGGATATTCGTTGATAGAGAAGCAGATAGACTGTCTGAAGTTAATTATGTTCATGATGACCGTGACTGTCTGTGTGTGCTGTCGCCTGGATATACCAACAGCCCCATCTCCCAGGTACTGCCATGACTTTTGACCAGGAAAGACCATTTCACCTGTCATTACTATTGTTGCCTGTCCACTCACAGCGACAAGGCAGGACCAGATGATAATCAAACGACTGGTGAGAGCAGCTTTTCTTACTCTTGAAGGAACGCATGGGTTAACATTTGATCAAGCTATCCCAGACCTAGAGGATGATGGTTGTCAAGAAGAGTCCACTCATGATCTTGCGGTTTGCAGAACCAGCATCTAGGAATTGAAAAGGGTATCTGACTATCTGATCTACACCCATCTTGAGGCCCTGTTCACCACGAACAGGATAGGCTAAATGGTAAGATATTCTATGGACCAGGAGGGCGTCACGGCTAACGCTCTTGACGAGGTCAGTATGTTGACTGAATTATAATTCCTTTGCACATCTTTCGCATACACCATGCACTGATCTATGATTACAAAATAAGGTACGCACCCTCCTTATAACGCCATAGCAGCCACTAAATAATTTACTTCCTATTATCACATTTATCATTATATCATATTTCGTATATGCAAACTTTTTTGTAACTTTTTATTCATTTTCGTTTTAGAGTGAAGCAGCTAGGTGAAAACTGCAAAGTGTGTGTTACGGTTTTAATAACAAGATTTAATACCTTATAACAGTTACTATGTAAAACATACATCTGGCATCGATGTAAAATATATTCCACAATAAATAAGAATTCGGGCGCAATGTTTTTTTATTATTAATATCCAAAGACATTCACAAGGACGATTACATCGCACGAATGAATCACATAGCAAGACTACGAGGAGTCACAAAAATCGACAAAGAAACCGTCTACACATCTCTGATTAGTCACAGCCTAACCAGCCTTGCTACACATTCATGATGCAGAAAATACAACAATGGCTTATCGAACCTCTATGCAAACAGCTAATAGAGTCTGTAGTAAACCTGCCTACTGCTATGGTGACATCCATGAATTCAGTCGCCTCGGTGTATCGAACCAGCAATGGCAACCTTCTGGACCTGACCAAGAAGCTGCACCCCCGCCAGCTAGCAACACACTTCCTTTCAGGCATTCGAGACCCTCAATCGAGACGTGAGGAATGAGCTTCGAAACATGAATCAGAATATCATTCTGGAACCATACCAAATCACACCACTGTATACAAGAACTGTTTGACAAATCTAAAGGAAAAAATATAATAATATTTTCCTCATCACAACCTACAAGGCATTCAAGGAAGCACCCATTTTGGGCTATCGTAAGACGAAAACATTTAAGGACAGCTTGGTAACGGCTAAGATTTCTTTACCACCCACTTATCTAGGCATCTCTGGAAGGACCTGCAACAACGACTATACACCGTGTGAGAAAGAACGCTGTATCTACTGCAAACTTCTTTCTGGATCAGCAAATGTGCGTTCCCATGCGAACGACGGTAGAAGTTACAGCGCAAAACAGCCTGTTGGGGAAAAGTTGGAAAAGATAATTTAGATATTTCACCCTGTTTGTAAGACGATTGCCCCCAGCAAAGCACTTGGAGTGAGGGAGTGAACGGGGTTTATAGTCGCTTTGACAATTTTTCGGTCTCATAGCGACTGGAACAAAGTTTATCAAGCTCAACGGCTTGATCTATGAACAAGTTCGTGTATGTAGGTGTTAGTGTGCATGTACGGGACCCGTCTTGTGCTAGTCCGACCTGGACCGCCCCCGCGTAGTGTAGTGGTTAGAGCGTCCGCTCGGGGTGCGGGAGGCCGGGGTTCGATTCCCGACCGCGTCACACCAAAGACGTAAAAAATGGGAGGTTTGCG
>JAAUYG010008608.1_pt1 | contig 10102 bp, 10 predicted proteins | sample 7278091 | NCBI WGS metagenome assembly JAAUYG01 (sample SAMN14350201, study PRJNA611818) | marine sediment metagenome | isolation source: surface marine sediment (0.6m) | place: French Polynesia: Moorea | collected 2018-08
CACATTCAAACTCCTACGTGAGGAGTCCATTGCAGCATAAATTTTATCTAGAAGGGTGTTGAAAGGTCAAATCAAAGGTCAGCAATTACTTTATGTTAACTGCATAAACTGCAGCAGCTGCCATATTGGATTAATTACAGCTGCACCATTGCATTTGACCTTGGCTGACCTTGAAGGGTCAATTCAATTGTTCTGATAAGGATGTAGTATCTTATTGCCAACCGGGATGCCCCCCTCGCGTTGCACAGAAACCGACTGTCTAGTTCTGACACTGGATACTAGTGGCAGTTCTTGGAATTTTATATCTCTTAAATGGTTAAGGAATGTAATGTATATATAATATAATTAATGTTAATGTTTATTAAGATCTCATGACCTAGCATTGTGAAATAATGTAAATCTGGTTAAGTCATCTGGTCATAAATACCTTTAGTTAGTTCCATTTGAAATTTATATCATGTCATACCTTCATTCACTGCATGGAACAGACTGACTTTGAAGCTCTTTGTTTGGTTTACTCAGGACACCCAGGAGGCCTGTCTATGGGAAGTTCTCCCTCATCGATTTAGCAGGTAATGGCTTTCTTGCAGATAGCATTTAGAAAATTTAACAATGATTTATTAGAATAGAATAACTTTGCTGGAAGGTGGGTATTCCTGGTGGTACATTGCTATCTGCTATCAATATGCTACCAGATGTTTGAACAACAACAACAACAAAAACTATTAGAGATACCGGTATTTAAAGTTTTTGGTTTGTGATGAAACCAAATTAAAATTGGTTCTGCATTAATTTGTTATGCTTTCCAGGCAATGAGAGAGGTGCTGACACATCGAGTTCAGACAGAAATACACGTATGGAAGGGGCTGAAATTAACAAAAGTCTCCTGGCATTAAAGGTACATAATTTAACAGCTGTATTTCTCTGTGGATTGCTGACAGGGCTTTATATAAATACAATTTGTGCATATTATGCATTACACATTCAGAAATATTTACCCCAAAAGTCTTCTTTGCTGCAAAAATCTTCTTTATCTTCCAAATGTGTGAAACACTCTCTTCCCTAGGCCCATCTTCTCCCAGCAAAGTCTGCTATGACCACTAATAGTGTCTAGTTTCTTACTTTGCTGGGCAATGTTTTGACTGATAATGTAAGCATCTAGTCTAAACAAATCCAGGGGTGAGGCATTGAAAATGGTGAAGCATTGGTTTGGCCAGTTCCATTAGAAGATTGGGGTGGGGTTTGGGGGAGCATTGACTAATTCTTAGAACATTCAATATTTATAAGCTTCAAGTACTGGCCATAGTACTTTTAACAACTATAAGGTAAATTTTCCTAGAATAAACGGCAATTGGCAGTGCATGTTAAAAGTTGTTATTCCAATTTGCTACCAACATATCTTTGCTCTTCCACACCTTCCTACCCCCCACCCCTCCTCCTCCAACCATACATTCAAAGTGAATATGTGAACCATGTTGATGTCTAGCTTTTGAGTTTGCTAGGTACTGTTTTGACTAAATAGGTTCCAAATAATTGCCAGGGCAGCGACTGAGACCAGTGCCTGGAGGCATGCTTCAAGTGGTTAGCTTTGTGTGGTTGGTCCCCAGCTCACTTGTCTCAAATACTTCTGTTGTCTGTTGGCCAGCTCTGCAGACCTTGTTTTGACTCGAGAAGTCAAAACAATATTACCATGGCAACACTGTTTTGGGGGAGCAGTTCCATATGCCTTGGGGGCAAAGTGCAGAAATTATTTCAAATCCCTGATGGGATTTGGGTCTGATGGGTCTGATATGTTGGGGGGTGGGGGGGCTAAGAATTCAAGGTTCTGTAGGTAAATTATGATGGGATGTGTCTCCTTTGTGAGTGATGTTACTTCTTGAATCCCCAGCATAATCCACCCCACCCCAGCCTTGTAACACCTGTTTAATCCCTTGGTGGTATTTCCTGTAAAGTGGAATTTAGGTTTGTAAGAAGCTTGAACATATGTTGAACATGCTGAAGCGATTTGAATTTTTCGCGAAAACATGGAAAATTCTTGTAATTGTCAGTTTAAAGATTGTAGTTGAAATTGGCAGTTCATTACAATCTCTGTTGTGTGTCTGTAGGAATGTATAAGAGCATTACAATCTCTGTTGTGTGTCTGTAGGAATGTATAAGAGCATTGGGACGCAAAGGAGCGCATCTGCCATTCCGAGCTAGCAAGCTGACGCAAGTGCTGAGAGATTCATTCATAGGAGAAAGGAGCAGAACCTGTATGGTGGGTAATGCAAAAAAGCAACACACATATATATATATACACAAATGACTTAAAATTGGTTTAGACTGCATATAACATGGATTAGATTGTTTGCTAAAAAGGCTATAATTGAGTTAAAATAACATGTTAAATATAACATCACTTTTAGATGATATGGTAACATCCCCCACTGGTCCTCGCATGCTTACTGCTGAATACATCATGATCCCTTTGTATGACTATTTATTCCAGATTGCTATGATATCACCTGGAATTGGATGCTGTGAACACACACTCAATACTCTGAGATATGCTGATAGGTAGGAAATCTATCACAGTCACCTCACACTCTCTTACTGAATGAAGACTTTATACATACTTACATAAATAAATTCACCAGGGAAGGAAAAAAAAAATGATCAGAAATACATGTCAAGTTTTGCGTACAACACATAGAATAGGCATTGTGACGTGTGATCATTTAAATTTTACTACCATCTACTATTTTATAATCTTTGTTCCCCATGATTTAGAAAATAACTTTTCCCTTTCTTTCTCTTTATGTACAAAACACAGCACGTGGTTCTGTCCTAGAACACATACCATGCAGGTTCCATTAAGTCCAGATGTGGTTATTGTGGCACTAAACAATGAGCATGATTATGATAACCTGGTCAGGATTTGATAAATCTAGTGTGTCATGTTTTCAGGGTGAAGGAGCTGGGACCAGGTGGTCCTGTGGAAGGAAAACCGGCTGATTTACCACCACCAAACTATGGTGGGGCCCTCTCTCCGCAGAACAGCGACCTGGCAATGTTGAGGACAGGCAACGTAAGTGTGGTACATGTACAATTAAAACAAGTCATTACCTACCTCTTTGGGAAAGTTTTTTTCCGGTCCTGAATGCAGTTGTGAAAAATAATATGTGCATAATAATATGTACAGACCCTCACACTTCATGGTTCAGAAGATGTTATGTGTTGCATTTGTGGGGAGCATCAGGTGATATATTAACACCCAACACTGTAAAGTAATGAGTTATAATGATAATAATGGTCACGTTATTTCTGTTGTGTAGCTTTTCTGTCAGAAGCCTTTTTATAACCGTTAAAATTTTGTTGCCCTTTTTTTTCAGGAGGAGGAGGTGTCTGAGGAGCTTCTGACCTTTCATGAGGTTATTAATCATATGCAAGAACAGGAGGAAGAGGTGATTGAGGACCATCGAGCTCTGGTTGAGGTATGTGACGTCCAAGCTGTTTGCATTACATTATATCATGTGATGTATTAACGTTATGTTTAAGGAAACATGAAACCTCAGAAATGGTAGTAGTAGTAGTAGTAGTAGTAGTAGTAGTAGTAGTAGTAGTAGTAGTAGTAGCAGCTTTGTTTGAAACTGTACAACAGTATAACAAGTGTAGTAGCTTTGTTTTTGAAACTGTACAACAATATAACAAGTGTAGTAGCTTTGTTTCAAACTGTACAACAGTATAACAAGTCTTATAACATTTAGCAATGGGTCTTGGAAAAAGTAAACTTAAAAGAAGGAGAAGATATTATTAAATTGGTCCTTATTATTAGGTATGAATTATATTAACTATAAAAGTCACAATATTATTCCAGCAAAGTCAGAAGTGGTTGGATAGTGACCTGAAACTGCTGAAGATGACAGATGAAGTAGATTATGATGCAGAAGGTAATTAGCCTTTAGAAATCACTGAAGGTTAAGGAATGCTTTCCATCTACTTAATATGTAACAGGAACCTTTGTGATGTGGAATATGATACTCTTCAGAAAGTTTCTTAAAAAAGTTCTTATAATAAGTCTACAACATGGAAAAGACAACACTCAGGTAATTATCATGCTGATTAATGAACTTCATCCATTTTTAGAGACAAGAATGTTTGCAAGGAAATGGCCGTGGAACTGAACCACGGTCTCGGTTTTGTAAACCTAACAATAATCATGAATATTTGTGAAACAGGTGCAATGTGGTGTTAATATAGATTTTAAGGAAGAAATATTTTTTTGCAGCCTATGCCAAGCAACTGGATTCTTTGCTGGCAAAGAAAATCGAAATGATGACAAGGCTACGAGGTAGGTAGACTAGGAAAAGGTCAGAACAGTACGGTGGAAGCTCAGTTTTGCTATCACCTCAGCATTAAGACCACCTCACAATAAAGAACCCTTCCCAGCAGTGTGTTCAATGTTTAACAGTATGTTTAATAGTCTTCAAAATAAGACCACCTCGAAGTAAAGACCAGTATATCATGTATGTTACAGTCCACTAGGTGGTCTTAAGTCTTAAATTTTCGCAGCAACTGCACCTGACTTTAGAACAAAGAACAAACCTGACTTGAGTGCTTATTTGGAGGTATACTGAAAAAAATTATCGGACACCTGGGTTTCATCATGTTTGTGTGAGCATGAACTTGAAAGAAGGAATGAATTGTCATGATTGTTTAATTTATATGTGTTGTGTTGGGATATATTTTTTGTCACTTATTAATAATAGAGTGATGTTGGATCAGGTACGAGTGGCAACTGTACAATTTGTACCAGATTACATTTACAGACTGTGTTAACTGAATTATATTATTACATGTATTATGTTTATCCGAATACATGTACTGAAGTTATATGTGCTTCAATGGTTTCAGAAAATGTGATAAACTTCCGCAAGGACTTGCAAGAGGAGGAAACTCTGAGCAAGAACTTCAAATCAAACAAGCGGCCTCCCAACAAGTGATAACGAAGACTGGTGCATTGCTACTGTGATTTATCATGATGAATCAGTCAGAACACACAAGCCACTGCAGGAAATTGACACCCAGTATTATGCACATTTATAAAGAAAAAGTGCATGTCCTGGCTGATGCAGTGTACTTTCCTCTTTGCAAATGCACATTTGTACTTTTTTTTTGACGTTGCGTTGTTCCATGTATGGATGCCCATGTCTGCATTGTGTCCTGGTGTGATTATGTGTACTCTGGTCTGGTATCTAGGGAGTTCACTGTGTCTGTGATAGGTTCAACTGGGGGTTGGGGGGTTACTGGGGTGTGTGGATCCAATGTCTGGATAGTATGGCAATTGTAATTTACAGTTACTGTAGTTGTCTCACCAAATTGTGTGCTTTGCCTCTGTGGATGCTGGTAAACTTAATATTGTGCAAGTGTGTGTTTAACATGGGCTATTGACCAACCCTTGCTAGTGTTTGGGATGCAATTTGCATTGTTTTTTGCCAGGTGCTCTTGCGTGAAGCACCTTTGTGACGCACATGGTGGTAAGGCCCAGACGGATCTTGAATGCAATGTATGTGTTGTTCCGTTTCCTGTTCAGCTGAGGCGGCGCTGAAAATGTTATGCTTGGAGTACAGTAGGGTCACAAATGATGAAGTTGAGTTCTGTCCCATTTGACACGTGCCATTTACGATATGGATTTCATGCATTCACGAACTCGCGCAGGATTGATACTGAAAACTTTCCATGTGCCAAATTATGTTTCATTTTCTCGTTTACAGAGAGGATGTTCTCGTAGTGGCTTGTACATCTGAAAAATGTATTACTTGTAACTATATCGTTGGTATTCTACAATGCTATAGGACTGCTGGGTGCGGACATGCAGGGGTCACTGATGTCAGTTTGAGCTAAGATGAATCACTTGCATAATGAAATGTGTAATTAAAAAGTAATTTATTTGATGACTTTGTGTGCTACTCAACTAGTATTAGTCGATTTGAACTTAATATCCAAATCACCAATGTCAGGCATATAAAAATATATGCTTGAACTTGTGTGTGTTAATCTTTAATTGTCAGTGACCCACATTTGTAACTTGGGAATGATAAAGTTCAGTCCAGAATTCTGGTGCTGCTTTGATCTGCATTGTAAGTGGATATTAACTATATCTTAAATAGCTAAATCATCCTTTTAAAAAAATCATATAAACTTACTGGTAAATACAAGCCTGGCCCCCTTCAAGTCAAAATGTCCAAGCAATTTGCCCAACACTGTTCTTTACCATAAGAAGCTAAGCCTTGTGTTTGTGCTATGATGTGTATGGAATAGGCTTGGTCCTTCATACTTGTATATTTTCAGCACACGTCTTATGAAAATCCTGTCTGGAATGCTTGTGGGTTCTGCTGGGAGTTTTGTATTGGAGACAGTTTCATCCATATTGGATGAAGACTGCAGAATACCTGAGAATGATTCTGCTTTGACATGTGAAATGAGATGAAAGCCTGAGGGTTGTTCCTTTGTGTTGTGTGAATGGTTGTTGTACCTCAAACACTTCCGTGTTAGGTAATATTGTGTAATGTAGTCTATTGAGGGGAATCTCTTCCATAACAATACCTGGAAGGTGCTTTTATATCGCTTGTGAGCATTCCTTAAGCTGTGTTGTAAATGAGCTTTTGGGGATCATTATGCTAACATTGTGTCAAATGCTGTTTGCTAAAAAGCTGAAGTTGATGTCTGTACAAACTGCTTTGCTTTGCTTGAATTTATTTAAATTTGGCACTTCCATAGGAGAAAATATATGAGTTCCCTGCACAAATTTGATAGGCCTGAATGTAGAAATTGTAATCATGGGTTTTGGCTTCTATGACCAATTGTAGCAAGGACACAATACACCTTGCAACATATGCAATGTTGTTAAGTATGATGCGTTTATCATTTCAGGTACTTTGCTGAATTTAACCAGCTGGTCTGTTGACATGAAATCCCATGGATGGTAAACATATATTTGCAGACCTTTGTGTGTATTAAAAGCAAACGAAGTTTTAATGAATCCTACAAAATGAGAAATATCCGTGTAATCACCGATTGTTGTGCTTGCTCCAGGGACTGTTGTTAAGTTACCAGTGTGTCATATTTTGTTATAAACATACAGCATTATTAAGTAGTTTGTTTTTCCCACTTCTTTGTCACTTGTTTGTAGTATTTCTTAAAGCTAGTACCACTGATATCCAACTACAATCACTTCCTCGGTGCCTTTTGGTATACAGTAATTCATCCTTATTCTGCTTTTAATTAGTTTTCAATTTTGTGTCCTTTACTTGGTTTCTCTATGCAATCACGTCAATCTGTACTTTGAAATCCGTGTTTTTGTTGAACTTGGTACAATCAACTTGACAAAGAATCCAGTCTGAAAATATATCGGTTACCGTTGCCTCGATATGAAATTAATGCTGAACACCACAGGCACTGGTGATACGTTGAAGTAGGAATCAGTAGCTTTGTCGTAATTTTCAAATGACCAGCTGTCAGCGATTTATTGTATCAGAGAACCCAATGGTGCGAAATACTCATATGGCTGTCATTGCATCATAAACAGTAATACTGTAATTCTGGGAAATGTAATGCATGATTGAAAGTCTTTTCTAGTGCTGACAGTTGTCAGTTTTCAGGCATGGCTTTCAGTTATATCTTGAGGCGAAGTTTCTGGGTTTAGCAACGGGGTGCGTGTGGGTGGAAGGTCACATATTAATATTATCCAGATAACGTTATCTGTTGTCGGAGTTAAAAACACTTGACAATGCTTTCTTGCTGTAATGGGCCAGTTAATACTTGCATTTCTACAACATTGTATACTATATATACGACTTGTATCGGTCATACATAAGTGTAATTTGAAATTTCCTTCAATGAAGGTATGTAGAAGTTCGCTCAACAGCCTAGTTAACGATGCTTGTGAATAATTTTACAAAGGGTGCCATCCAACGTACTGGGGTTTTGGTCACTAATACTTAACATGGCAAAGTAGCTTGAACTAATCCTCCCACAGAGTCACATACTATTTATTAGTTGTCGATAATTGATTTCTGTGAACAGTTCTTTTTTTAAGAAATTATATAGTTCGCAGCATGCATGAACCACAAAAACAAGGTCACAAAGTTGAAAGCCTCAGTTGTATTGTAAAATAGCACTTGCTTTTGGTATAAAGTCGAACTGGGGGAGAAAGGATGATGCTGTGTGATGGATTACTGTACGAGATTGTGAGAGAGCGCACCATTTGTACGAACGGTTCACGTTTTCCTGGTTCTTGTGGATTTTGTGATCAAAGTAAACTGTGGAGTTTGCAACTGTTTATATATATAAAGGACAAATAAATGGCCTTGACACTTCATGGACATAGCTTTATGAAAAAAAAACTGCATTAGTTGCTGCGCAGATTTGGCAAAGTTGTGGCGATACAGGATTACCATAACCCATTACTTCACTACAAATTTAGTGGTCCCCCTCTAATAGGAACACCCCTTCCGCCAAATAATTTTGTCCTCGTAAGAGGTGTCCTTTGGTGAGAGTGAGGATCAAAAGCATTAAATAGTACTTGGGGCCAAAAAATTCTGTCCTTATGAGAGACGCGTCCTTTGGCAAGAATGAAGTCAAAGCAACCAGTTTGCATCAATGGACCCCACCCCACCCCAGAATTTGATTCCAGTCAACAAAGTGATTTCTCCTGGTAAACTCTTAGTTCAAAATAAAGAGCATCCCACAAGGGCCCCGGCCATGATGGATTGTTTCTGGAGTTGAGGGTATGTACCTTGGCTGGTATATTTAATCACTTTCTGTATTATGAAGTGGAACACTGAGACTGCTTTTATAATACAAGATCCATACATTGGATTCTGTATACAGCCAACATCGACTCAATGAAAAAAGGGTTTTATACAATGAAAAGCGTTGTAACTCGACTGTTGCCTCCTTAGATTCTGTGTGGGTGGGGATCGCCCTGATTTTGCTGCCTGGGGAACACTATATTTAGATGCAGAAGAGAAGGTTCTACGGAGTTAAAATTTTTGTCCACCGAGAGTATATGAAATATCGTTACGTATAAATCATCATCTGGATAGATTGATCTACATCAATGTTAGCTTGGTAGGTAATAGGAAATTAAAAAAAAAATATTTAGGTGGTGTAAATTGGATTAATGTATGTTTTATCTTCAATTTATGTAAGATTTTAATCATGTTAATTCCTTTTTTGGGAGTGAATATTTTTGGACTCTGGAAACATAATTTCTGATGAGGCATTCTGTACACAGAGTCAAATTTATGGTGGAAAAAGTTCCCGAATTTTCGGCAGAATCTCTCTGCCTTCGTCAGGGGATTGTAACTATTATTATACCAACTGAAATGTGATAATTGTGACAAAATGTACATTGGGGAAACGAGCACAAGCCTGGGGACAAGATACAAAGAACATACAGCAGGCCGACACCCTAGAACAGCGGTGGGTGAACATCTGGACGATACTGGCCACAAGTGGACCAGGTGTCCAGGAGAAGAATCAAGGAGGCCATCAGAATACACCAAGGGAGGCCTGAACTGAACAGGGACACCGGCCTGGACATCCCAGCTGTCATCCTCCAACTGGTGTCACATGATCCAGAAGGGTTATGAGACGCCAACAGCCACTAGTTACCACCCCTGACGAAGACAGAGAAATTCTGCCGAAAATTCGGGAACTTTTTCCACCTTTATTTTGACTCTGTGTACAGAATGTCTCATCAGAAACCATTTATATATTTAATGAAGTTTGAGAATATTGAGGTAGCTAAATACCTTGTTAAAGGTTTTGATAGCAGGAAAGCATGTCTGTATGCATGATCACATATCTTTAGAATATATTTGTCGTAATGAGTAGAAATTGTATGTCCGGCTCTGTCCGCTTTGTGAAAGTAAGAAACTTGTTTTAAAGTGACTTGTAAGCCCCGATGGGGCTGGGTTCTGTAAGCTATGCACTTATCTCAACGTTTATGTATTCATGCCTTGGAACATGTCACTATAATAAATAAACAACAAAAACAACAGTAGTAGTAGTAGTAGTAGTAGTAGTAGTAGTAGTAGTAGTAGTAGTAGTAGTAGTA
>JAAUYG010183362.1_pt1 | contig 10102 bp, 13 predicted proteins | sample 7278091 | NCBI WGS metagenome assembly JAAUYG01 (sample SAMN14350201, study PRJNA611818) | marine sediment metagenome | isolation source: surface marine sediment (0.6m) | place: French Polynesia: Moorea | collected 2018-08
AAGAGGTGATGGAAGAACCTGAAGGTCCATCACCGATGGAAACTGACGACGAGGCAGTGCAGGAGACCAGCGAAGAAGTGGCAGACAAGCAGGAGGGCTTTTCGTACGAGACAGTGGTGCTTCCCGACTCTGTAATGAAAGACAATGCCATGGATGAAGAGGTTGAAGCTGCAAATGAAGAGGCTGATTCCCAAGCCATAGAAATGTTGGCGGCCAAGGAGAAACAGGATTTGGGCTGGACTGTAGAAGACGGTTCAGAATTCAAGCGCGTCGTTTCTGCGAACAATGTCACACTAAAAAGTAAGGCACACTGAAAGATCTGACATTGGAACATCATCATCCGGGACGAAAAGATTTTCACGGAAAGAAGCGTGAACGTGACATACGAACATGTTTGTGTTTGCCCGAAAAATTGCGCAACTCAAGTGGAAAGTTGAGTTTCTTTTTCGCTTTGCAGTTTACAAGAACGAGACAGCAGCGACAGGGAAGAAGGTGAATCCAATCTGGGATTATTTTGGGTTTCGCGAGACGGACGAGGGAGAACTCGACAAAACGAGGGTCTGTTGCACGTGAGTAATGTTGCACCTGTTTTGTGCTAGTTGCTCTAACTGAAGTTGAACTCTTCCCCAAAGACCTGACAGAAGCACCAATACAACTGAAATGAATTCTTCTCGCGTTTGTAGACTGTGTGGCGTTTCCAGAAAGTACGCGCCGAAAAGCCTGGGACCCGTCTTCAATCACATGCGCAGAAAACACACTGAAATCTACTACTCCTACTTGTATACATTTGACAGTAAGTTTGAGCTGTGTTTCTTGAAGCGGCAGGAAAAAAGAAATCTTCGCATTTTCATACCACAGATGTTTGTTTGAGAAGTTCAGGGGGTCGGTGAGGAGCAAATTATTTCTGAGTTTCTCCACTTTTTGCCGAAAAAAAAAAACAAAAACGAAGGATCTTCCGCATTGCATTTTGAAAACTTTTTTCCAGCGGACAACACACTTGGAATAAAGCCTGTCTTTCCGGCGGGTGTTACCAAGGCGCTGGAATTGAGCCCCGCGATGCATGCCAAAATACGGCGCAGGAGGCAACCATCAGTTGTGCAGAAATACAAACTGAGGAGAGAGGACGAGGAAGATGAGGACGAAGAAGAGGAAGAGGAGAGACCAACAAGGGTAACTCTTGAAAAATTGCATTTCAACTTCGGACCACAGAGGACTTCAAAACTTGCAAGATGAACTAAAACTCGTGTCGTGTCCATGCAGGAATGAAACAACTGGTGTTTTCGTCTTCAGGTGGTCAGGCGATGTGCGACATAAAACTCGGAACAATTTCCTGCATACATACATGCATCGAAAATGTTTTCGTCCAAAACTACCGTATTCGTTGCAGGAATCGGTTCTTCAATCAGAATACAACGAAGCCGTCAGAGCTGACAGGATTAAAACAGCAGTAAAACGGACCCTGCACATTCTGCTGACTGGAGACATAGATTTTGCGCAAGAAATTCGCATACAAGGCACGGCCAGTGTGAAATTGGACGAGTAAGTGTCACTGCATCGTTGAATCAACAACAGAAAAAAAGAAGAAGAAGAAAAGAAAAAAAGACCAACATGTGTAGATATACACTGTGACTTCGTGACAACAGACTGCTGTGCGATACGTACAGGCAGGGGTGGACAAAACCCCAGCCGTCAATGTTCCACAATTGTTCAACCACACCCACAAAATGGCACAAAAAATCCTGTACTAAATCTTTCTTCATTTACTGTGCAGCACGAATGTTGTGAAGCTAAAGTTGGATGAAATATCGCGTCGAGAAGACGGGGCTCAGGACAGCAACAGGCGGCTGTCCTCGCAAAGGAATGCAAAGGCAAGTGGCGTTCCTTTAGAGGGTCTTTTCGTGACTGATGAATTGGTGGTGATGATGGAGATCTGATACAATTTTCAGGTGACAAACGCAAATTGCACTGTGGAAGATCCCTTATTGGTGCAAGAAATTCTCCGCGGAAAGAGGTATGCTTGGTGAGATTTTCTTGATGTTGTGATTCGTTTTGCGAAAAAGTAATCAAAAGGAAAAATGGCCATTTCTTCTGGGTTTTCGGTGCTCTGAAAACAACAGTCATGACAACAGTTCTGATGTGCAGTACTTCGTCTTAAAATATTTTTTTGGCTTGCGGTTCCGATAAGATATCGTTTCTTGTAATTTTTCAGTGACAAATTCACCCAAACAATGGGAAGTCGGAAACCAGCGTTCGACACATCGGGAGATTGGGGCAAAACACAAAAGACAGTGCTGAGCCCTGAAGCTCTGAAGGTGAATACAAAACTCGCTCTGCCAGGAAAACAGCAGATGAACGTGACTTTCATCCCGAAAGAAGACGGAACTGGGGAGCAGCAAGAGGCCATTATTGTGCAACAACTGCAGGGCGTATTGCCCGAGTTCACTGCCGCCGTTGAGCAGGCAAGTTCCTCCATTGGAGTGCAGCTCCTCTTTTTTGAGAGCATTTGGACAAGTTAACATTTTCTGAGGGATGTGTTCTCAATAAATTCGTGCTTTCCTTGGTGAAACTGAAATCCTGAAACCAGCTTTTGTGAAAAAAAAGGACCTGTGAGTTCTGCTGAGGGTGTGCCAGTTCCAATCAATTTGCATTTGTTCGATAATTTAGGGGAGTGAAGCAGACAGAGCGATCGCGCACATTGAAGAACAGCCGACAACAGATCAGGTTGAAGCAGCTGCATCCTCTGTAGTCGCTCCAGAGGCGTTACACCTGGAAGAAGAACAGGAAGGCGAGGCGGATGAGACAGTGGAGGGCGACAATGAGGACGAAGAAGAGGATGAGGAACACGAAGAAGAAGACGAGGAGGAAGAAATAACCAGAGGCTCAGCGCCGGTCACTATTGCACCGGGAGGTGTCAAGGTCGAAGGTGAATTGTAGTCCGCATGGTGACCGTCGTAATATTCGTCCACTTTCCCTGTGGAAATTCCATTTTGTGCTTCTCTTAATTCCGAGGCTTGATATACATTTCTACGGCACTTCTCGATGTCTTTTCAGGTTTGGTGTTCGATGGAATGCCGTTTGTGTTGTCGTACACGCAGCACAACTGCAGTCGGTGGCTTTGTGCAGAGAAGGGATGTCGTGCGAGTGTGAACACCACTCCTCTGCCCAAGGAATACACCGTTGCTACTCTCGCCACTCCCAAAGTTTTGTGCGCAAGTCCGCATGATATCAAGTGTCACCTGGAAGGAAAACATAAAGTGAAAGAGGACGATATGAGGAAAGTGAACGGTTTTGTTGGAATTGGTAAGTTCTGCGACGAGAAAATAAAAGTGTCTGCATTTTGCACCTGATGCCTCGCCCGCGCCTCCGAGTCTTTAGAGCCCTGGTGAAAGAAAATCTTTGACTTCCACTTTGAAAAAGTGATGCACTGTGAAATGAGCTGCATGGAGAGAAGCATGTTTGATGCAAGAACATTGAAAGTTTAGCGTTGTGATTCGTTGAATGTTCACGCAGCTGAGGATGACGGGAAGGAAGTGCTGGCAGTTTACGGGTTCAGGTTCGCGCGTCACAGTGTGACGGGCGCAGCCGGGGAGAGTCGCTGGTTGTGTGTGCAACAGGGCTGTTTCACCACCATGTTCACCGACAAGGACGACGCGATCAACTCGTTCGGCTGGCCTTACCACAGCCACCCACCTCAACTGTACACAGGTCAGCAGTCTGATTTGCCGTTCACTTCCAAAAGTTTAACGTCACACTCAATGGTCAAAAAAAGACACTCCAAGAATAGAATTCAGTCCGAAGGTTGTCTTCCTGTTTTTTAGGCCGCGCGAGAAGAGCGGCCTGTTGGAGTCATGAAACGTGTGATTGTTATGTTCGTTGTGGAACATCCCACCTGCCAATGGACAGAACCAGACCATCCTCCTGCTGCGCCACGTGTCAATCAAGCGCTTTTCATGCCTTGACAAATTTGCCTTCGCAAATAATGCCAAATGCACTTCCACAAAACAAGAGCGCTGCACCAGTGTCAAGGCCGTGTGCTCATTCATTCGCGAGTTGTGGCCACGTGATCAGTGCACGAGTATCATTTGGGTGTCACCTGATCAGTGCAGGAGGACTTAGGTTCAGCTGTTGAAATTGTCATTGTATTTACATGTGACAACTGCGGTCAGCGGGAAGCCGATTTTTCACATGTTTTGAGTTTCGTCTTCAATCACTGTTTGAATGTTTGCTCTGGTTCGTGTTGAAAGTATTTGCTTGGTGACAGGTTGAAGCAGTGTGTAATTCGATGCATTTTTGCTGTGAACTTCAGAGCCGACTGACCGAACCCTGGAGGGAGAGCCTTCAGTGATCCTCACCCTGGCTAAGCGGACGCGGCCCGTGGGAAGCGTTGGGAGGTACGGTGGAGCCGAACCTGGAGGCAAGAGACTGCGCGGGGCCGAGCGCCTCAAGCAACCCGTCATTCACGTGCGCGGCCCGCAGAGCTACAACGTGCTGCAGAAAGACGGGGTACGAAAACATTGGTATTTTTCCGGGTAACACTGAATCAGAACGTTTTCTCACACCTGTCACAAAAAGGAAACAGTTGAGTAATCACTCGTTTCACTTTTTGCTGCACTCGTGACAGCTGAGAACAGGGCAAAAATGAGGTTGCATTCCTGGCGGAGAAGATCTCCAGTGTTGTTCCTTCCCACTCTAATGTGGGGAGACGAAAATGTCATTCTTGTCATCCTTTAGCTTCTCTCTGAAAGGTGCGCGTGTTCCTTTTAAAAAATCACTTCCAAGTGCTGTACATGCTCAGCTGAAATTGCACTCACATCTCGTAACACCTGCAATTCTTTTTCAGATGTTCTCTTGTGAGTTTTGCCCAGAAAAGAAGTTTTCCACATTCAAGTTGTGCAGAGCCCATGTGCGCATGGTTCACATGCGTGACCGAGAACTGCCGTGCAAGGTGTGCGGCAAGCAGTTCAAGGACAGGTCAGTTGTTGTTTCACAAACCACACCGGTAAATGTTCAGATGTTTTCTTTCCACGTTTTAAAACTGCATTTATGTGTGGAAGTTATATTTCGGTTTTGAGGCTGATGATCTTGGTCAAAAAAAGCACACTCCAGCTTGTGTCCCAAATAATTGCGAAAAAAACCGTGCCCTTTTCAGGATGTGCCTTTTCTTTTCCCACAGACCGTCGTTGCGAAAACACGAAGCGACGCACTTGGCGAGTAAAGATCGTCCGTTCAAGTGCGACTGTTGCGACAAGGGCTTCAACTCTGACGTGGAGAGACGTAGACACAAAGCACGACAAGCCAACAGGTACCTACGTGCTGTCTCGAAGTGTGCCAAGCCAAAAGGCAGATACCTGTGACACACTGGGTGAAACTGGCAAGAATTCTCTGAGGGGCTGTCATTCGTGCCACTAAAAAGCAAATGTTCAGTTTTGTGTGCATTCACAAATTCCAAAGCAATTGTTGAAAATTTGTTGGCAGGATGCACTGGCATTGTGAGGACTGCAACAGTCGCTTTGTGAAGGAAGAGACATACAAGCGCCACATAGCAGATCCAGCAAACTGTCAGAAAGCTCTCGCTGCGAAGCCGCAGGTTGCCTTCAAGAAAGGCAAGCCAGTGCTGATGGTGAGTGTGGTGTTTCTCAGTTCTTAACGCATGTCAAAGAGAGAAAACAGTTCCAAAATCAGTGAAACTCGCCACAACTTCAATAAAAGAGGGGACAACGTTCACAAAAGAGTGATAATGATACGCAAGTTTGTGCAAACTGACAAAGCCGTTTCTTCACCTTTCAGAAAGACCACCCGAAAGTTCTGTTCTGCAAAAAGTGCAAAGTGTCCTTCAGAGACAACCAGGGTTTGCGCTTGCATCATGTCAAGGAGAAGTGTGTGGAGCGCAAGTCCGGAGACGAAGGTTACCAAAGCTTTGGCTGCCACCGGTGCGATACCCTGTTCACCGAGAGGCCAGCCATGCTGCGTCATCTCTTGTTCCAGTGCAACCAGAAATCTGATTTGGTCTGTTCGCGCTGCGACACGGTGTTCGCTACAGAGGAGGATTTTGAGGAACACAAAACTTTGTGTTTTGATTACTTGGAGCCTTTTGCAAAGCGCCACAAAAAAAAGGATTCACTGGATGTGGAGGGATGCACCGTGATCTGTGTCAAGTGCGGAAAAATGTTCAAGGATCGAAACAGCTACGCCCAGCACGAGAAAAAGTGCGACGCCACCAGCCAAGTGAAAAAAGCGAAACTGAATCCAGAAGAAGACAAAGAAGAGTACCTTTCCAGGCAGTTTGATCTCAAGCCCAAGAAAGTTCCCGCCGAGGAACTTCAACGCGTCGAAATGCCGCGTCCTATGAGGGGAAGAATCAGGAAAACGCCAGTCCGATTCGCGGACGAGGCGTACGAAAAAGGCTGGGCTGAAACCACGGTCGGTAATTTGGCGCCAAAGAAAATAGAGTCGCCTCAAAAGGTGGTGACACTCCCGTTGCAACCCGCCATAACCACGGCTGCCGACACTGCAACGGTCGCGGCACCTGAGCCCCCAGCGAAGGAGATGGTCCCCATGCAGATTATCCAGGCACCAGCTCCGAAAGCAGCTGCACCGGTGCAGTTTATTCAGTTGCCTGGAGGCCAGATAGTGCAGGCAATCACTGTACCACAGCAACCCGTACTCGCGCAACAACCAATGAAGATTATCTTGCAACCGGCCCCAGGGCAGACTGAAGTGGTCCTGGATCCACAACAGTTTGTCATGTCTCAGGAAGTCATCAAGGTTGGAGATGGAACCGAGGAAACTGCGACAGTGACCGTAGAACAGCTGGAAGCCATGGCGCAGTCTGAGACCTCCGCTGAAGATCCAAGCGCTCTTGTTGGTACAATTGTAACAACATCAGAATAGAATGCGGAACCAACCAATTGACTGACTCCGTCAAATGCGCGTGCACGTTGCATGTGCCGGTAAAAGGAACAGAGGGATAAATCTCAGAAGGAATCTACAAGTTGTAACGTTGCAACTTCAGGATATCTCGTTTCATCAATCGGCGCAACGTCAGGTCGCGTGCGCGTTGCCCAACCAGGAAGCGCGTAAGATTTTCTGAACGAAAGCGCTTTATGATCCCGTCGTTCGTGTGTAAACTACAGAATACTGCAATTTCATACATGAATTGGAACATTCTTTTTTCTGTTGTAGTGATGTTAGCCTAGCTACAAAGCACTGAGTTTGTCGAATTGAAACAGTTGTAATGTTTTCAAAATGGACTTTGTTTTCCGTTTTCTGCGAAAAATGTGCTTTGCCTGAAATGAGTTCCCTCATCACTGGATCAGCAGCTATGAAAGCACGCGGAGCTTTTCCCGCTGGAAATGTCACAAAAAACATGTTTTTTTTCTGGACAAGATAAACAAGATCCGACCATTCAGGGACCACAAGACATTTGCGCTGATGGATGCAAGGGGCGCACAGATTTCCGTGTCAATAAAAATTTCCTGAGGAAAAAGCAGGGTTTTGCATTGTGTCTCCGTGACAGTCCATTTTACGAAGACACGGGATAAAACTCAAGGCAAATAGGGATGTCCCAGTTCAAAGGACTTGAAACTTGTGAACTGTTTGATTGTTTGTGTGTCAACAGGTTTGTTGTGAGGTACGGTGCTTTCTGCATCTCCGTCTGCGCTCTTTGCAGCGCCGTCGTACTTTGGAAACACTTAGAGCTCCTTTGCAATCAGACCTGTTTATCTGCGACAAGCTGACGAATTGAACGTATTTGTTTTCTAAATCGACTTGATGACACTGGCTTTCATAAAAGAGAATGGAATTGTGCCAATCTTTTGAAGGACTTTTGTGGCGAAAGGAGTTAAAAATTCCTGGACACTGTACCCTTCTAACAAAAACTTTCTTTCGATGGCAGGTGAAGAAAAAACAGTGAAAAACAGACAGGCGATAGGCGCAGTCGAAAACGTAAACTTTCCCCAGGGTCAAATGTCAGTCTGAAGATCCAGTGTCGATACATGTGTGCCAAGGTGAGAGTTTTATCCAGGGGACACTTGTAACCTATTTGGAAAGTTTCCAAGCCAAATATGATGACAATGAGTTTAGCACAGTTTTGAGTTTGAGCTCAGTGAATGTGCCAGATTTGCTGCATTTGTTCAGCTTGCGAACAAGTTGGGGACACGGATTCCAACCGTACGTAGTGAGCGACTCTCGGAAATTTTGAAAGTGGCCGAAGGTAGGGTAGGTGACAATCTCATTGCAAGGAGCAGATGGGCAAGCAATCGAAAGAAAAAAAAATTGAAAAGCAAAAACGAAAAAATAAAAAAAAGGAGAAAAGTTAAAAGTGAATTCTGCGTAAACGTAAGGATGTCAGCCTTCCTTGTATCATTAACTCATGGAAAATGCAGGTTTTATGACAGGACAGAGTTGTTCTGCGCTGGTTTTACTTTTGGCACTCACTTTGTATGTTTGATGCTTGTCACGTCGATCTTCAGTTCAGTCACTCTAAAAATCTCATACCTTCTTCAGAGGTTATCTTGAAAATGTGACTTTGATTGATGCTCTTTTGGTGGTTGGAGGATTGGGTACAGTTGACAGTTTTTCGCAACACACGCACCAGCGGATCGGAATTTTAGGTCTCGTGCACGCATGGGGATTTGAGGATCGCATCTCAGACGGGGTATTGTTTGTTGAAATCATATCCTTTGTTGAATGTTTTGCAGGCAAATGGAAGAGTCAAATCACGTCTTTCATTTGCTCTGCATGTTTCGAACAAAAAACGTCTGCAGTTCGGCATCAAAAGAGATATTGCAAGGGGACACACGCGCACAATGTCCCATTGTTCTCAAAGCAACACTGGCAACTTTTTGGTCGTCGTGGAGATTCACTTGTGTCCGAAGCATCATTTATAAAGTTGTGCGGAAATCTCCACTAATTTGGTTTTCAGGCCGCGCGACTGAAAGCAAAGCGGCCCACGTCGTCGTCGTTGTCATTGTTGTCATGGCTGGGACCCCTCCCACAGCTGAGCATTATCGACGTTGATAAGCGGCCTTGCTTTTCATTTGTCAGCAAGGAAAGCATGTTGGACGCAACAACGATTCTCGTTGGACTGGCGGTGTTTTTGGTGGTGGCCTGGTTGTTTAGAGGTCCGAGCAACATACCTCCTCATCCTAAACCAGCCTGGCCCTTCCTGGGCAACTTACCTCTGCTCAACACTGCCAGGACTGAAGGAAATCTCGTTTAGTAAGTTCATACATTGCTTGCGCGTCACAAGAAAGGGGGTAGTTTGACAAGATCCTTCGTCAGCACACACTCACCCTTGCTTTCAAACTTGACTGAAGAATAACGTTTCAAATTGGACATTTCAAGCTGGACTCTCATAATGTATCTGACCTTTTCAGCTTTCTGACGAAGCTAGCGCTAAAGTACGGCGAGATCTATTCGCTGTGGTTCGGCGCGCGGTTGGTGGTCATCCTCAACAGCTACGTGATGTGTCGCGAGGTGCTGGTGACCAAGGGCGACCAGTTCATTGAGAGGCCCAACTGGATGCTCTTCATAGAGAAGCTCATGAAAAAGAAAGGTACGTAGATTTGTGGGATGATCGATTTGAACTTCGATGTAAAATCGGGCTGATGGAGCTTCACAACTGCATGGATGCGTCTGCACCAGAATACCTTTCATTGGCAAAAGTTTCTGCGCTTCACCAGATGCGTTGCATCAAAATCGTGTTTTCACCCGCTTTGCTCAGAAATAGTCACCTAAACAACGCCTTGCCTTTTGATTTCTCAATTTCAGGGATAATCTGGGCAAACGGGCAGCAGTGGAAGGAGATGCGCAAGTTCGCAGTGGTCACGATGCGCGACATGGGAGTGGGAAAGAAAACCCTGGAACTGCGAGTTCAAGAGGAGGGCGAGTTTCTTGCGCAGGAATTTCTTAAGCATGAAAAGCGACCTTTCCGACCAGATGCTTTCCTCCGTAAAACCGTCAGCAACATTATCTGTGGGGTCACATTTGGGCAAAGGTGAGTCAAAAAAATAAACCAAAACTAGAAATGCTTGGTAGCATTGTGTCGCGCCTTGCTTCACCCAGAAAAATTTTGGGTGAAAATTTTTTTGAGCACTCAGGA
>JAAUYG010056661.1_pt1 | contig 10101 bp, 13 predicted proteins | sample 7278091 | NCBI WGS metagenome assembly JAAUYG01 (sample SAMN14350201, study PRJNA611818) | marine sediment metagenome | isolation source: surface marine sediment (0.6m) | place: French Polynesia: Moorea | collected 2018-08
GGTAACTGACCAACCGCCGGCACTGATTTGTCACTTTGCTCCACATCTTGCCATCTTTTACTGCTGTCATTGTGATTTGAAATGCGGCTGACCTTCTCGCGGTTCTCTGTTTCAGGAGAGGAATTGCCGTGGCGAGTCTCGGAGGCCCCTTGTACGCTGTAGGTGGTCTAGACGACTCGACCTGCTTCAACAGTGTTGAGAGATACGACGCGGAACCGGACACTTGGAGTTTCGTTCAGCCAATGATCATGCCGCGAGGTGGTGTTGCGGTTGCCACTTTGAAGGTTAGCGCCGAGAGTTGCTTGACTCAGCCCAGAACACAATAGTGGCTGCTGTCTCGTTGGATGGGATGGTGGAAATGTTCTGAAACCCAGGGATAATCAGGCTTATGCAGTGAAAACCTCTGAGGGGTACAGCACAACTGATTTTGTCGGCAGAATTTACGCGAACAAAGCACCATTCTGTTCGAACTGATAAAGCGAAACTCTCCAATTCATCGGGAATGTGTGCAGAAAAAAACTTCCAGTGACTCGGTTGTTTTCTGCATGACAGATGTTCATTCTCGTTACTCTGCTGCAGGGTTATTTATACGCTATCGGAGGCAATGACGGTGCTACGTCACTCGACTCGTGTGAACGCTACGACCCTCACTTGAACAAGTGGTCCATGATGGCTTCTATGAAGAAACGGCGCGCGGGCGCGGGGGTGGCTGAGCTCAATGGCAGCCTCTACGTCGTGGGTGCGTACATTGCAGAGAACGTTTTCGCTCAAAATTTTCCAATCAATCAACAGAGTACAACAGAGCATAGGAAAAATTATCTCAGCCACGTTTAACAAATGTGGCAAAAAAACCCCAGCACAAGTATTGACGAGCACAGTCTGTTTCACAGGTGGCTTTGACGACAACGCGCCGCTGGATTCCGTGGAGAAATACGACGCCAAGAACAACACGTGGAAAGCTGTGGCGAAGATGTCGTGTCCCCGCGGAGGCGTCGGAGTGGCGTCTCTCGGAGGGAAAATTTACGCCGTCGGGGGTCATGATGGCTCCAGCTACCTCAACTCAGTGGAAGCCTACGACCCCATCACCGACAGGTCAGTGTGTTTACATGCCTCGTAGTTCTGAGTGCGATGTTTCTCTGATCAGAACATATCAATCGTCACAGAAAATAACTTTACTGGAAACGGACCAGTTTGCCCTTCAGAAATATATTTCTGCGGTGACAAGTGCAATTTTGAATGAACGTTTCGCTTGTTGTTTCCTTCACGATGCTGCAGTTGGGAGGTTACTCATGGGACTGGAGTGTGCAGAGCTGGCGCTGGCATAGCTGTAGTTGACTGTCACATTGAAATGCTACGTGACATAACTAAAATGGCCCTAATGAACGCAGGTACTAATTGTTGTTGTTGAATGTCGTAGTTGCATATCCAGTTATTACTTTTCGATGTTACTTTTCTCGTTGTTATCCACAGGCCTGCTAGGCCACACTGTTAGTTGCTAGTCAGTTGTTTTCGAACTTGCCAACACAGGCGCCAGAGTTTCCCGAGTAAGGAGCACTGCATGGTGAAGCTCAGTCAGTCGTTTTTGGAAACAGTTGACTTGTATTATTTCCTGTCATCTCATCATTTCTGTTATTACTGCCCAGTGTAATGTTCTCGCACGTTGATGAAGGAGAAAACTCAAGGACGAAAGCAACAAGATTGTCAATGGGCCTTGAATATGTGTGCTCACACATACACACAAGGGTTCAATTTTGGAAAAGGTGATCAAATGGAACTTGAATCACATGCTGGCAGCTCTCTTTGATGGGGGGAGATGACGAAAAGAAAAACTCGTGATATAAAGAAGGCAAAAGACCACCTGTCGTGATGAAAATGACATGATGTGCTTTATTTTTTTCTGCTGACCAGTGGAGGAACCTAAACATCTGGGAGGAGACCCTCTAGGTACATCGTTTGTTTTGTTTTGTTTTGTTTTGTGCAACCACATTGTGATTTCCCTTCTAAAATAGCATCGCCCATGCAGCATGAGACATCGTCAGCTAATTTTCCATGTTCTATTCGATATTCAGGTAAAAACGGCAATGGTCGAGTGTGTTGTCTGGTCAAATGCAGTGTTGTTACGAAGAAAAATTCTACAGTCAAGGGAGCCAGTAGTGAATCTCTTCCTGCTGGTCAACTGCTCTGTGATAAACACACAGCAAGTGATAGCCAAGAACCAAGCAAAGACTCGAACGAAACACTTGATGACAAAGTACTCTCAGAGAATGATTACCCAATGCCTTCATGCAGTTACCAAGTTGTTAAGCCCAGACCTATCGCTTCTTCCGTGGCTGGTTTGCCATCTCGTTTGCCGAGTCGACAATCGAGCCAATCCTGTCCCAGCAGTGCACCGACATCAAGTCACAGCAGTCCGCGGCATGCGTCAACACAGAGGAAGAACAGTGCTAAATCTTCCGTGTTTTCTGCGTCTGTGAGTGGCAGTGGTTCTTCTGGTAAGCATCCAGGCAATGCGGAGGAGGATAACTCAATGACGAAAGAAACGAGCCACAAGCCATCAGAAGGATCTCCAAGCGTTCGTCGTAAGGAGCAGGCAAAGCATGATTGCCACGGAAATAGACCTGAAGTTGAACAGAATCGTTTGCGAAGTCCAAGGCTTTCTTCCGCCGTGAAGCGTTCCAGGAGACACACCATCGCAAGCGAGACATCACGGGCGTCAAATGCATACCCAGAAGGTGGCTTCAGGTACATGGCTGGGTACAGCTCCCTGACCATGCCCGGAAGCGCATCCAGGGACCAGAGATCCCCGTCGACCAGTCAGCAGTCATCGCCCATTCCGGCTGTGCGAAGCAATAAGTCTTCCCCGAAGAGGCAAGCCAAAGGAAGTCCGGGCAAGTCGAGGAGCCCGAAACTTTAGCACGTTCAAATCTTTATTCTCCGAAAAAGATAAAGAAGAAGATCTGACATGATTTTGCTCAAGTGAGTGAGTGTGTGTGTTCTTGACGAGTGGATTCTACGCTGTGGGCATGTTTTCGTTGAGTGACGGCAAAGGGGAACGCCGTTTCGTGGCGCTCTCAATTGCACAAGTGTCTTGTCAAAACGAAATGCTAAGTTGAGTCTTGGTGTGTAGGAATAACTTTCTCGCATTTTGTCTTTGTACGCACACACTGCATTTTTGAAATTGCATGAGGCATTGGAGTTTTCCTTTCCCCCCAAGTCACGACTGGCTCCCCAGACTGTCGTGTGTGATTTTGTGCAGCCAGCGATCCAAGCTTGTTGGCCCAATTCACACTGGACGCGAGCATGCAAATTCGAACGCAAATCCTTTGATGTTGCTTGCATCCAGTGTGGATGCTCTCATTCACAACAGCAGGTTCCATTTGCTTGCCTTGCGCCTTGTGCGTCCAGTGTGGATTGGGCCGTAGTTCTTGTTCTTCCAACCTGTAAATAGCGTGTGGACGCATTTTTTCTTTTGCAGGAAGTTTGGTTCGCACAGTTTCCTTTCAGTGTTCCATACAAATCTTGGAAAAAAGCAAGTTTTTACATTCATTCTAAACTTGTGTGTGCATGAACATTTTTTTGTAGGTTGCCATCAAGTTGAAAGATACCAGGCTGCCAACATTGTAGTCTTTTCTTACAAAGTCCTTGCTTGGTGCATTGCTCAATGTGCATGCTGCTGAAGCGTTGGTGTGATTATTCTGTGTTCCCATGTGCAATAGAAAGCCATTGTGATGCGCTTTGTTCATAAAGAATGAGCAGCTTCAAGCATTTCCGCTCTTTTTGTATTAAAGACCGGACTAGTCAAATTTTCTGATGAACTGACTGTACTTTTAGCTGGTCGTCTTTGAAGGGTATCGTGGCGAGTCGCGCCGGAGCAGGAACTTCACGCTGTAACATTCCAATCCAAGTGATGACGAACGCGCTGAGACAGACCACAGCACCGCCCGTCAATGTGTCCAACTGTGTGTGAGATCGTTCTTTGTCATTCTTTGTCCTGTTTTTTTTGTGCGCACCTGGGGTTTGGAAATTTTTTATTCAAAACAACATCTTTCGCGCGAGCAAAAACCTTAAACGAAATCGATCTTCTTAGCTTTGGTCACATCTGAGTGTTTCACGAAGTGCACCAGAAACTGGGTGTTGCCGAAGTAACTTTCCAATTGGACAGACAAAGCACAAAAAAAAGTCGCCCAACGACGCCCAGGTGTGTCTTTTATCTTTTTGTGGTACGTTCTGCACGCACGCCTTTCCCCTGAAAATTAACCAGTTCGCTGATAGGTTTGCACCAAACTAGAACAAAATAGAATAAAAATAACTGAATAATCTGTGGTTCTCTTGTCTGATGTGTCCTCATTCTGTACACTGGCCTTCATGGGACATTCAATGAGGTAGGATGATCCACAATATGAAAACAGGGTCTAGCTTTGTGAGCCTGCTGTCTGAGTCAACTGTTCCTGTGATTATTATTTTTTTTCAGTCAGCGCGGGCAGCCTGACACTTATTGCTCAATGAGATTATGACTACGCATTCACGTTGTAACTTTCCAGCTTGGCTACGGGTGCGTGCTGTTTGTCACGCTGCTGTTCCAACAAGAATCTTACCGCTGCGCAAATTTATTCATGCCGACAAAGGAAGCACCAATTTATCTCACTTTTGATTTTCCTTTGTTTGAAAATTTTTGTTCAACAAGTTTTTATGGGACGATTCAGGGCTGTAAAAAATTGGTGCAGCTTCCTGTATTCCAACACTGTGCAATGTCTTCAAATAAATCACTGAAACTTACAACCAAGGGTTGAGTTTGTTTTGAACAATGTATTTTAGAAACAAGTGCATTAAATTTGGACTGCTACGAATGTATTAGTGACTAGAGTGTTAAAAAAATGAATGAAAGGCACAAAGAATTTCGCCACAGTTTTTGAGCGCGCAAAATATTCCCCACAGAATTAAGAATCGGACTTGGCTCTGAGTGGAGATACCAATGTCATTTTGTTGCAATGTTGCCGACAAAGTACAAAATTCTTGGCTTTGCAGTTGGAGAAAATTGAAACGAAATCTGAAAGCAGTGAAGACCCAAGTTGGCAGACGCGCACAGAAAACAAGATTTTTCTGCTGCCTGTTGAAATTAATTGCAAACTGTGCTTGTTGCTTGGCAGTTTCCTCTGGAAGGTGACAGAAAGAGTTTACCGTTTCCCCCACAAATACACAATTGGTAGACCTCCGGGTAAGGTCTTCCATCAAATGAAGGTGTGCTGAGCTTTATATTTCGCATAGTTATGTTGCGAGCATCAAGTTTTATCTGAAAAAGAGAACAACGCGATCATCAGACGGGTACAGTGACGCAAAAGCTCATCCAAAATCAAGAAATGTGGACATATTTTCTGAGCAACGGGAGTAATGTCACTCACTGCTTTCTTTTTGGACTGTATTGTGAAGTCTGTGAGACTGTAAATGGATATGGAACCTGCCAGAGATTGCATATCAACACCTTTGGTGCCGAATATGAACATCTTATTGGTTGGGGACTCTATTCTGAAACAGAGATCAGCATTCCAACGATACGTCAGGCAACAAGAGCTACGTTGTGACTTGAGAATTGGCAACGCAATCTGTTGTTACTGGTGCCGAAAAGCAGGTCATTGTCAGGATTCGTGCTTTCGCACGAGACTTGTGTGAGACTTTTGAATCCAAAAGTTTGCCTTTCCTGAAGGCATTGTGCAGAAAAAGAACTTTGCTGCCTCACCTGAGTGGCTTGGATGAGTCAGGCCTGACTAGTGGAGTTTGAACGGAGCCTTTAAATGCAGCACCGCCCTCTCCTGCAAAATGTAAATGGACAAGATACGCCTTTCGTACTTGGCTCTTTGTTGCGGCAGCTTTTTATGTCACTCTCATGTCATTGTTCTGACCCACCTGCGACTGTTATTCGGTCAGCACCAATGAAAACTTGTTCATTTGTGGCGGAAAAGAGTTGTTTCCCGGTGTCACTGAACAACTCAAAACTCTTGGCATGTGATTCAACTTTGCCATTGCCTGCAAAGGGACAAAAAGTTGTTCCATCTGCCCGAAAATAGTTTTTCCCCATTTGAGGTGGCATGGTACAAGGGAAAATCAGGACAATAGACATTACGGCTGCTAGTTGAGCTCTGACACCCTTTTTGGTGGCAGCTTTGGGCCAATCACACTTTTCATTTTTTGAGGAAAACCAAATTTACCCACCAATGGGCTTGTCAAAGCTCCACGAACAGCCCCAATGTGAAGAAAAAAACGTTGGTTGAGAAGAAAACATTGCTTGTTGAGCGAAAATTTTCTTGTCCTGATCAACGGGAAAATGAGTTTCTTTTACTTTCATTGCAAAAAGAGTTTCTTCCAAAGAGTGCGCAAGGAAAATTGTTCTGTGCTTTCCCTGATCGACGAAAGGCTCTCTTCAAAAAGTAACCAGTCAAGCGGCCTCTGCCAGTGAGCATTTTGACAGAATTCCCGACAAGAAGCTGTATTTTCATCAGGGAGATGTTTGAACTGAGCACACGGAAAAATAAGGAAATTATAACTTTCGTTTCCTTTCCCAGACACAAAAAAGAAACATTCCTCTTGAAACGACTGTTTCCCTCTTTTCTGTTTAGGCTGTCAATTATGTTGAAGAGAAGGATGTTTGGATGTTTCTTCACTTACCTATGAATACCCTGTTGGTAATTTGATTTTTGTTGTCCCTTGCGTTCATCGTAATGTTTCGGGATGATTCTATGGAGAGTCCTGAGTCCTGAAAAACACCATTTGAGATCCACGAAATTCTGACATGATTTGTTCAATGTTGAATGTTGTCAAACCGAGATACACGGTCTTGTTGAGAATGGCAACCAGAAGATTACCTCTGTGGAACTGATATGAGAGGCGTACATTCGCTGCAGGAATTCCACGTCTCCCTCAACTTCTACGCCTTTCTTGTGTATTCGTAGTTTGCCCATTCCAGTCTTTTGCAAAGAAACGAAATGAACGTTACTCATAGAGATGCTACCGCATGTAGAGACTTGAAAACCTGTTCAGGGCACAGTTGCATAGAGGGAGGTCGCAAAAAGTACTTACGATTGAAAAATCCATCACATTGAGTATCCAAATTGTTAACGCAAAGTTAACAATGACAACAACCATGAGCAGCAAGATGAACACATACAGGCATCGTTTTCTCCAGCCATAAATTCCTATCTTGTAAATGATGTTTGGGTTCTGAGGCGGGCCGCGTCCCCATTCGCCACTGCTCGATCCACTGCCCATCAGAAGCTGAAAAGGAAAGATTCACCGAGTTTTATATGCACAACACAGGCGACCATGCTGAATGAATCAAGATGGGGGATTATTCTTTTGTCTTGTGCTCATGAGGATAATGCCGCACAGGACACGGACCAAATGGGAAAATGAAGGAAAACTGTTGGAACGCAAGTTGGTTCCTCCATCTTTCTCTCAGTCGCGTGGTTTCTTAATGAACACATGCATGCAATGCAAAACACAAATTCGAAGGGGTGGTTTTTGCCGAGACTCGTTTTTGCCTGGTCCTGTTGGCCAAGAAACAAACAAAATAAAACAAGGAAAGACCTCAAAGCCTGGCTGAGTATGTCCTCGATGGCAACCATGTGTGGACAGGCGGGTAATGGCAGATAAAGCTTTGAAACAAGTCAGAATCCCCTGACGCAAAATTTGTTGCGGACAATGAAATGCAAACACAATGTCCAGACAAGCAAAAACACAAAGCACAAAAAATACATGTCTGACAGACAAAACTTGTCGCTTTCGCAAGCATGCCCGGAAAAATAACCATTGAGGTTTGATGAAATCGCTCCACCTGTGATTGGGACGGAGATGTACCAAGAAAAAACTCGAGGAGCTGACATCAATCCATTTTTTGTATACAGAAGTGCCCCAAAATGCCGCCAATGAAGGACAAAAAGGACAAAACGCTCCGCAAAACCTGCAGTTTGAAATGTCCACTCTTTCAGTCCCTCAGGAAGTGTCTGCCTGCCACTAACTTTGCTGAGATGCTTCCCTTCTGTTTTTTCTCTTTTTTTGCCGTACAATCGAAATCCAGTCTCCAATCAGTATTTAAGGTGCACAAAGGGTAAAACAACAGAACACAACTTGGTAACAGCTGATCAACATCTAAGCTGACAGAAACCATACAATTTCAACCTGAACAAACATTATTTTTCTGCCTTGAAACCTCTTCCTCCAATTTTAACTGAACAAAAATGTGATGTGGGTCAACTTCGAAACCTACCTCTTCCAAGGTCCAAGTGTTGTTCAGTGCCCTTTCTGTTGGTCGTAACATGGGTGAATGTTCCATTTTGCATGCACTTGCCTCACGGGATTTTCATTCACAACAAAACTCTCGACACCTGTGCGCTTTTCAGTGTATACCTTCTGCGAAAATGCGCAACTGCCTTCACGTAGCCAAAAGAAGTTTATCTCGCTTTTTCTGCATGAGACCTATCATCCCTGGTCCTGTTTTAATACTCGTCCAAGCAAGTCCTTTCGTGCAGGGTTCACATCCTGCTTTAAGTTTGCAAAGGTGACACAAATTTTGTCTTTGAACTTATTCCATCACACATTCTTAATTCGTCTTTTTTTGGCATGTCCAGGATTTTTGCTTGAATCTCGCAGTTGAAACGGCTGAAATGTTGATTCCACGTCTTTCGACCATGCACTGCACTTCAGCGAATGATATCACTCCAATCTGAATGAATTGGAAAGTGAAGCTGCCTGAACACCCAATTGCCGATATGCGCTCAGCGCTGGTGCTTTGCGAACTGAAACCAATAAAACAATGCACCCAGGTGCATGCTCTTTGGCGTCAAAGCATGACACTGCTTTTGACGTTCAAAAACTAAGCGTCATGACAGATGTGGAAAAAAATATCATCAGTGAGAAGAGCAAGATTAAATGAAGACACCGCGGTCAAATTTAGCTTTTCTTTGCCCAATTTCTGACAATTCCGTCGTTCTTGTTCCTTGCATGAGCAGAACTTCGACACACGGAAAATAGTGGGGCTGTTTTTATGTCACAGGTATGCGGGCGCACTCGCGGCACATGCAGTGCGTTGGAGAAGAACCACAAGAGAATCCAGAATCTTTAATCTGCTGTGCTGCATGAAAAAACAAGGGCGCTTATCAACGTCGAAGCCGCGCTTGAGCAAACAATGCGGACAAAATGAAAAAAAATGTGAAGAAAAACATGGCTGCCAATGGAAAAAAATGTTTTTTGGGGTGCAATTTTTTTTTTTTTTTTTTTTTTTTTTGCCACCCAGCCAAAAATGTTTTGCAAATAGTATAAAACATCCAGGAATGACAAAAACAAAAAAAAAAAAAAAAAAATCTGAAAAACATTTTCTTGACAAAAAAAAAACTGACCCATGTAGTGTTCCAAATGGCCCAAAACATCCAGAAATGGAAAGGTAAAGCAAAAGAAAAACAAAAATATGGCTGGAATGAAGAAAAAAAAAATTTTTGATACAAAAAAAAATTTTGACCCAGGTGCTGAGAAGTGTTTCGAATATCATAAATCACAAAAAAAAAAAAAAAAAAAATGGAAAAAAAAAAAATATTGTGAAAAAAAAATTCTTGACAAAAAAAAAATTTTTGAGCCTGTCTGAAAAGTGTTCCAAATGGCCTATAACATCCAGAAATGGAAAGATAAAGCAAAAGAAAAACTAAATTTTTATGAAGAAAAATATGGCTGCTGATAAAGAATTTTTTTTTTTTTTTTTTTTTGGTGCAAGAACATTTTTTTGACCCAGGTGCTGAAAAGTGGTTCAAATATCATAAAACATTAAAAAAAAAAGTACAAATTGTGAAAAAAAAAGTACAAATTGTGAAAAAAAAAATTATTGACAATTTTTTTTTTTTTTTTTTGACCCATGTCTGAAAAGTGTTTCAAATGGCCTAAAACATCCAGAAATGGAAAGGAAAGCAAGAGAAAAAAGATTTTTGGATGAGAAAACATGGCTGGACCTGCGGTGCAATTTCGGAAGGCCAAGTTGTTTCGTTTTGCACCTGGTCAGAATTTATCCTTTTTTCATAGATTCTACTAGTTAATTGAGTCAATTCAGGTGTTGTAGTGCATGTA
>JAAUYG010019099.1_pt1 | contig 10100 bp, 7 predicted proteins | sample 7278091 | NCBI WGS metagenome assembly JAAUYG01 (sample SAMN14350201, study PRJNA611818) | marine sediment metagenome | isolation source: surface marine sediment (0.6m) | place: French Polynesia: Moorea | collected 2018-08
ATAGGAAACCATATATGGGGAGTCCAGTAGCACTCACATTTGACCTTGAGTGACCCTGAAAGGTCCAAGTTAAGGTGTCGAATATGATCTTAAATTGATACATGCATAGCGAGGTACTGTGTGAGAGTTAACCCAGATTTCAATTGATTTAGTCTGCAGCAGTAAGTTTTTGATACAAGTCTGCAGAAAATTGCCTATGTCATCCCAATTGCAGCTGTCAAGCAGAGCGCCAAGGTCCTTGGACCTCTTGTTAGCCTTGCATTGTTAGCGCCATGAGACTTTGTTAAAAGCGCATTGCAGCTCTTGTAATAATAATTGTTTTAGGTCTTGGTATTCTTTGGATTAAATGTGATTTATGACGGTGCAGAATATTACGGCTGACCAGTGATATTGTTATTGCTCTAGGACAGTAGTGTCTTAGTCATCTCTGAATGTATTAGGGTGCCGTTTCTATTAGGTTTCATGGTAAAGGAAAGTGCGAATAAAGTCTGTTGATACTAGAAGTATTGATTGATTCCATTTCCAGTGCCAAGCAGAGGTATCTGAGGGCAGTTGAAGCCAGTCACAGTCCGTCACGTTTCCGCAGTCCCCGAGCAACAGCTGGCAAGAGAGAAAATACTAGGGTAGGCAAAGTGCTCTATTACCATTAATGTGCACGTATTTACAAAGACCGGGTATAGGGCCTGAGCAGTTTTCAGTTGCATGTTGTTTCATTGATGTTGACAACATGCACTTACAATAGGTGTAACACTAAATGATTGCTGATTAGTGAGTGGGTTTTGATATCTCATATGTGATCTTGGACTCACAGTAAATGTATCGCAGTAACTAAAATCACCTTTAACATGTGTATAAAATGGACTTTATTTGGTTTTCCAGGATGAGGAGTCTCCACCAAAGAGACGCCGACTAAGTCAGGAGGCCGAGGAGTCTGAAGGTTCGTACAGCAATGGCCATGTATTTTAGGAAACATAGGTACTGTTTAGAACTAGTTTCAATTGTTTTCCTGATGCGGTCACATTCTGCTGAGTTATGGTTTTTTTTTTTTTTTTTTTTTGAGTAAAAATAGCTGAAAATGCATTCCCGGAGGCCAAACACAAACCCTGGACTCGCTTGGTACATAGGAAAACCTTAAAGGTAGTCTTTCTCACTTTATGCATTTGTTTCTCTGCTTTCAGAACTAAACTATCCTTCGCAGCCTGGGTCAGCAGTAAAAGGAAAGAAACCTGGCAACCTGTGTTCTACAGTCAAATCCTTCATCCAGCGTAATACACCAACAAAGAGACTCACCCCAACGGTGTGTACACAATGTAATCTTCACTGGTATACTATGAGATATGCCAGCCAAATGAGAACAATTTATTCACGAATGGTGACCGGGTTCGAAATTACCTTGAACAGTAGACTGTCCTAATACTGTTCCAGTAATATATATGGTCCCAAATGTCACAAAGTTCTGTCCCAAAATGTTAATACTGCACATAAAATGTTTCATCGTGGCATTCAGCTCGGCCCGATTGCGTCCCGAGAACTTCTATTGTCCAAAGGTAAAAATTTCTACAGTCACCAGGACGGTGTTTATTTCGAGCCCTGGTGAGATACTGGTCACTGAAAGTGGGGCAGACTGTTTTAATTTTATTGTGTTGAATACCTTTAATTTGGTGGAGGAAAGAGCCTGCAGTCTGTTCTATTGCTCCATGATTAGTTCATCTGTCTAAAACTATCCCAATGTCCACGAAATTGTTGTGACTTTTTGCAGGAAGTGGAAGAGCAGAAACGTAGGCAGTTAGCGGACAAGACCAAGAAGGAGGCCGACCGCATGAACAGGCAGAAAGAATTTATGGCCAAAAAGTTGGAAGAGCAGAGAAAGTAAGTTCATGTGAAATTGTTAAAAAAAAAGTAGTGGTCCACCTGTATAGTGTGATATGAATCAATCAAATCCTGAATGGCAACAAAGCGATCACCGAGGAACTTGGGAAGCCACATGGCTAAAAACCTGCAAAGAGTGCCATAGAAAAAAAGAAGTTATGATAGGCATTGTTGGTCAAACTTATTTTAGTATCATGGCCTCAAAGTCTTGACACTTATTTTAATATAATATTCACTGTCAGAAAATACAGTTCTAAACATATGTTGCATTCCTGTTTCAACTCATGTTTGCTCACATGGTGTTTGGCACTCTTTTGCCAACCGTTTTTTGTTTACAGAAATAGGGCGTGAACCTTCAGGTATTTCAAGTTGTAAGATTCTGATGTTATTCTATACAGGAAGCGCGAAGAACGAATGCTGCTGGCAGCTCGTCGCCGGGAGGAACAAAGAAATCTGGACAAGGACAAAGAAGCCAAAAAGGGCACAACCCAGAAACCCGATCCCGGTAAAAATTCGGGCAGCAAGACCGAGGATAAGATAAAGGAGCAGCAAAAACTGAGACAACAGAGAATGATGGAGGTGGAGGAAAGACGTCAGCAGAACGAAAAGGAACGCCTTAAACGACAACTGGAACAGGTAAAGTATTGACAACTGTGCGTGGACTTGGAAGTAAATTCTTTTTAGGTATTCCCAATGCTTTTTAACTTGAGTCTGAAAGAATCCTCTTTTAATATTTTTAATGATTGGCTCAGTGTCTAGAATGTTTGCTCCAATGTCGCTAAAACTATATTTAAATGCACAGCAATTTTTTATGTTAAATAAAAACTCAGAGATCTACATCAGATTACTTCTACATTTGTTTAAGTGTAGGTCATTGCAACAACATTGGCAGTAAGTTGTGAGTTCACAGGCTGTTGGAATATTGCATGTACATGTAAGCATACTGGTGTAGCAGACATGAATAATTAGTCGATACAATGATAAAAACTGCTGTCATCGTGCATTGTTAGGAGCGAGAGCAGCGCGAGCACCAAGAGCTGTTGCAGAGGAAGCGGGAGTACGAGGAGCAGGAGCGACAACGTAAGATCCAGGAGCAGCGACGGCAGCAAGAAGAAAAACTGCGGCAGGTGGAGCTAGAGCGACAGCGAGAAGCCGAGAAACTGCGACAGCTAGAGGAGCAGAAACAGCGAGAGGAGATGGAGAAACAGAGACAGAAGGAGGAGAGGTGGGAGAAAAGGCCGAAGAATTCTACAAATAAGCACAGTGGAATCTCAGAATTAAGACCACCCATGGTCCATGCCCAAATGGTCTTAATTCTAACTTGAATCTTATTTCGGTTCCACGGCATAATATCTCAGACTTATATACAATATGCCACAGCCAGTCTGAAGAGTGATGAAAAGGGGAATTTTTACTTCATAGCTCTTGGTTATCATGCAGTTTTCCACAAGTCATGACAAAGAACGACAAAAAAGGTTTACATGGCATTCTTTTGAAAATGACTGTTTATCGGCAGGGATTTTGCTGGCCCTGGACAAACATCATTTGCAAATTTTACTATTTCACACCCAGGGAAAGACGGGAGCGGGCCGAGAGAGAACGGCAAGAGCTGCTGAAGCAGAGAGAAAGGGAACGGCAGAGGCAGCTCAAGTTAGAGCAAGAGAAAGCAGCGGTATGTGGTTATTAAGGAAAGAGCGGGCAGTGAAGTGGTTTTATCGTCCTGAAATGTTAAAGCAAGTCATGGTTTAAAAAAAAAAAATAGGGATCCTGGCATCGGAATTTTTTTCGCCGTCTCCATGTTCTTATTCTCGGCGATTCTTGTGTTAAATTTCCTTGGGCATCTGGATCCATATTTCCTGCACCATCCGTCCTGCAACTATTGTGAGTCAGATATTTACATAATTATTAGCTTAGCCAAGTGGCTGCCGTATGTTGTACGAGTTTACTTTGTTAACCTAGGCTTTGTTCTAGTACAAAAGGCATGTGTATTAAATTGCTCATGTAGGGGTAATATTAAGTTGACTGAACTATCAATGATTCACACCTTGTAGCTTGAAGTTCTTTATGTTGCTATTAATCCTAACCTAGGAGAGGAATCGACTGAAGGAGCTACAGGCAAAGGAGGCTGCGCGGCTTGAGGAAGAACGACAAGTGAGAGAAGAGGAGAAGCGTGCACTTAAAGCCATTGATAAACATAACTCGGCCCTCCAACAGAACACAAGTCAAAACACAGGACCTGCCAAGCCTATCCTCTACAATGGGGCGGTTAAGACAGGTCAGTGGGGGTTATGGAGTGCATTGCTCCACGAGATTACGGATATAGTTCGCAGTGTTATGAACATACTGAAAGATAAATAAATAAAATGTTTTTCATATAAAAAGCTTCTGAAGAATACTATGCGCAGGAAGGCCTTGATGGAATTTTGTTTTAGTGTGTTGATTTGTATTTATTAAAAAGTTGTGGTTCATGCGCTGTGACTTTTTTCTACAACAAATTTGCCTGTAGGCCGATTTGACCAATTGTCACATGCAAAATGTGGGAAGATTACTAATGTCGGAGTAATTTTACAGGCACTACCTCGGGGGCTCTGAACACCACCATTACCAAGGAAACGTCTGTCATGAACACGACAGTTACCAAGGAAACCGGGGGCACATCATCTCAGAACTCCGACTCAGATTCGTAAGTTGCTCTGAATACTCCGTGGCTGTGAAGAGATTGTAACTTCCAGAACTCTATGCCCTCCTGTGAATGATGGCATTGCATATAAGTGATGACACTAATAAAGATATCAGGTTGAATGGTCCAATCAACACCACCCTCTGCTCATCTTCATTTAGCCAAGGCTCTGAAAATTTCTGGGTCCTTGGGCCTTGGGTCCAAATAGTAGAAAATTGTGGCTTTTTTAACTGCTGAGCCAGTTTGAACGAGTTTGCATTATGTAGTAGGAGTCCTGGCTCATGAGAATGATCTTTGCTTTGGTAGCTTCAAGGGGTACTTGGGGGCTCCACTTCCAGCTGTATTTGAAACCCCAATCTGCCTTTGAGAAGGAAAGAAGTCAAATATTTGTTTTAATATATGTAAAATAAAAGTGTCATGATCTTGTCTGTCTCTGATATGATTAAGGGTGCTTTAAGAAGAAAAGAAAACTATGACAATCGTGTAACATTCGGTGTAATAAGTCTGTATTGTTCAACTTTTTCAGTTACGATCTGACACCCGTGCGCAAGGTCTATTCCACCAAGCAGACGCAAGAGAATTATGACATCACCGATCTCAAGTCGGACGACTCGACTGATGAGGAGGACAAACCACGTAAAAAGATCCCTCAGTGGGCTCAGGGTATGTGTGGAGACTTCCTACGTGGAACGCGAGTGGGACCAGCTTGTAGAAAAGTTTAAAACTCAAGTCGATAACTTAATCTTAAGCATTGCAGTGAAATTGGTCAGACTGATGGAACTTTTGAGTTCCTTTCTAGGTTTCAGTGGTAGTACAGCGGTAGGTCTAATTTTAATTGGCGGTTCAGATGTCAATGTGATCAACCAAGATCTGTGCTCTTCATTTGCTGCAACTACTGTGATCACCAGCGGAGAAATCATTATAGCATTTACATGTATTATAATTTTTCTCTTGATGCTTGTAGCACACGATAATTTACAAAGTAAATGCAGATTGACATCTTGACAATTTCCAAAAACTTCGAAAAAAGTCCCGTGCAAATTTTTTATTGCGGACTCACCTGATTTCATTTGTTAATAATCTTTTGCGTTCTTTTTCTTCCAGGAGCTGCCTTGAAAGCTTCTTTAATCAACCAATATTACCATCCCCCCGACCTTGATGGAATCTTTCACCAGTGCATGGAAATGCCAGACCTTAGTAAAATGTTCCACAAGAAGAAGCCCCGCTTTAACAAACGAACCAGTTCGGCAATCTGGCACTCTCCGATGTATAAACCTTCCGGCGCGCCCATGGAGCACTAGTTCTTTTGTTTTTTGTTTTTTTTGCGGATACTGCATATTACGTATTACGCAACTCCCATTCATTTATTGGAATGGCACGGACAGAATTCGCTGCAGAGATACTTTCTCTGGGCGACGTGCATTGTGTTGCTACTGCAATGTAAATCAACATCTAGTTGATATGGAAAGATGTGTGCTGCTCACTGCAAAGGCTTTTACATGTGTCAGCCCTGTGGAAAGTGGGCTTTTGTGTAATGCCGTCACTATAGATATTTTAGTTTATTGAGTGAATAAAATAGAATAGGGGCTAATCTAGCCTAATCTATATCCAATTCACACATGATGGCATAGCGTACATTCAGCTTGCATAGTTCTATACTTAAATATATATCTAATCTCTGTGTCAAGGGTTACATATATCTCTATCCTAGGGTTTAATTTTATTTTAAATAATCAAAAACCTAAATATGCTTTAAAAACGTAGTGGCTTCCTTTTTGTATAAAGAAATGTGTATCAAAGGTATATTTGTATGGATGATGTCTTAAACTCTCGGACTTGATTTTGGCCTTCTGTAATTTCCATAGGTTTCTGTAGTATCAGTTTTATTACACTTTTGTTGTATTATCTGTATGTCACGATTGGATTGACTCTAGGGGTTAATTTTAATTAGTAGTCCAATGCACCACAAGTCCATTTGTATGACACTACGTGCAAGTTTGTTTTTGTTTTTTTTTTCATTTGTGGTTTGGTGGCTCTGGAATCGTGCAAGCATCAATGTTTGCTTTTGAAGCTTCTAATCTTTGCTGGGCTAGTCTTTTTGAGAAATCTGACCCAACTCGACCTAAGATGCGGGGCATAGCTTAACATTGCAGCTATGTGGCAGGAAATCGAAACGTATGTGCCAGAAGAGATTTAATTTCTAATATGATGTACCAGGAATGAGCTGAAGCGATTTAATTGATATTCCACACTGCTGTTGGGGACTATTAGTAAAATTCAATGAGATAGTATTGAATTTCTGGGGACTGTTAAATCTGATATTTAATATTAAAAAAATGCAGTGTATAATAATCTGAAAGGGTTTGGTGTTATAAACCCTTAATAATTACGAATGTATCTTATGAACTGTAATAAAGTTTGATACTCCCAATACTCTGCTGTATTTTTGGGGGGTTGGTTGGCATGAAAGTAGCTAGCATGATGGCTTTTTCGTGGCTGGCAGACACATTGTCCACAGTTGACACAATTACACATTGGTGAAATCTTTTTATCCTACATCCATGGAGAGCTATGCTTTCGTTGCATGTTTCAAACTGAGCTGAATAGAAATCATTGACAGAATATAGTGATTGAAGAAAATCCGGAAAACATTAATCCAGGGCGGGGTCAATTCAATTTGGAATTTAGCCCAAATGGGTGGAATTTGAATTGAGATTTTTCAAGAGATTGGAATTGGAATCGAATTTTTGGTAGAGCGGAATTGGCCAATTCCATGTTCAAGTCCACCGATTCATACTTCCTACGATCCGTTACATCACGCAGATATACCAGATTGAATCTTCACAGCAGTTTTTTAACACTGGCTTTGTGTAAAGCTAACTTTTCAGTGGATAGATCATTCCTATAGGGTACCACACGAATATATCGGATATTTACTGGGCAAAAATAAAATAATCCGCACAGATACTACAGAAGTAACAACCCATTTTTTAACCACAATGCATGCCTTTGTGCCAAACTGTTGGTTTACAAGTCTTCTGTGTATTTGAAATAGAGATCGGGCACGAATACAGCAAAGTAGTGACAATGGCTAGTGTAACCAGTCCACCAGTGTCTGGGTGTGTTCTTGGTGGCATGTGACACCTATCCTTGAACGTGTCCTTGAATATTTAAGCACCATTTGCTTTTACTTTTTCAATACAAATTCCACCAATTAATACCAAGGTCTGTTACGTCATTCAGATATGCATGACTGAATGCTTCTAAACGATGCCATCATCAGGTCATGGAGCTACTAACTTTCACTTGATATTACCGGTAATCCCCTTAATGGTTTCCCCAGGCATACGCGAAATGTACTAGTGGTCCACTTGTTCACCCGAACAAATCTTTAAGTCTTATTGTTTGCTCAGACACAACTGGCGGTTTCTGTCCCAGAAGTGCTCGATAGGTTGGGCCTGGAATGGTACAGAGCCTGTACATCCACATAAAGATGAAAAGGGGAAAGCCAGCTACTGCAGATAATAACATCAAGTGCACAAGATTATAAAAGAGAAATAGGGGAGGTGGGAATGGAAGCTATAAGACATATTCAGAGGAATAGAGTTGATGTGTTGTTACTTAATAGTGTGTTGCTACTAGTAATAGCATAGTCCATATGAATTTTAAAAATCTGTAGTTGGAATTGAGTTTAAATGAATTGGAATTGAATGTTTCAATAGGGATTGGAATTGAATTGAACTTTTCAATGGCATTTGGAATTCAAAAATCGGGATTTACCCCAGCCGTGCATGAACCTATTAACTACATACATTTATACAGCTTAGAGTGTCAATACAGGCATAAACATTAGTCATAAAATATGTAACAAATTTCTGGTTACATGTGTCGCAAACATTTTTCAGCAGATTGATTCATATTTGATGTGCCGATGCTATAAAGTTCAAATTTCAACATTGGTAAAAAAAAAAATGAGTCACTCACAACTTGGGCCATTAAATAGAATTAAACAGTTTGTAACGAATCAATCTGTAGACGACTGGATAAAAACTGTAAGCAAATTAAAATTGGGGGAGGGGGTGAATAGTTCTTACTATTGCCTGTGAAGGAAAATTTAATGCAAACATTTGATTTCTGCCCTACTAACATGCTTTATATAGCATTATGTATGGGGTGGGGGGTGAATCAGGCTTATAGTCAGTCCGCTTTCAACCTCTCATGGTCATATCACTGACTGGAAGTTGGATTCGGTGGTGTATGCAGGTATATGCGTGGTGATTTTATGTGGACCTGTCTTGTATGGGTCAAACGATCTACGCTCGACAATTTTTGGGTGCCAAGCCACCGATTCAATTCCGCAATAGGTGAGCAGAAAGGAATCACTCAGACCATTTATACTAACTCTGAGCCGCCCAGTCGGATGCCTAACTCATTAATGCCAAGCGCCAAGCTGAGAAGTTGAACTTGAACCCCGAGCGGATGCTCTAACCACTATGCTACGCGGGGGCGGTGTGCATTAGATGGGAATAATTGTGATGGTTCATTTGAGTTTCAGGCGTAAAGAACTTCAAATGTGGCATGGCAAGCACATTGCGATATGGTGGTGCATGAGTATAGAAAGTCACTGAAGCAGCTGACCCAGGGAGGACACCAGTCCATTTTGAAACAAATTCCCTGCAGTAACGATTGGTACCGGGGTCCAAAACTTTTAGGAGAAGAATATTCGAGTGGCTATAATAGCTATACCGTGAAAGAAGAAACCATATATGGGGAGTCCAACTGCACCGTCAGATTTGACCATGAGTGACCTTGAAAAGTCAAATTCAAGGTCACTCAGATTTTGAAGTCATATATCTTGTAAAGGGGGCAAGTCAGGCTATATAATACTATTAAACGCTAATAGGAAATCATTTGGTGAGTCAATGCCACCATCAGACTTCCCTTGGGTGACCATGAAAGGTCAACGGTCATACATGGGGAGTCCAGTTGCACCATTAGTATTTGACCTTAAGTGACCTTGAAAGAACTAAGTCCAGGACACTTGGATCTTGAAGGCTTATATGTCCCACAGGTGCCGAGGTAGGCGATATGTTTCTGCTGAACACTAAGAAGTCATATACATGTACCTATGTGCGGACTCCAACTGCATCATTGGATTTGACCTTGAACAAAGTCCAGTTCACTCAGATTAGGCTTAGATCTCATAAAGAAGTTGAATTAGGCCAAATGGTCTTAAAAACTAATAGGGAGTCATATACATATCGTCTTCGTCTGTCGATTTCAACGAGGACCATATCTATCCATCCTGGGGTTAGGGAATTCTTGTTCTGAATTTACGGAGATGACTTGTCAGGCCAATCCATGTTTGAAAGGTTTTGGAGCAATATGGGCAGGGGATAGTGGCTGCCTTGGGACACTTGGAAGTGCCGTCTTTCCTGTCTTTCCTACACTGCTCAGCTGTTGCGATTCTGTATGCTTCGTGTTTCTTGGCGCCATTGTATACAGCTGATCGCCACTGCGGCCTCTCCATGGCTGCTTGCTCCCATTGAGC
>JAAUYG010241641.1_pt1 | contig 10099 bp, 3 predicted proteins | sample 7278091 | NCBI WGS metagenome assembly JAAUYG01 (sample SAMN14350201, study PRJNA611818) | marine sediment metagenome | isolation source: surface marine sediment (0.6m) | place: French Polynesia: Moorea | collected 2018-08
ATGTCTTTTCTTATAAATCGCGGCTAGATATGTAGAAAAATTACTAGTCATGTTGAGTTTCTCACTGAGCAAGATTATGGCCATCGTCGTAAACCACAGCCTCTCCGTGCTAAGCATAGGAGAGGCTGTGGTTTACGACGATGGCCATAATCTTGCTCAGTGAGAAACTCAACATGACTAGTAATTTTTCTACATATCTAGCCGCGATTTATAAGAAAAGACATGGTGGAGTTTAATGAAACTTAGCGAGCCAACTAACAGGTCGGGCGGGATAGCCGCCAGTTTAGGTAGAGGAGAGATGATTGCAGTTATGGAGCCGCGTAGCCCGAAACCTCTCGTCCATTAGGACTCTGGGGCAGCGTATGCGGAAGTGCCTTCGCCGGACTAGCCGGATATTAGATAGATTCTGCCGAGGTTAACGAGAAGATCCGGACACAGCAGAGATACAGACAGCCGCCTATAGATCCTGAGAGTAAAGACAGGCAACCAAGTCCCCTAGACTAACGAACCGCATGAGAGCCGCTGCATGGGATCGTGACGAAGGCTGCCGCCGCAACCGGCAGGAGACGGGACAGATATCTTAGGTTGTGTTAGAGAATATATAGATTCATGGAGTTGTTAGGTGATCTCTTTATCCGTGAGTGAGAAACTCCACACGAGACAGGTCTCTTCTGGAGTCTCCGACCACAGAGGTACAGAAGTAGAGGTTCCATTTAGCGGACACTGGATCGTGGTGTCGACCACACCACACTCCACACGAGATAATTTGGACCATGGCATAATAATAAATTATTATTCTCTGGACACACCAATCACAGACAATGGATGCGTCTTATCAACATAAAAGTAGCAACTGTACCGTAAAGACTATACATGAGCACGGAAGTCGTAAGAAAACAACCAAAATTTGATTTTTATATGTGAGTACTTTTTGCGATTTTTCACACTATTTGCTACATCACCTCTCTCCAGCTGCCTTGTTGCAGTTTCCTTTTGTATGATATTCGACAACTGATAGACGATTCTGGATCAGTTATGGATCTGCTCTGGCTCTCCTGGGGATCTTCCTCGTTGTCCACTGTCGCGTGATGGGACGTGTTCTGAGCGGACTTCCGGATTTTGCTACCACTGTCGGTTGATCGAGTGTTCTTTCTCAAATTGCATGAATAAGCTATTACGTGGGTTCACTTCCGGCTTTCCATTCGGTTGTCCACGGCCCACTTGCACCTGAGAAGGAGTTCTATACAAAAACGTATGACTCAAGTGAGGGTCTAGGCAATCACAAAGCTGCGATTGGTGACAAAATGATATAACAAAAATAGAATAAGCTTTTTTTAGACTGCGTCCCTGGTGTCACTGTCCAATATGCTCCCCACGCCGATGTCAATATTCGGAAACAGCAGGTTACAGCAAGCAGGTGAACGTGGCAGGATATCGCTATTAAATTTGTCCCGATAAAGCCATAAACCGTTGGTGTTACTGCGATCGGATATAACTTTATGACATGGCGCTGCCCGTGTCATATTAGTTGATTTTCGGGAAAAGCGAAGACATAAACTAACGTTATTACGTTTCATGCTGAATCCTTTTACCCAGGCTCCGCCTACAACCTTCCCCTACCACCAGGGCCTGTAGCCTATTGAATATAAAAAATAGAATATATTAATTACTTTAAAGTGTCAGCCTTCAATTTGTCACTGAAACTACGAACCTACCTTAAATTATGTTGTGGTGTTAATAATTAAATTTGTTACCTTTTTTTTTACGGATAATCATTAAATTCTGCTGTGGCCTTCTCCGGTTATACCTTCGCATGGATGGGGGCTGAGGTGACGGGGGTGGGGGTCGGACGTTAATTGTTCTGTCTTCTGCTGTGGGAATTGCTTTCTGGCTTGTATTCTGTGTGTAACTCAGCGACTTTCCTGTGACGTCGGTGCAGCCCAGACTCGCTCTACATCAGAATTCGTATCTGCGGCCGAACAAGCAATCGCCAGCCGATCTAGTTGTAAGTGTGCCGACCCTACAATAATAATAGGGTAACCCTTTATGGGCCTCTTATTTCAGTTTATATTTCACATGTACATCAACCATTAGAGAAAGCCGGTACCACGACCGGTACCTATGTACAAAGTTTGCTAAAAGGCAAATCATCTGAATTTGACCTCTGAATGTCACTTAAGGTTAAGTGTGATAATTCGGCTGGACTGCCCAGATATGCTTTTCTATTAATGTTAAATAGTTATATATGCCATAACTCTACTTTCAGAGAGATATATAGTTTGATATATGAGTGGTCTTGAACTTGACCTGTCAAGGTCCCTTAAGGTCAAATCTGGATTCCCTATATTTGACTTCTCATTACTGCTCAATAGTAACATATGATGTAACTCATTTCTGTGTTACCTACTTCTGTATTATAAGAATTTGAAATATATGTAACCTTGAACTTCACCTAAAGGTCACTCTAGCTCAAATGGGATGGCGTAGTTGGACTCGATCCTTGTGTATGACTTCATTTTAGCGGTATATAGTAATACATGTATATGACATTACTCTAATTTGTGAGACAGGGGTTTGAAATGAAAGTGACCTTGAATTTGACCTGTCATGATCTCTCAAGGTCAAATCTTACGGTGCTCCTGGACTCATATATGACTTTCTTTACTGGTAAATTTTAGCATATGCCCTAACTCTATTCTTTTCTGGGTTTTAAGGGTTTGAACTACGTGTGACCTGGAATTTAACTTCTCATGGTCAAACTTGGGCAGGAGGAAAGGTCGAAGGTATCGTACAGCGGACACACTGATGGCCTTGGATGTTACAACATTTGACTTAAAATAATCCGATATTTGACAGACAACCAATTTACAATGTAGTTCTTTGAGTGTTTGAGAAAAATGGGTGAACGATGTCACATGTGACAATACGACATTGACAGTTTTGTAAATTCTGTAGGCGGTCGAGTATATCTTGAGACCCTATATAGAAGTGAGTTGTAGTAGTCAAGTTACCAAGGCATTTCCAAGGGAGACTGCAGCATCATCACCAAGGAAGCCTCTAACCCGTGAAAGAAGGGGGGGGGGGGTGACAAAACAGTGATTGGCACCAGTAACGACAGCATTGTTCCTGACATTTTCAGATGGTGAAGTTATAATACTTCAAGGCAAAAACTATAAGGCTAACTGGGAAAAGATTTATTTATTGTATTTGCGGTTTAAATCCTAACAGAAAGAAATTCGGTTTTATCAGGATTTAAATGACTTTAGATTACTTTCCGTTAGTGGCCAAATGTAACATATGTCTTACCTCTGCGTTCTTTTCTGGGTTATTCCGGTACGAGTTTGAAAGGTACTTCACCTTCCAATGTGACTCAGAGTCAAATCTCATGGTACGATTGGACTCTTAATATATGACTTCCCACTAGTGATCAATCGCAACATATTCCCCCACTCTACCCCTATCTGATATGTAAGGGTTTTTGAAGTACGAGTGACCTTGAACTTGACTTGTCAAGATCACTCAACCTCAAATGTGGTGGTGTGGCTTAGACTCCATATGAGACTCTCCATTATTGGCCACTAGTAACATATACCTTAACTCTGATTTTTCTGAGATATAAGAGGTTGAACTATGAATGACCTTGAAAACAGATTTTAAGGGAATTCGAGCTCAAATCTAATGACGCAATTGGAGCCCCCGAGTATGACTTCCTAGTAGTGTGTAGCAATTATATATGACTTTTAGTACGAGATGCAAGCCTCCAAAATCTGAGAGATGTGGAACTTGGCTTTTCAATGCCACTTAAGGGCAAATGTGATGGTGCGGCTGGACTCCCAACATAAGACTTCCTACTGGCCAATAATATCACGTGTCCTAACCCCACTCCTTTCTGAGATATAGGACTTTGATATATGAGTGACCTTGAACTTGATCTTTCAAGGTCACTCAAGATCAGATCTAACAGTTGGACTCAGCACATAACTTTATGCTAGTGTTTAACAGTAAATGGCCTAACGTATCTGTTTTAATATATAAAACCTTCCAAATCTGAATAACTTTGGCCTTGACCGTTCTAGGTCACTCCTGGTCAAACCTAATGGCGTTATGCGACCCACATAAACGACTTCCTATTAGTGTTTAACATAACATATACCTGATCTCAGCTTCTTTACGAAATATAAGCATTCGAAATCTGTACGACTTTGACCTTGAACCCTTTAAGGTCACACGGCACGCCAAGTCACCCCTAATGGTGCAGTATAAACTCTTCTTATATGGTTTCCTGTTAGTGTAAGTTTAGGAGAAAATTGAAATAATTTGCAAGCGATTTTGTTGCGTTTTGAAATTTTCACCCCAACATAGGGTCCCATTTTAAGGAAATAAATTGAGGAAATTTTCAAAAATACAAGGCAGTAAATTTAGGAGAATTTTATAATAACTTGAAAGCAATTTGTAGTTATGGTAGAGTTTTAACATTTTCAAACTCAGGCTCTGTTATATAGCTTGGCGTACGTATGCGTTCATTATAAACCTGTGAATTCTCGCGGTTATAAGTTGCAGAACGTACCGTGATAAAGAGGATCGTGCTTAAATTACGGTTGCTGTTCAGCCCAATAAGAACCACCTGCCTAAAACGTGATGCGTATACTAAGTTTCTCAATTATTCCATATCGATGCAAATACCGTGTAAATATAAATGACTCGGCGTAAATAAGCTTCCATATAGCTGTTTAGCTGGCGCCTTACACTAGGAGCTTTACACTGCGATTATAGGTTTATCCGCATTATCCAATGTATTAAAGGTTCCTGCCCTGTTAATGGAAGGGACAATCACGCTAGGGGTGTTTGCTAATGATTAAAACCGCTGTCCGTGTTTACCAATAGAAAGAACTGCCTGGACGGAGCATTTATGGAAGGTATTTGCCTTTTGGCTTCCTTCCGTCAATAGCCATGTCACCGTGGGTCGGTCTAAGACGAACGGCAGCTTTACTTTGGAGCCGACTATTAAGGACGTGGCATAGCATACAGCGACCAGAAAAAAAGTAAATTGACGCCGTACTGCCCACAAAATACATAATATAATCTGGGCCACGCACTTGGAGCGCAACTAGTGTTAAGTTAGAACTGGGAATACCGTCTTATTTTAGACCTCCAAAACTTGGTGAAGTCGTTGCATGCACGCACACAAGAAAATCCTCTCGTCTCTTTGTTGCACTGTTTGTTATATCTAGCGACGCTCCGTGGAAGGTCGTGCAGATCCAAGACCGGGTTTGGATTTGTTTCACCCTGTCGATGTGGAGGTGCAGACCTATTCACAACTGCTGTATTCCTTGGGCACCTGCTAACAACAGAGGCCATACAATGTCCCCAAATCCAGGGGATAAAAATCCATAGAGCTTCATTGAACATCGCGACACATTCGACACTTCCAACTAGAAGCACATTTTAATCTACAGAAAAAAGTAGGTACACTTTGATCTTGACGTATGGACCATGCGTATTTTTTGCAGCCATTTTAATATTAAAACAATCAACAATCAATTGAAATTATTTGCGATGTGGATTTCACCTCTCTGCTTCTATCCATGGCTGATGTTCTTGGTGATGAGGGTAGTATTAACACGATAAAATGGCAACCATAATATTATACATGTAGTTGGATTTATATCGTTTGGATTGTTAAAAGTAGTACATGTAGCTGTAGCAGTAGTAGTTTTACCAGTCTGGAGTGACAACTAACAGTTTTACTAGCAGAGTATTACAGCATGATTTGGTATTAACATAACCATTGCCAATATCATATGGTGATCGACGGTGATAGTAAGACCATGCACCGGGAATATTACAGTTTGTAGCAATAAGCCATAAGGCAAAATATCAGCAACAGCTATAGGCGCCAACTAGGTAATTCTAGTTACACAAGCAAAAGTAATAAAAATTATTGTTGGCACAAATATCCCCGGAGAAACCTGCTTCAAAAGCAAGGTATTTCGACAAGGGACATTCCGGTATCAGCAACGCTGTTTACATCAGACACACTGAATGTAACGTTTATCATGTTTCACACGTTTTGCAGACTGTTGTGTTTGCCGGGAATATGCTGTATTGACCGCCTACAGTGCTTCCATTGCAGACCTGATCAATGAACAGACCTATCCATGGCCAGAAATGCTCACTCCATCTGCCTTGTCAACGGCGTTGCCCAGCGTGTCTTCATTGACCGTTTGCAATGGAGAACTGAAGAAAACAAAACTTGACGACAGTGAAAGCGCTTGCAGTAATTACCACGGGTTTCTGCCGGAATAGTCCATTGTCCATGTTCACATAGAAGGGCTAGGATGGAGGAATAAAATATTAGAACAACAACTATGGGAACACTTCCTGAAGGTGGCCTGGACTAGTAGCAACGGGCCCATTTTTTGGAAATAACGTTAGTTTTTCACTTTCAGGTAACTATGATATAGGGTATATCTTCTTTGTCTCTGCAAGGGTTGGATGTGTTGGCGGCTCACCTAAGATAACAAAACATGTCTAAGAAGGGCGCAAACATAGAGACACAGCTACGGAGAAAGTACTTCCGAGCCAAGATCCGAAACGACCACGAGAACAACCGACTCAACTGTCGTCTGCGCGACCTTCACAAGGAAACCATCTTGACCCTAGAGGGTCACTGGAAGGACACGAAAGAAGTCGTAGACATCTTCAACAACTGTCAGAGAACATCTGGGATCAGTCCCATGGGACTGGAGTCTCAGTCGAGCGAATTGCAAGAGGATATACCAGACTTGCATTCAAAGTTAACCCCCTGGGCATACTTCGGTAATTACAACATCGACACTTGGCAGAAGCGCGTAGATGACGACATTCCGCGACCTCAAACGTCTCACGGACGTGATAAAAAATCCAACCTTAACAGCCCGCTGCCACGCCGACCAAAGACGTCTGTGGGTTTGATCTCGCCTGAGAGGTCCTCCACAGCCAAGAGCAATGGCTTCAAGCGGCTGTCATCCGCGGCCTCTGACGTTAAGTCGTCCTCGGGGAGTTCGAGGGGTCGTCCGGTCAGCGCGATGACGGAACGACCAGGCAGTCAAGCCGCGGCAGATCAACGGCGGAGACAGCTGGCCCAGCTCCATGCCCAGGCAGCGACTATCACCAAGAACAAATTCCTGGATATCACAGCCTCGGGGCCGATATACAACCGCAACTTACAGTTCAGGAAAGAAATGCTCGAAAAGAGCAGAGGGTCACCCGGCGAGGTGGACATGCATATCACCCAGAGTCCCGCTAAACCACACGACGAAAAACTCCCTCAACCCGACAGGAGCAGACCCCCAACTCAGTCCGGTGTGATAAATGCGAATAAACTGGGCGTACTACAAGAGGAGTACGAGTCTGATGACACCTCAGACGGGCTAGCTTGGGACATTAAATGCATGAGAGAACAGCTCGGTATAAAGGTGAAATCTCACCCTAATCCAAGCGCAGTGGCGACCCATGTCACCAAAGATGTCTCCCAGAAAGCCCCTGTGAAGAACGTAAAAGATCAGAGAAGCAGTTTCGGCCAGTCCCTGGCTTCTTCTCGTGGGAAAGCGAGTATCCGAGGAGCACCGAATCAGCCACAAGGATACTCAGACAGCAGTGACGATGAATGCACAGACAGCCTCTACGACGATGCTCCAATACGCAAGGAGACTGACATCGAAGTCGTGAGCAGAGAGATGTCCCGTCTAACCGGTGTCAACCTAAAAATGAACCGGAAATACCAGGATCCCAGGTTCTATGTCCATCCTCACCAGCGTCACAAAAACGAGGAGCTGTTCTTGAGAAACCGCTACACCCTGCTGCAGAGGCAGATTGCCAGCAACTCCCCCACACTTCAGGACCTAGGGCAGAAGGCCGTCCAAATCAACCCCAGCTTCAACAGGACAGCCAGGCTCAAGGTTCTGGACATGCTGGCGGGGGCCAATGTGCAAAAGCAAAAGTCTAAACGACGCAACGCGGCCGACATCAGCGTACAGTTCAAGGTTGACAGATTTCTGGAGAACCTGGCGAAATTCGTTGACGAAGAGCGCCAGGCAGACAAGCTGTTGCCCTTGGACAGACTTACCAGATTGGAAGGCCATATCAAGTACTAACTGGTGCGTTCTTGTGATTCTGCTCAGTATATTGCATATTGAGCAGTTGCATTTTAGATACAATACGGTTATGCCGGTCTGCAGCGGAAGACACCCTTTGAAACGCCAGCTGCTTTCTCATGATACATGTTCAGTCCGTATGAACCTTTTCTGCGTTGAGCGGTGGTAAGGAAATTTATACATGTATCCCTCTGTAGGTTCTTTCCGTATCAATGTGACTACCACAGTATGCTCCATTTGTTAGTAACACGTAACGTTTTATACATTATATTGCATTATCACACTTTCCAGAACTAAATGGAGCATTACGTTAACTAAATTATAATACAAACTGCTTTTCTGTCGTCTGTTGTGTTAATACGTGCAATGCAGTAGAGGCTGCATGAAAAAGTGAGAGTTGCATCATCTTTGAAGAATAGAAATGAACATATGGTATTCTATTATAGCTTTGTTTGAATTTTGAAACATGTATAACTTGTGGAAATTCTACAATAATAGAGTATGATTTTGAAAAACTTGAATAGTAAAATTGTGGGAGCGATTCAGGCCCACACAACTGTCAGTGGGCTACGCCAGTTTCCTTCAGAATTAACAAAAGGCTCGGCGGCCTTTAAGTTTACGCCTAACTAAAATATAATTATGTAAAATGTGCAAATGCACCGAATGCCCTTGACATATTCAAGCTCAAATGTACCCTTTATTTGCAGTATACTTATCCCCCGAGGCCGTTTGGCTCTACCATCATTGCTGTTCTATATAAATTGATTTTTTTTTTAATTTTCCCAAAAATTAAAAACAAAAACGCAATAAAATTCTTCTACAATTTAAAATCCCCAAAGCAATTTATGTAGATCATGATAAGGAACCTGCAGGAAAAATCCATTGGAATGAGACAACAAATGTGGAAAATATCATTTTCAATTTGGGAAATCCGTAAGTGCACGGAATGACGCTAAGATGACCTTGATAATTTCAAAGTCAAAATACCTATTAAACACAGCATACTAGGTCCAGACGCTCATAATTCTCTCTACGATGACCCCTATTCGAGATAACGGAAGCTTTTGATTTCCCATATGATAAAATGATAAATTAAAGTTTTTTCACCCTAAACGAAGTTATTCAACCGTAAAATTTTCAAAATTCCGAACGTAGTTCTGTGTGACCCATCACAAGGAGTCTTCATAAAAATTGCATTAGCTTATAACAGCAATTAACTGTCGGAGACGTAGCATTTTGAAATTACCATATGTTCAAGGTCAAAAGCACCCTATATGTACTGTATACGTAACCCCGAGACCCAACGTTTTATCGGTCTTTTTTTTCTACGATTAATTGAAGTTTCTAGTGTCCCCTATATGGTACACTGAAAAACAAATTGCAGAAAAATGGGGAAAAGAACATTGTAAAAGTCCCCAAGCATTTTATGGGGCACACTACCAGAGAGCCTCTAAACTTTTTACTTGGAAACACACAATGGCTGTGGAAGAATACAATGTAGCATTTGATTTTCTTCCACACGGTCCACCCATGTTTACGAAAATGGAAAATGGCAAAAATAAGTTTAAAGAAATGGAAAACAGGTTTCAAATAAGTAGAAAATGGTACAAATCAGTTAAAAGCTGTAGAAATGGGGAGTAAAATGTTTTAACATAGTTTTAATATTTTCAACGGGGTTTTAACCAGGTTCTACATGTGTCCAACCAAGTTGAAAATGTCTAGAACCTGATTGAAAATATTTAGAACCTAGTTCAAACTATAATTTATTTAAAACTAGATTGAAACTATTTAGAACCCAGTTGACATTATTTAGAACTAAGACGAAAATACTTACAACCAGTTGAAGATATTTACGATGTAACGGGTTGCTTGGATCTGCTGTGGGATAACAAAGACAATTTTATATTTGGCTCGTAGTCTGCTCTTTTATTCACAAAACTCCCCTTGGTACAGCCACAGCCCGC
>JAAUYG010244101.1_pt1 | contig 10099 bp, 6 predicted proteins | sample 7278091 | NCBI WGS metagenome assembly JAAUYG01 (sample SAMN14350201, study PRJNA611818) | marine sediment metagenome | isolation source: surface marine sediment (0.6m) | place: French Polynesia: Moorea | collected 2018-08
CCCCCCCCCCCCCCCCCCCCCCCCCCCCCACCCCCCCCCCCCCCCCCCCCCCCCCCCCCCAAGGGTCGGCTCTCAGGAACAATGTCTGGATTTAATCACTGTCCACAGGACTGTCGCTGTCTCCCTCTCTGCCGTAGCACAGTCACCTCCACCCCCCTCCCCGCCTCGGCCCTCCATTCAAGGTAAACTGCCCAGGGGCAGTGGAGTGTTTCCCTGGAGACGACCAGCGTGCTGTGGAAACCGTTGTTAATGGCAACCTTGCCCCCGTACCATTCAGCACTAGGCTGTGTTTCCATCTGACTGGCCTGAATAAACCGCGAGCTATGGTGCCGAGGGGGTGGAAAACACCGAGCACCCATGTCCTGTAATGGGTGGGTAAATATAGAGAAATTTGTCACATTACGGCCAATAGTGCAAACGGAAAACACTCGCTGTGAGCAAAATAGAACGACGCTGGGCAGCCTTATTTAATCTCAGATGTGCAACTGTTCTCTTTGAAAGCCTTGGATTTTACATAAATAAACCTTATATCAGATGATCTAGCACCCCTGTGAGTCCTGAAAGCGCTTTAAATTTAGGGCATAATACGCTTTTGTTCTCAGCCCTTCCCAACAGTGTACCAGTGGTTTAAATTTCATACATTGTACCAGCCGTATTCCTTGAAGATCCCCATTCTCCATGTCTGAATCCTTTCATGTCCGTAAGTGCCCCATTAACGGCAATTAGCTGGGCTACTGGCAAGCAGATGGTGAGACAGTCAAAAAGAAGAAGGAGAGAAAAAAAGGATGTGTCTCTTCCCAGCACTTGCTGCCTATGTTACGATAAGATGTACTGATCGGCACATCAATGAAGGATAATACATTTCCTTCACAAAAGCACCATCCCGAAACCCCTGTATTAAATGCGCCAATTCAACCGGCAGTTATGATTGATGCTTGCACATAACAGCCGCATCGATATCTAACGCATATTCAATTCTGCGCTTCTATGTAAAGGATACATGTATAAAACATTTCTTCAGTGCCCAATTAAGTTCTGTAGACTGTTCAAATGTTCTGAATTTATCGAGTACGATATTCTCAATGTTTAGTGCATATAATGCAAAACGTAAGATCAGCAAACTGCTCGTGTCTTGTAAGGGGCATATGTAGCCCTATATGTAATCACATATAGGCAAAATCAATCAGTTTTGATGGCCTGTTACATACTCTACGTATGCCCTTTCACAAGGAGATCGGTTATGTGAACTGACGTCACGCATACCGCACCATAGGCTAGCCCTCGCCGATCGCATCGCACCGCATGCCAAACGCCAATGGCTAAACATCCTGCGAATGCGAAATGCACCTGGCGCTAAGGTGTCACACTTGAATGCTTCAAGCATGCGATGCGTGGATTCGTACACGCGCATGCTATAGCACATCGCAGATGCGTTTCCGGTACTGTAGTTAGCAACTAATCTACCGTAATAATCGCCCTCTACTGATCAGACATGGTATCTTTTTAATAAGCTTGTCATGTGTTTCCTCATCCTGCCAATGTCTAATTCGGGATATAGTACTGTCGTTATGGGTTATTGCTGTTGCAATCTCTCCATGCGTCTTGTTCCTAAACCAAACCAATAATATTTAGCACATTAGTAACTAGTATGCTATAGCCTTTTAGAGTGTTATATTTTAGCAGACTATTGATCTTGCTTTATGTTGCAGGACGAGAAGAACGAGATATTAACAACCAATGTTTGGCTAATTCAGGTAAGTTGGAAGGACCTAGAACAAGTCACCACAAAAGGCCAAGTACATCTATCTATATTCTGCTTGGAATACTTCATGAAATCATATATCTTTATTATTAATAAATAGCTAGATACATATTTAAACATAACTTAATGTGTGAACATATTTTCATATTGAGTAACTTCGTTTAGTATCTAAACATGTTAGATTTCGGAATGTTTAATATCACATAATGCAGCATGTAAATACCCGAGAAGCATATTTTTTAGGCCATACATCTACATGTGTAGCGTTAGTTCAGACGATAGAAGCCATATAGCGAAGAGATAAAGAGGCTGATTGATGGGTAATATGGACCCAATAGGGGCCACCATTAAGCATGATAAACTGAGAATATTTCGTTGTTCACAGGAATGGGAGGATGATAGCCTGAAATGGTCCCCTAGAGATTACGGTGGTGTAGACCGGCTGTATGTGCCGTCGGAGTCAATCTGGCTACCAGACATTGTCCTCTATAACAAGTGAGTACATATACCATGTATACAGGTATCTCGTACCCGGTTTACACCTGCACTCTGTTTTGGCAAGGTTTTGGTCAGATTGACCGGGATTATTAAAATCCCGTTTACATTATAGAAAATTGGGTCATTCCAGTTAGTTTCCGTCAAAGTGAGGTGGAAAATGCTCTGGCAACGGGGTCTTTGTCCAGGCGCAGTTGATATTTAGCAGCAACAACAGAAAGGTTAAAAAGGAAGCCAATGTTGTGGCTTTTTGTGGCAGGTCCTCCCTAGCAAGTAACTGTTTAGTCTTGACAAAAATAGTTGAATGCGTATCCATGAATATTCTTCCTATATTCTCTAGCAGCTATGATTCCTTAACGAACTAAACTTCGTAAAAGATACCCATGAAAGAATCCGGATGTTTTGTATTATAAACCTTGTGAACATTGAAATTTAAACCTTGTGAACAGTGAAAAGTATATGTTTGGTAAACCTACTTTGTGTTTCGTCCTTTCAGTGCTGACGGTGACTATACTATCACTATGTTCACCAAGGCCACACTCAACTACACGGGCAGAGTGCACTGGAAGCCGCCTTCCATCTTCAAAAGTCACTGTGACATCGACGTGGAGTTCTTCCCGTTTGACCAGCAGACCTGCAAGTTCAAGTTTGGGTCATGGTCATATGATGGCCTCAAGGTAAGACTAGTCTATATTGCTATAATCTTGTTAATTGTGTCTCGAAAAGAAGATGTTGTTTTATTACTGTTACGACAGCTACAGCTGCACTACTAATAATAGTACTATGTATACAGTCAGTACTGAGTGGTAGTTTATTGTAATTACAATGTGGCCACCCACCGTTATCACGACACAAAAAACATTCATGTTTCCACTGAAGCAAGTTCGCCTGATAGCAACTTAATAATAGCAAACACACACACACAAAAATACTTATGTACTTTAAATTTCAATCTAAGTGTCTTTTTAATATTTTCGCCAACGACTTTACTTGATTTGTTGTTGCCCCCTCCCACCCACCCCACCACCACCACCACCTCCTTGCAGGTTGACCTGCGACACATAGATCGGGATATATACGGTAAAGACGAAGAGACCGTGGTCGATGTGGCTATGGATTTGAACCACTACTACGAGAGCGTGGAGTGGGATATAATCTCGGTACCAGCCAAAAAGAACATCAAGTTTTATCCATGCTGCGATGAGCCCTACCCAGACGTCACTTTCAACATCACCATCCGCCGCAAGACCTTGTACTACACCGTAAACCTCATCATCCCTTGTGCGTGTATCAACATGCTGACTGTCCTGGCCTTCTACCTGCCGTCTGACTGCGGGGAGAAGATCAGCATCAGTATCTCCGTTCTCCTGTCACTCAGTCTCTTCCAGTTGCTCCTCATGGATATGGTCCCAGCCACTTCTCTGAAGCTGCCCTTGCTGGGCAAGTTTCTGCTCTTCACCACCGTCCTGGTGACTCTGTCGGTGTTTCTGTCCGTCGTCATCCTCAACATCAACCACCGGTGCGCTTCTACCCACAGAATGGCTTCCTGGATGAGGACCGTGCTACACACTCTGCCCAAATATCTCCTGATGAAACCCCCGGATATAGACCTAGACGAAGACCTAGAGGACGAGGACCTCCAGATCGACTTTGACGCTATACAAGGCAGTGACTTATCGAATTACGTCAACCCGTACCGTCAAAAGTTCAAGCGGATCAGCAACGTGGACGACGTTCGTCGGTATCAGAACACGTTCTTTGGGTTTGAGACTCTCAATACGGATATGTCGAGTTTCTGCCACGCGTGTCGGCTCCGGCAAGGAGCTGGGCAGTACCCGCCTAACGCTCTCAGAGCTGTTGAGGGAGTCAGCTTCGTAGCGAAACATCTGAAGATAGACGACAATATGTCTCGGGTAAGTGATCAAAATGTATTGCAGTAATATTTCACTTAAAATTAACCTTGTCTGAAATCCTTATTGTTTATCCCTACCTTACATCTGGAAATAATTCAGTTTCGGACAAAGTACATGTATATTCAAATGGCTTCTTTAATGCCAACTTTATTAAAGATATAAATGTATGATTCCACTTTCAATTTGTAACTAGCATTAAACCGAAACACACCCCAGTTGTAGGTTTAATTTCCCTAGGATTACCGATCATGGTTGGTCATACTGGCTTATATCTCTCTTCTGTGAGCAGTTCCGCGAGGAGTGGCGCTACCTGGCGTTGGTGTTTGACCGTCTCCTACTCTGGGTGTACGTGATCATCTGTGTGTGCGGCAGCCTCAGTATCTGTCTCAACGCCCCAGTATTGTACGACCAGACAAAGCCACTGCTGAAGAGGATCAGACCACCGCCTTACTAGCCTAAGAGACGGCCAGGCATCGGTGTATACAGGACAGATATTTATACTGCCGGAGTGTCACACAATTGACCCATATCATATCAGAGGAGATGTTCATGTTTATAACTTAAAACATGTATGGGTATAATCTTCGTGAACAGTAACGTCACTGATCTTCTAGTCAGGGACGAGCCTTTACAAAATTTAGAATTGGCCACAAGATGTACATGTATTGTCAAACGAGTGGTATTTTGAGTCAGTTTTAACAGCTTTCTTTATAAATAACAGGTAGTAGTTAAGGGATTGATGAAGAGGTCCCAAACTTTACACAGCTAGCATTTGTTTGAACTACGATGGTCAGGTGTTGATATATGTAATCCACATACAGAATGAGAGAAAATAGGTCCCTGAGCGTTACCCAATTGCTTTCACTAAATTGAGACTATTCATATATAGTATATATTCATATTTTCTGGTGAGTGAGACTGGGAGGTGATATCGGGTCCCTTGTTGGTCGTGTCCGTGCCGTGAGCCACAGAGTATAATATCATGCGCAGATGCCCAATGGTGACAAATATCCGTGGAAACTATGACCTGAATCGAACTGTCGGGCTTATATATAAATGAACAAGATAACGCCAAATTGTTGTGTAAATATATTTTTGAATCTTCCAAGAATTTTCATGCATAAGACATAAGGTTAAATTGAGTTGAGATCAAATGTAACATATTGTGGCCATAATAATATGAAAGGAAATGTAGGCTATGTGGACATTGCACTATTGCAGTATCTATTGATAGTTTGTATGTTCTTTTTGTACTTGCTACCTGCGCATTGTCAATAAACTATCTCTACCTTTATGTATCTAATCCACTACAAGACTGGAATGCGTGCATTACTATAAGTGTCACTTTAGAAGGAGTTCTGGAATCATGGACTACTAGCCCAGGGCAACCTTTAAATACAGTGCAGAATAATGCATGACTTATAGCCTCGGAGTTACTCTGAAACTGTTTTGTGGCATTGTCCAGTGAGTTATCATGGGATATCATTAAATATATTTCATTCCTCTAGCTGTTGTGGTAAAACACGTTATGTATTTGTCAAAAGTCCAGCTTATGTACCAGAGTAGAGAAGTGTTGTACCTACAGAACAGTCTTTATGGCCTCCGCTTATCATAGGAATGAAGGATGAGGATGGTGGTTGATATTATCCAGTGTCTGTTACCTTGGCGTCGTGCGTCGCATATTTTGATTTGTCACATGTTGCATAATCAAAACATAACGTACATTATTAAATGTATATACCTGAAATATCCCTACAATTTATTTACCATTGGCCGGTCATGTTAAAAAAAGAATCGAAGGCATCTGGGAACTGTGGCCTGGTGTTTTTCTTTCTTTTTCTTTTCTTCCGTCACCTCCCAGCCTCCATCAATTTCGGGCCTAGTCAAATTTGGAATTGCCTTGACTTCCCTAGGTTGTAACACGGTGCGCACGAAGTTCACTGCTAGCTTCCTGTTAACTCGTTAACACTTAATACTTGACAAATCGTTTGAGATAGACCGCTGGTTACTATTAGACACCAATAGGAAGTAATACATTGTATTTGGTGATGTTAGCAGTGTTACTGAATTTGACCTTGAGAGACACTGAAGGTCAAAACCAGGATAGGACAAATTTTGGCACCCACTCTCCTCAAAACTGGGAAAATGGTCAAGACGCGCCTGGATTTCTTTAAGGGAACTCTGCGCATTTTATACCCCTGTGACATTATGAAAGAACAAAGAATGTTATTCATCACAGTTGTTATGAACCTAGAATGCGCCTTTAAAATCGAATCACTTCATCTCTGACAGTCCGAGAGAAGGATCCCAACAAAAATTAAGTTGATTGGTGGAACACCTGGATATATTTTTTTTTGATAGAGAGACACACACACAGAGCTACATGTATACACACAGGAGCATAACAAGATACTTCGCCATGCAGAGCTGGCACGGTTTAACAAGGTCGTGGTAGCGACGACACGGGACACTGGAAGACTCTCAGAAACCGTAATCCTCTGATAATGAAAGGACTGACCTTGGTGCTTCCCCAAAGCTCATCACTCGCCTGACTCACTTGATGTCCATTTGGAGTCAAATGCGAACATGTGGGAAAAATGCAAGGCAAGGGCAAAGGCGGGTTCTGTAATAAGATGGAAATTTATTGGTGGCCTTACTATCACGCGAACTTTAGCAAGCATAAACACAGAATGAGAACTGTTTGAATTCACAGCAGCGACCGACATTGCGCCCAAAGCAGCAATCGTCTGTAACCCTCAATTTGGCCGACTGTCTGCTCTCTTCATTGCCTTACTATGGCCCCGCCCCTAAATGAAGTCACGTTTTGGAGGGACATCGGAGCCAGCTGTGTGATGGACGAGCCAGTGGCAGGGAAGGAGGCTATCTGCCGCCTCACAGCTGCGGTTCAACATACACATCCGCACTGGAGCTACACGAAAACTACAACATGCACTCTGAAGGCTATCTTACACAGATGGACCTACTACAGTATATGTTACTGTACTTCATTCCCCTACTTCATAATAATCTAATTTTGGACTATAGTTCTACCACCCATATATGTCTATTTATAAAATAGTATTATTGGCCTACACTATCTAAAACATGTAGTACATACAGAAGGCTCTAGGCCAGATACCAAACGCCGTGGCGATTGAAAGCACATAAAGTATTTTAGGTTTAATAACAGCTTTTGGGGCAGGCGGAAGTGTTAAAAGAAGTAGCTAATCGTCCTAAATATAGCCAGATCCTACTGTCATAAAGTTGTATGGCAATAAATGAAATATCATGTAATGCATGGATTAACATGTATTTAGTTTGGTGTATGATGGATATGTATGATACGTAATCATATATATTTGCATACCGTGTTCAAGCAATTTAAGAAATAGGAATGATTTGACGGACACTTTCTTTAATGTTGGCCTGCTTCCTTAGTGCGAGTGCCTTGAAGCATATTTTCCCGCAACCAGTCAACTGCAACCACGTGGCTCCTCCGGAGAAGGATATAACCTCTGTCACTTGAAAGAGGTCTCCGCCAGCGAGATAACTACATTGGGGTTCCCCCGTGCTTTGTATTAACCCCTGTTTACAGGGCCAGTTGGGGAAACCTTCCTCCTTACCCTGACACCGCCCCGGGGGCACGGCTTAACTCCTCCCTAGGCTCCCCAGCCCGGCCTGATCAGATGAGATCAGACACATCATCAGAGGCTGGACATTAGCGACCGTCACGGCTGGGCCAAACCCAATTACAGAGAGACGGGCACCCTTGTCTGAAATACGGCCAAAGAAGCTGAACCTTATACTGTAGAAAATTACCTTGTACCATTTGTGGAAGTTCTTGGTTTGAGAGCAGCTACTTCAATTTTGGTGTTTTTATGCGTAGTTGTCTGCAAGTTTATCTCTCCCTGTGGGTGCGATTGATCTTTGGTTGGACCACGGATTGCTTCCTTTAGGGCGATAAACAGGGATGCTGACTGAATTCCGTGTTTGTCACCCGTGGTCGAATCCACTTGACCCGTGGAGCTGACGAAAGCTTCAGCATACAGTCTGCAATGAAGCGCTTGTTTCGTTGGAATGAAATATGCCCCCCCCCCCTCCTTGCGTGCTGGCTCAACCGAACTCTGTTTGAAATAAAAATAATAAAATTTGACCTGACCATCGATTCTAGGCCCGACACCGCCATGTACATGTACCAACACAGGCAAGTGGTACCTTGCAAAGTTTGCTGTAACTATTTGATTATAATTCATTTTGTGTGGGACACAAAAAAGTATTGACCAGATATGACCAGAAATTACAGAAAGAGCCTTAGTGTAACTGTTAGAGCTGAAAACATTTTTCCTCCTGACTACAGAGTTATACCCCCAATAGTAGGAAATATCAGTGACAGCAGAATTATTATGCAATATCATTCATAATACATGTAATTAGTACTACCACAACAGTGGGAATGTTTACAGTGTCACTCCACCACGGACAGAGGTGCCACAAGAGTCGAACAACATCGTTTTCACAGCAAACGCATCGCGAGCTCGCCTGCCACTTTGGTTGTGTCATTCTTTACATTCTTATCTTTACCCATGACATTCCTCAGAAGTGAAAGTAAATAGAGACCAAAGGCAACCCCGTTAAGTTTATGAGAGAGAAACCGTTCATCGGGTTTAGATTGATTCGATCAAATACAGTAGTAATTTATTACCAACACAGAACTATTCTAATAATTGTGAAGATCCAAATATTGTAAAAGCAAAAATGGTTTTACCCTTGCAATGTCACAGATTCAGTTTAATGTTTCTCGATTATTTAAATGTCAAAGATTTGAATACTGTATGCCAATGGCGTTCTGTTCATCGAAATCATTGATCTGAAACCTTGAAGCTCCAAACAGTAGGAATCCCTCTATTCTGTGGTTTTGTGCGCGTTTTAATGATATCAGCGAGGTTTCAACTTAATTGCAAGATAACGTCACATTCTATTAAAAGCAGTCACTGAGTCTCCTAACCAATGTTCTCACTGTCGTATTTCCTGTCGAGTCCTATCTCCGTGCATGTATATCAGACAGTCTGTCAGGCCTCAGGGTCCAGTTTCAAGAAAACACAGAGATTATCTTCTTTCTTTAGTCACCTTGGTACCCGTATTTCCCCATTTAAGTCCAGTTTTGGATTTAAGAAATGTCCAGGGCCCGGCCGCTGTCCTACTAGGAGAACTGTGCCTGTGTGAACTGGTGCCTGGGGACCTTACTGAGCATCGCTCACTGCCACGGGGCTCTAATATATCGTAAAGATAACGAGTATGGGATGAAGTCCATAACACCATATCGGAGAGGACGGAGGATGGAAAGCCTGAGTAAATGAGTGGAGGAATATATACTCCACTGTTTCGTCAGCCCCAAATGCCATGGTAAATGCAAATAGCCAAAAATAAAAATCAAATACGCAAACTTGATGATCCGGAATCCACCAATCTAGTGTACTATTCTTTCGGCTTTTATTATGCTGTACAAATGCTTAATATTCTTATCTATATTATATTTTATCTCATTGCCTTTTTAAAACATGCTTTTTTGCTTATAAGTGCATTATTCCCTAAATTTTCCAATTATTTAGGCAAATCGAGGAAATGTTTAAAACAACTAACAGACGGTTTTCTTATATGAATTACCCCTCACGACAATTAGCTCTTCACTTTCGATTCATTCGGTCATTATGCGTATTTGTTTACTTTCATTTGTATCTCCACTGCATCTACTGCCTTGTGTCACTTCTCAACCCATCAGCCGTTTTGTTTCATCTTCTTTGTATGGACTGAACGCACGTATGAAGCCCTATTAGTGCCACTGTAAGTATCTCTCTCACCTCGTTTCCGCAAGATAACTATCTCGCGGCCGCCACTTACTATCTCGCGGCCGCCACTTACTAACTCGCGG
>JAAUYG010101329.1_pt1 | contig 10098 bp, 11 predicted proteins | sample 7278091 | NCBI WGS metagenome assembly JAAUYG01 (sample SAMN14350201, study PRJNA611818) | marine sediment metagenome | isolation source: surface marine sediment (0.6m) | place: French Polynesia: Moorea | collected 2018-08
AAAAAGAATAAGAAAAGCAAAAACAGAAGATCTGCATTGCCATGCAGTTCTAATGAATCGCAAACTTTTTTATTTAAGATTTTCTAATCAAGCATTGTTCACTTAATGGAATGTGTATGGTACATTTTAATAGGGGTTGATCAATGTTGATCCTGAACTGAATTATTGCTGCACTAGATAATTTAGTAATTTGGGATCATACGTGACTTGTATTAATTCTTTACGATTAGTCTTTTCTGGATGTGTTTGCATGTGTCCTTGATATTTAAACATGCGAGTATGCCGTATATATCCAAGTATTACCATGATAGAAAAAATAATGAGCAAGCATGTTATATTTGGGCAATACCATGCATGCTGTTTTTTTCCAGGCCTTGGGTTCACAGACCATAAGTTATTGTCATACCAGCCGATATCAAATGTGTGTTATGACTGCTAATGGTGAGGGTCACATACATACCATGTCTCGACTGGTAATGTGAGACTGAAGCACCTGAAATCGAGTAGATCAGTCTCCATTCGCGTGCTAGGCAGGTTGCTAGACATCGAACCTTCCAGTCAAATGACACATTGCCAAATAAATTATCCACCTTTTGAGAAATGCGAATTGTGTTATATGGTTTGAGTCTGTTTACCAGTCAACTGGGTTGCTTGATTGATTATACCCTTTGCCTGAGTGGATTTCTTTGAAAACAAACATTGAAAACAAACTACTACTACTACTACTACTACTACTACTACTACTACTACTGCTACTACTACTACTGCTACTACTACTACTACTACTACTACTACTACTACTACTACTACTACTACTACCTCTACTACTATTACTACTACTGGCTACTACTACTACTACTACTACTACTACTACTACTACTACTACTACTACTACTACTACTACTGCTACTACTACTACTACTAAATCTAATATACCGCGCGCTGGAAAATGCCTATACCACTACAGGGGTTTTATTTGGAAATTTCATGGTCAGGTGTAATCTCTTTGGCCAACGTTAGAGGTAATATAATTCTAACATATATTATATGCCAATTTACTTTCTATGGTAACTCTGTATCCTAAAGATATATTTTGTGTGGTGGTCGTTGTGTAAAATACTGCAATATTGAAAGACTATATAACGACTTCGAAATGGTCGACATAGATACAGTATTTTCCTATGGGCTATAATGGGTCTGCATTTTCGCACGAGTTGGAATAGAGTGTTTCTTGCCTTGAGAGTACTTTATTAAATCAAATCCTACATGTGGAACTTGATTTCCCGGCCAACAGTATCCATTACTGCTGACAAATAATTCTACACAATTGCGTCAAAGCAAAGCTAATTCAATTTAAAACGTCCTTGGCAAAGTTGTCAAAATATTACGGAGAGAATATTATATTACAGTGAACGTGCCGAATACAAGAACGGAAACAAATCTCATAAGAATTCATCCTAAAAAGGGATGCTAGATGTTCTCCATAACAAACTCTTTCGCCCCACAAAATCGCTACATGAATAGTCTTTTCCACTTAAACGCCAATGTGGCGCCATTTAGCCGATCACATGGTTACTTCAGGAAGCTTCGGCCAATCATGAGCTTACTTCGTTTTAGCGCCTTTTCTCTTCTTTCGGGTATCTTCCGAAAATTTTCCCGCCAAGGGGTTTGCAACACTCCCTATTATACATAGATCCACCGCATGGTCCTCCAATGTGAAAATATTAACACAATTTTTCTTCTTTAAAGGTACGCAATAAATTGCATGAAATGAAATAGTCTATAGAGCATTTTATTTATGCGCGTATCTCTTCCACTACCCGATGTTTGATGACATGCAAGACTCCAAGAGAATGGGAAATAATGTGTACCGGATATTTGGGAGAATTGTCAACCATTTAATATGTGAGAGTTCCACTTTGACTCTAATAATTTGATCGTTGGTGATCGTCCAAACTGTGGCACCTCATGAAATCATTTCTTGTTCCTTGTTTTAAATAATAGATAGCCATCTTTTTTTGGGGGAGGGCGCAGAATCATCCTTTCTACATGTACATCACAGAGTTCTGCAGACTGCGCACCTAAAAACACAGACATCAAGAGGGAATGCCTTTCTGTGTCCGACGTTTGCGTCCCAATAATGAAGGCCATTTTTTGTCGCGAATGCTTCTGTTACGTTTCAGACCTTTTGTGTGTATTCTTTTCCATAAGCCACCAGAAATTCACCTACACAAAAAAACATGATTGATCTCCGAAACAATAACCTCCGAGTCGGTGGCTTGCCGTGCCAAGGGACAGTCGTGCCTAAAATACAGTCGGACAAGCTGTTTCATCTGGGTGTTTTATCAATTCCCCTAAGTGCAAGTCCTGCACTTAGATCATAGCCGTTGTTTCTATTCCCTTAACAATGCAGATCTGGTCATTTTTGATGCTGATATTTTGTAGGTTTTTTTAAAGTTTTCATCATGTTTCTATATTATGTTTGATATTTATGCGCTGTGCTGTATATGGCTACCAGCTTTTATTAATTTATTTTAATTTGGTATCGGATCTCTACATACGTCTAGTTCTTGCAAATTTGCCATTTACTATTTTGTTGCATTACGGTGTAGATAAAGTACCTGAAACACTGTTAAATTTGCAACTTGTCAGCCTATTCCAATACTTCTTTCACTGTACTTATTCTGTACTGTTCTTATGTAGTGAAATGTATAGCAACAGGCTTTTTAAAGTCACTAACATTTCGGCCATGGCAACCAATGTTAATTAGACAAGCTTTAAAGTTCATAAATTATTCTTACTTACCCGTTATCATCGTTGTCTTTGACGTCTCTCAACTTCTCCGCGACCGCCAGGACCACAGACAGAAACAGAACCAGCAGCCGCGTTGTCTCACACATGATGTACATATATATCCTTTATTTTACGTTCAAAAGACGAGGATTCTCTTCATGTGTCCCCAAAACACTCTCTTCGGCGTCATCATTGCTGGCGAAAGCGGCACACCCCTGACGAGAAAGGGATTTATAACGCATTATTTATGTGCTCCCTGCTAAATCAAAGGCACATGTTTGACCGAAACAGCAAGTTCTGATTGATGGTGGTGCCTCGCCTGCCTTGCCTCTGCCGGGCCATCAACTCCAGCCAGCAACAGTCTGCCTTGAGCTGGGGGGAATCCTCTAGTTTTGACAACGGCAGGGGTTGATGGGATATCGGGCCGGCCTCCGCAATCGTCGTGGCTGCCACTGCCACTGCCAGCCACAGCAGCAGTGGAAGAGGCAGTGGGCCCCACACAAGTTGACCCCAGTGAAGAGGAAGGGGAGCTATTCCGCACGGATGACGCCATAAACACCATCTCCTTATTTAGTAAATTTCTGTCGTCGCTGCCTATTCCTTGTCGTGATATGCTGTGGTTAGGGTGGTCATAAAATATTATGTCTGCCAGTGTAATCCTACATTTACATAATTATGTAAAAGTAACATCAATTCCCAGGGAATCCATTAACTCCTCCTCACCCAACCCCCACCCCCACCCCACTCCGCACACACATATACAGCAGTAAGGTTATTCTCCTTAAAGATAACTATATCCTTTAGGCATGTGGTAGGCTAGCTGGTTTCAAATTTGTCGTGTTGCTTTATCTGAGTTTCTCCCTTTACGTAAATAATGGGCTTTTAGAACGATAAAAAGGGGCTTTTAGAACGATATACCCAGGTATTTCCTACTCCGATGCCATGGAAGTCGCCAGTGTACCCAGGCTGCACCAAAGAAGAGTAAATCTATGCAAGGATTATTTTGACCGTCTGAAGGACAAAGAACATAAGCTGCACCATTTACTCCCCCCGTGTCGCCAGGTCCCTTATTCTTTACGCGACGGGGCCCCACCAGTGCTGCCTAAAATCAGGACACAGTGATATTTTAATTCTCTCGTGCCATGGGGTGTACGGAATTGTACATGATGTTTTTTCTAGTCAATGTAGCTCGCTTTTATGTGTAACTGCTCTTTTACTACTGTGTGCATGTGTATGATGAGTCCGAAGTGCCATATTGTGTATTGTATTGTTTTAGCCTCAATTGTACAATCCAACCTGTCGGTTGCTAATAAACTTTTACCTTACCTTATAAAAACTTGATGCCTGTTCATGTAATAGTTATTAGCATGGAATTCATCAACAATTAGTGGCAACTATCTTTTCACTATCTGCCCAAAAATCTGCTTTTACGGTATTGTTCACGTATAATAGGTATTTTTAAAGTTACGTTCGCCCCCTTTGCATAGTTAGCGGATAAAGACTAATAGTATGTAAGCTACACGGAATGCGTGTATTGTATATATTCTGCTGGAGGAGCGTAGGTTACGAATAGCCCAGCGTTGTTCACTGTACCTTGTTATGAACGATCACACTAAAAGAGGACACATGGATGTGGAGCAGTACACATAAAAAACTTCATTTTAACAAAATAGATCCTTTAATACGAGTGAAAAGGCGTATAATGCATGGATTTTATGGAGCCAATAAACAAAAAAAAATCGATAACTTAATGTTTATACATAAATTCAGTTTTATGCTTTTGTAAAAGCGGCACGGACTTAACCGTGCCATAAATAACATCCATTGACGCATTTATGTGAAATACCACCAAGGCTTTTATGGGTCGATTTTGCCATCAAACATTTATTGCCGAGTGTAATTTTAAGCTGGTAGAATACTCGTACTTCGGTTACAACACAGTTTCTGCTTGGATGGAGATACAATATGGACAAGATAATTGTGATAGAACGTCACCTGTTCATAATTTAATATTTCAAGTTCTTCGACGCTGCATATTGAGAAATTTTTCTAGTACGAAAACAGCAGGCTCATTGTGCAATGTCGTGTCTCCTACAGTTTCACATTTTGAATATCTCAGCGATGCTGTAGACGACACTTCACGCTTTAATCATCCAGTCGTTCTTCTACGCTGCCCGTTCGTGCCATGAACAGAAAAAAAAAACAGTATTGTCCGGGCGATATAATAATTAATACCGACGATATATTGATTCTGCCCGATGATATACTAGTTCGTCCGGACAACATGTTAATTTGTCCTGACGAACAAGTGTATAATGCTATATGATAGACATCGTTGAACGCCTACTTCGGTTCACTCTGTGTGCTGAAGAACGCATGTGTTTTCCTTGTATTTTGCGAACTTTTGTCCGCCGATAATACTGTGTACTAATGTTTTTGTTCCTACACAAACCGACGTTAAATAAAATTTTATTCTATTCTTTTATCATTCTGTAGCGGAAAATTCGCAAGTGGACCCTACGGCCCGAAATCACCTTAAAATATCAAGGGTTCAAAGATCCCCCCACAGGCCTAAATATTCGTCCGTTGCTCCCTATGATCAAACTTTTTTATTAATCTTAAATTTTAAACTTCTGACAAGTAGCGTCTGTGTAAAGTGTTACAAGGAAACACTGCAAAAACGTTAGGTTGGGGAAAGAACTAATTACTCGACGCATACAACCCACATAAACACTACAAGGGGCCACGGGGGATCAATGTATTCTATGATACCTTTCTCTGTGCATTGCCAGGTTCTCTTTTACAGTTGAGTGAATCGCTGGTTGCACGCCTTCCTCAGGAAGTAGGTTGTATATGGTCTGAATGGATCACTCTACTATATCGTCCGGATATAATATTTGTTTTTCTTCACATGAGACTTACGGGCCACCATATTCTTCCCTTGTGTTTTTCTCCCCTCCCATCCCCTTTTTATGGAGAAGGACATGAGTCTCACAACAAATTTAGTGACAACACTTCACCTTTTTCTGAAAAGTTTAATGTCCTGTTTATTTAAAAAAAATCCTGCTACCAAAGAGTATAAAGAGGTTACTAGACATTTAAGTATAAGTTTTTGTGTGTAAATTAAAAATGTATGATGCCATTGGTCACCATCTTTAAATACTGGCTATAGCAACCTTACATATTACAAATACTTTCGGTATTTTTACGAAAATGTGACGTGGTGGGGAAGAAAGTTAAATATCTGTTGTAGCGAAATTTAGTGCCCGAGGTAAATTATGGACATTTAAGGGATTAGCATTCTGCAAAGTTTTGACAGTGGTCTTAATGCCTATAATGGACTGAATTGGTTAATCTTCAGGAGGTGCACAACTACATGTAATTCTCAAATGAAGTTCACGGAATGTTTCGTTGAATATGATAGAGAAAACGCGTAGAAAACTGGATCGCTTATGGCTAGGCTTATGAAATGACAAACCCAGTAACAGTGGATTCTCTGGTGGGAACTTTTCCCCAAACGTACACAAAAGATTGCGTTATGCCCATATGTATTTTATCGGCTTGACCAATCAAATTGAATCACAAGAAACACCGTGGACAACAGTCAAAGCACGGTTGAATGCATGTTTTTGTGCTTAATATCCAGCCTAATCGACGAAATTTATCAATGACTATTGACAATTATTAAAAACCCATATCATGTAACAGTGAACATATTTTGTGGTTATTATAACCATTGGTTCAAAATATTAACATTTGCTCTTTGTAGGAGTGGGATTGTTTTAATTTGTTGAAAGTGGGGATCCTGTTCGGTGGTTCCCGGAATTGAAAAGAAACAAAAAGAAAAAAAAGAGCCCAATATTCAATAAAAAAAACATAGTGCGAAGAATGACACATTTTACCCGTACAGCGTGGACAGACATAGACAGACATGGTACATCATAGACAGACCCCCGTCATCACGGCTGACCAGCCGCTGTACAGACTGGCCAAGCAGATCCAATGGAGATGGCCAGAAACACACAAAGAAGACCATTTTATCATCCTGTTTGGTGGGTTCCATAATGAAATGGTTAGTAATACCTCTATTGCGGTCGTGTATTCGGCACAGTCGATTTTGCGTTTTGGGACCTTTTGTTACAGGAACCGAAGCGACAGAAAGGAAGAAGAAGAAGAAGAAGAAGAAGAAGAAGAAGAAGAAGAAGAAGAAGAAGGAGAAAAGAAGAAGAAGAAGAAGAAGAAGAAGAAGAAAAGAAGATGAAGAAGAAGAAGAAGAAGAAGAAGAAGAAGAAGAAGAAGAAGAAGAAGAAGAAGAAGAAGAAGAAGAAAGTAGAAGAATAACTGTTACAGCAGCCGAAGCAGATGCGTAAATGTAATAAAAATAACAAGAAGAACTCTATGCAGCTTTAACCGTAGCGTGTGCCTTAGGTTTCGGACTACGTTTGCCCTTTGGGCTGGACATTCATTTATTCAGACAGCTGACCACCGCAGTTGCCTGGGCGACCAAGACCCTGAAACCCAGGCAGGAAGTCCGTCCTAACAGATGGCGCCGCTAACCTGTTAGTCACATATAATTGTTTCAAATCATGGGCTGCAAGCACACACTACCTTAGCTTCCTCCATTTCTTCGAGGCAAACTCCATCAGCACTGACTTTTAAGCTTTCATGTGTGACATGGCACCACACATGTGTTAGATTTCTCACCGGCCTCTTTCTGGCCTCCACACGGAGGGGCTGAAAAGATTAACGCCAGGGACTCCCTATGACCTTGTGAGGTAAGTGAGTTAATGCGTCATCCGTCTGTTAGTTCCTGGAGGGAAGACCAAACCTAAATAAGGGAATGCAGGCTTCGACGGCAAATTTATAGCCTGGCGCCAGAGACATCCAAAGCTATTCACTTGCAGAGAACATGTTGTGGGTGGCACTTAAATTATCCTGATTAAGCAAGCAATATTACGGTAAGCGATCCAATAAGTGAGCTGCGCCACAAAGTCTGGTAGAAATCCCCAATAGGGTTAAATTAAGGCCAATGGAATCTCGTGTAATTGAGCAGTGCAATTTTTGGATCTGACAGATCGCTCGGTATTCACTGGCTATTGCGATGCATTCAGATGAAGGGGTCTCCTGCCACAGTTTGTGGAGGATAAAGCGTGGCGCTGCTAGTCATAGTTTCAGATAAACACTGCAGGGATAACATCTAACGTTCCAGTGTAACTTTGTAAAAATGATATTGGGCAATAAGCGGAATGTTGATCATGTTGACCATTCTCATAGAGTATTCCTTCCAATAACTGTCTCTGACCTCGCCGTCTGCAGGTTGAAGCATTGTGCCACTGGAATAGAACAGCCATTTGAATGCATTAAGCCAATGTTGCCTAAATATGGCGAAACAGTTATACACAGCTGTTTGGGTAAGCCAGTCGCACAGCCCACGCCATGCTATGCAGTGTGACGAAAAAGCACAAGTACAAAATGGCCGAATGGCTCATTACATTACCAAAGAAAAGAGAAGAAAAAAAATGTTGCCACTAACACGAACATGACCTCATTATTTAATTAAGTTTCAGCGTTGTCACACCCACGCTTTAGCAAATGCTTCAGCAGTCTGCTGTCTGCTTCCTTCGCCGTTTCCGCTACGTTTTAATGTATGGCGGCAACACACGCAGTGCTTGAGCAGCGTGTCGAAGGAAAGTCTGTGTTGCTAACAGACGTGTGGAAACCTTTGGTGTAGACGTGATCTGACCATTGCCCTCTTCGCCAATGTTTTTTTTTTTTTTCAGTGGAAATACGCCGTGCCAATGTATAGGTGTCATGCCCGCAATATCGGTTCGAGTGGTTTGTGGGGGAGATAATGATAAAAGCTTTTCTTGGGACATTGTGTAAGAGTTTACTTCAGCCAGTGAGTTATTTGATTCTCTGCGCTAATGAGGTCACGGTCAGTCTGTAAATTTCTAGCTTGGTGTTGCAAAACGTCAGACCCAGACAGCAATTTTTCCCACAAAAAGACGTCTTCCCCAGCGGATGTCCAACAAGACTGTGCTATCTTGTAATTTGTCTTGCATGGCTTAACGGCACTGCCACACACAATTCCCCCCACCCCCCACCCCCCGCCCGTTGGTTAATAGCGAGGGGGGTAGGGGTGAGGGAGAGGAGGGAATGTTGGGGGGGGGGATACTTGAAACCGGGGACGGTACAAATACACTATTGTCCAAAATTGTCGACATACACATATGTAATTTGGCATTTTTTTTTATTTTAAATCATCTGAGTTGCGCAACATAATTTAAGTAACCGTACTGTCGGTTTTATGGTGGTATAATGTGAGTTCGGACCCTCGTCTGAGTGACATATCAATGATTTATTTACAGTATGTACATAGTGAATCAAATGTAGACGTATCGTATCAAAACGTGTCACAACGTAACGAAAGGTTTGAAAACGCAAGGAAACGTGAAAACGTATGAAAACGTGGGAAAACGTGGAAAACTCTTGGCTTTGGGGTAACAACCAATATTCAGTACAGTTGAAGTCGAGTATAGTGGTCTCGTTCAGAGGCTCGCAGATACAAACTGTCTTGCTGACAGTAACGCCCTGTCTTACTACGGTCATCGGTCGGTATACATGTATATATGTACGGGAAGAGTAAATGTTAGTCTTGTCCTTTGTCACGTCCTTTGTCAAATGTGTTTGTCATAAGGTCAGTCCTATTGTCGTCCAAGTCATACATGTATGATGCGTCGGTCTTTTGTCGAAGTCCTGGTCATAAGATATGTCTAGACGGTCACATGAATTTGGAAGCACTGAAGGAAAACGCTAGGTCTAGACCAGCTTAATCGAACCGTTAAATGAACCAATTTATATTAAAGGTCAACTAACTGTAAAGACGAAATATTTAGCACACCTTGTTACATTTAGAAACAATGTTTGAGAGTATTTAATTTAGCCCCAATTAGCTACAAACCTTTTTGAACTAATCTTTCTATTACAAAATGAACCTCTAAACTTGTACGTCTTGAAATACCAATACAAGTTAGACATTCCTATAGCGCAATTGAATTTCAACAGAGAGTTATAATTGGCGCTTGCGTACAGCATTCACCGTATATCAGTCTATAGCAAGTTCGAATGCGCTGATCACAACATAATAACAAGAGGTCCAAGGACCTTGGCGCTCTGCTTGACAGCTGCAGTTGAGATGACATTGGCAATTTTCTGCAGACTTGTATCAAAAACTCACTCCTGCAGACTAAATCAATTGAAATCTGGGTTAACTCTCACACAGTACCTCACTATGCATGTATCAAT
>JAAUYG010180173.1_pt1 | contig 10098 bp, 13 predicted proteins | sample 7278091 | NCBI WGS metagenome assembly JAAUYG01 (sample SAMN14350201, study PRJNA611818) | marine sediment metagenome | isolation source: surface marine sediment (0.6m) | place: French Polynesia: Moorea | collected 2018-08
ATCGGGAGCTTGTCAAGTGTCATTCTGATATTAAAGCAGATAGAGAGTCGTTGAAGCAACCCGCGCTCTTTCGATTGCGATCGCCCCCAGCGGTTATTGAGCAGTTACCAATCTTACTAGCCCTGACTTTTCTAACTCACGATCTCAAAACCCCCTTATTAGGCGCGATCGCTAATTTACTTGATTGCGATAGGCTATTGGTGTAATTCCCGTGCGTTTGCGAAACTGTTTATTAAAAGCAAAACCATCTAAATCAAAAAGATAATTTTCATAGAGTACACATCGCTGCGAAAGCCTTTCTTTGTTCGAGCATATAATCTACAAAGGCTCGAATTCTAGGCGCAACAAAACGACGATCGAGATAACAAATCCAGGCTGCAATTTGAGGTGGGCGATAAGGCTGGAGAATTTCTACTAACTTTCCTTTGGCAAGGGCTTTAGCAGCTAAAAATCTCGGCATTTGACTGAGACCTAAACCAGCGATCGCAGACTGGACAATTGCATCTGTGTTGTTGAATACCAAAGTCCCTGACGCTGCATACCGTTCGCTGCTACCATTTATCGAAAACATCCAAGGATAGAAGCGACCTGTTGCCTGATTTCTAAAGTTGAGACAAGAATGCTGCTGCAAATCAGTTGGGTGGTAGGGTTGCCCTCGTCGCTTTAAATATGCTGGAGAAGCACAGACTACCATGGGATAGGTAGTTAGTTGACTTGCGATTAGATTGGCGCGATCGCTCAATGAACCCGTTCGGATCGCCACATCAACACCTTGTGCAGCTAGATCGACAGGATAGTCGTCCATTGAAACATCTAGCGTCAAGTCGGGAAATGCTCGTAGAAAATCACCCAACATAGGAACCAGACACACCCGTCCAAATGCTTCGGGGACACTCAAGGTAAGTTTGCCTTTAGGAGCAAGTTGATGATTGCCTTGAACTTCAAATTTCAGCAGTTCTAGGTCGCTCAAAAGCTGCTTACATCCCTCATAAAAACGCATACCGTCTGGTGTCAGGCTAATGCTGCGAGTGGTGCGATGAAACAATTTAACACCCAAGTCGCTTTCTAAACGGCTAACAGCTTTGCTAACAGCGGATGCAGACAAACCCAGGTCATTGGAGGCTCTTGTAAAGCTTTGAACCTCTGCAACCCGTAAAAATGTTTGGATGTTCGATAGACTTTTCATACCAGATTAGTGAAAAAAAGTGAATAAAGAAGTGAAATTAAGCCTCTTCACAAAACATTTTAAATTAAATACCATGTAATCAAGCAAGTAAAAGTACTCATGCAGAGAGCGTTATTCAATCCAAAGATTTTCGCGCTTCGGGTACACGTCCCAAAATATACATTTTTTAAAATATACATTTTTTAAGGAGAACACTATGAAAACTTTGATGGGTATAGCGGCAGCAACGATCGCGCTTTTTACCTCAAATGCTGCTTACGCTGCTGAGACGACGATTGAGCTCGGTCAGGTAGACCTCTCTTTCCACGCGGTCAAAGGCGGAGTTGTTCAAGAACTATTAGAGCGTGATGGCTACACCGTTGAGGTTACAGAAGGTTCTCACGCTGAGATTTTTCCGATGCTGGGTGAGGGCGAAGTTGATATCCTCGCATCGGCTTGGTTACCTAACGGTCACGCTGCCCTGTACGAACCTGTTCGAGACGTGACTTTTCCGATTACAACGCTCTATGAAGACGCTCGCTTCTTTTGGGTAGTGCCGTCCTATGTTCCTGAAGAAACCGTTAGCTCTATTGCAGATCTCACCGATCCTGCTGTGCGAGGAATGTTTCCTGACCAAATTGTCTCCCTGCCTGAAGCGACTGGACTTACCACTGGAGGACGACGGGTTGTGGACGCTTATGGCTTAGATGATGCTGGATATGAATTGATCGCAGCGCCCCCCGCCGAGTGGTTAGGGACTTTTGAGGAAGCGATCGCAGCAGAAACCTGGGTCGTCTTTCCCCTCTGGCAGCCACAGTGGGTCAACGCTGAGTATGATGTGCGCGCATTAGAAGAACCCCTAAATGCTTACGGCGAAGCCGATACTGCCTACTTATTAGGACACCAAGAATTAACAGATAAACTCTCACCTGAATCTTTAGAGCGTCTTTCTAATGTCCGACTAAGTATTGAGGATGTGACCGAAATGGATCGTATGGTGAATGTTGACGAACTCACCCCCCGTGAGGCTGCACGCACTTGGATTGAAACCAATCAAGAGACCATTGAAGCGTGGGGATATTAATTCCTTTTGGGAAATAATTCTAATGCTGAGTCAGCAATGAAATCTAATCGCGGTGGGCATTAGCATTAGGAAAATTATGCCTCACGTTCCATATACCTTCCAATGTCCACCCTACATTCTTGTCAAATAACGCTTTCAGTGCAGGTTCTGGTCGTGTCTTAAAGTCAATGTTTGTCGAGGGACTTGAAGCAACGACCGACGTGCCACGAAGAATGCTCCGTTTAAATCGGCAAATCAAAGAATATTTACTTTTAACTGCGGAACTAAGACTGCGTTCTAGTCAAGAGCCTCGCATTGATAATCTTTTGATGCGATCGCAAAACGCTTCGACCGATAATCCGCCTCCATTTCTCGGTATCGATCAAATAGATCGCTGGTATGAAGCTGGATCTTTTGATGCACTGCTCAAACGTAATCAAGCAGCACTTGAGTATCTTCGTCAATAGCTAATAATATATTGATGGTTGACAGAGAACGGGAAAGTTGACGGAATTAGCAATAAAACAAAATTTATGAGCCTTATCGTGTAATTGTTGTGCCTGTTCTAGACTACTCTCAGCAGTAATAGTAATTTTTGGCTGAAGTATGACCTCGTTAAATTTTCCACTACCATCTTTAGTTTCGCCCATCTTTCCTGTAGCTCGATCCTGGTAATCAATTACAATAACTCCCGCCTCGGAACATAAATGCAAATACCACAGCATATGACAACTAGAAAGAGACGCAACTAGCAATTCTTCGGGGTTATATTTGGTTTTATCGCCACGAAAAGCGGGATCGGATGAACCAAAAACTACGGGTTTTCCTGGAATTTCAATTTGATAAGCGATCATAAACTTGATAATTTTTAGTGCCTTGACCATTATTGCCTGTCCATTTTAGGGATACATGATAGAGATGCTCTTTCATAATCGTTTTCCTCGATTTAAAGTGCGATCGCCTTGGTTAGTGCGCTCCACAAATCATGTCTTTAGTTTAAATTTGTCTGACCAAGTTTTAATACCCAAAATATTGTGTATCGTCTTTCAATTATTGGCGATTTAATACTTACACCAGTTGGCGATCGCGCAATATGTAATCAAATCAGAGTATCCTTTCGTTGTTCAATGAGCTTAACTGCTTTTGTTAGCCCGTCTTCTTGGGCAATCTGACTTTGCATCTTCAGAGAAGATTTTGAGAAGTTTCCTTCAAGCAACGCTCTTACTGCGCGAACGAATTGGTTAACTGTCAGTTTAGACAACGGAATAGGGGCTACACCAAGTCTTGTTTGGCAAACTCTCTTACCCCAGAACATCTGATCGCCGAAAGGGTACAAGACAGGACAAATCATCATAGGAATACCTGATTTGAGTGCGATCGCTGTCGTGCCAGCCCCACCATGATGTACAATCCCATCGGCTAATGGGAATAACTTGTCGAATGGCGCGTGGTCTATCGCTAACACATTATCGCTTTCGGTGATTAAAGCATCTTTCAGTCCCCATCCCCTGACTATGGCAACTCGCACATCCAGTTCTGCAAGAAGAGCAGAAATAAACTCATTGATATCAATCTTCGATTTGTAGGGCATACTGCCAAAGGTGATAATGAGTTTCTGCTTCGAGGTTTCAAAGAACGAGGTGATGTCTACAGGAAGTTCAGATGACGAGGTATCGTCAAACCAAAAGCCAGTAAAGTGATGATGTGGTGGGTAATCCAGGGGCTGGGGGATAAAATTACGACTGATGCCGTACAAGGTTGGTGTGTCGATGAACTTAAACTTGCTTGAAAGACCTTGCTTTGAGCAAAAGGCATTTACAGGACTCTTTACTGTGCTGATAAGAGCATTAGTCATCCTGAAGCTTAGTTTGTTAAGGAACGCTGGTATTGACAATCCGCTAAAAACTGGAGAAGGAAATTCCTGTGTCGGGGTGAATACTGGCACGACGTATGCTTTAATCAATTTCTCTGGGAATAAAACTCCGAAGGAATCTACCAAGCACTTGGGGTGGTAAACTACTACATCAGCCCAACTTGAAACCTCAAAGAAGGTTTCCAACGAGTTTTCGATGATGGGATATATCTTCTCCCTGAGTCTCTTGCCGATAGTGAATGGGTTGCTGCCAATGACCTTTTTCATTTCATCGCTATCAACCAACGCCCCGTAATCTCCTGTGAAGGGAACGAACTCGACGGAGTATTTGGCAGCGAGGGGGGAATACATTTCTGCTGTAGAGAGTCTGACTACATGCCCGCTTTTAGCCAGAGCATTGCCAAGAAGAAAGAAAGGCTGAACATCTCCCCTTGAGCCTATGGTGCAAATAGCGATTTTCATTTTGGCACCGATCTCACTATTGAGAAATCAATTAAAGTATAACAGTCGCCCATTGCGTGACATACTCCCAACGCTGTAATCTTTGATTACAGCGTGGGCTTCTCAACTCACATTGAGAACTTGGTGCTTCATCGGGAATCTGATGATTCTTCCTCCACACCCAGCTTGACCGCCAGACCTTCGACGGCTGCAATACCTCTATTTACTATGATTTTCCCGCTAGCAACATCGCGAGGCATTACGACATGACACTCTGGACAATTATGTATCCTGACACTCAAATCTTTAGGCACATCAGCTCCACATTCGGGGCAAAGTTGGCTACTTCTTTTAGCATCAACTTGTGAAAAGTAAGTCCCAGTTTTAAGACAAACCCAGTCCAAAATACCCAGAAATTGTCCTGGCGCACTGTCCAAAACGTGCTTGGCAAGCATACCTTTACTCAGCCCCAAAATGTTCAAGTCTTCAGCAAATATCATTCCTGCTTGTCTGCACAAATGGTGACTGACTTTATAGTGAAAATCTTTTCGCTGATTGCCAATCTTTTCATGGAGCAAAGATATTTTCTTCGCCAACACTTGATAAGAATTACTCCCTCTCTGCTTCTTACTCAATTTTCGTTGCAGCCATTTAAGCTTGCTTTGAGATTGAATATAGAACCGAGGATTATCAATCAATTCACCTTGGCTGGTAGCCACAAAACTGGAAATACCCCAATCAATACCCAGTGGTTCGCCGTGAGGCATTGGTTCTGGTGTGTATATGTCAGACTGCAAAATCAATTGAGCATACCAGCCCGAAGCTTTGATCAAGACCCGAACCTGCTTAACAACAAAACCATCTGGGATAGCTCGATGCAAAACAATCGACATCTTGCCAATCTTGGGCAGTTTTATGAGGGCGCGTCTCTGGAATTTATTTCCAGAGCTTGTGTCGCCCGTCTGCCAACCAGTAACAGGATTGGATTTGAACTGAGGAAAAACAAACGAACGATAACGACCAACTTTTTGGAAGCGTGGAAAGCCAAAACCTCTCTCTTGTCTCATTTTGAATGCTCGATCAAGTCTCTTGAGAGCATCTTGAAGAACTTGAGAATGAACGGCTTGGAACTCAGGAATATTTTTCTTGGCTTCAGTCAAGGCATTTTGTTGTTTATAGTAATCAGGATATGGCTCGTCAGCAGAGATGATGTATTCCTGTCTGAGACTGCAAGCATCAATCCTACACTTACGGCTATTTATCCAGTCTTTTCTCTGTCGAAGTGCATAGTTATAGACACGACGACATTGCTCCAACCAATCAAGCATTTTAGCTTCTTGGTCAATATCTGGGTGAATGGGATAGGTGTAAGTCATGCTTTCGAGCACAATATTCTAACAGATTTAGCTGTGTTGTTAGAATATTTATTAGATTGCCAATCTACGAGGCATCGAGCCTCAAGCTAGGCTTGAGGTGTCCATGTATCCCGACGCTGATTCTATCGAATACAGCGCAGAAAGGCGCATAGTTCGCCGCATCTACTTATAGCCCCTCAAACTCCCCAACAGTTAAGCGATCGCCTGACTTACAATAACTCAGTTATCGAGCTTGCCCAGAAGTGCCTTACACGAGCGTATGTCTCGCTATTGTTACACAAACAAGATAACAATCAATAGAAAAATAAAGAAGGATAAACCTGTTTGTATAAAAATTGGGAATATTAACGGTTTCATCCTTTTTCCTCCTTAATATATCTAAATTTAACTAATCATTATTTAAATAGTTTTTAATTTCTTAATTGTTTAATAGGTCGGAAAAAGATAATTTATGCGGCTCATAATAAACCTCTTGCATAAATAAATTTTTAATCAATTTCTCCCTTGTCCTCCTTGTCTCCCTTGTCCTTCTCAACCATTCGATTAGGACTTATGCAAGAAATCTAATATTGATCTTGGCTGTCAAAAAGCGCAAATCGTAGTGCCAGCTTCGGGCTATCGCAATGCTTGTAGAAGTTTTACCCTTGGGATAAGTGTAGCTGTAGGAACGCCTTAAAGTAGCATGAGTGATCTCGCTTCATAACAAAAAACCCAGTCGCAACCATAGCAACTGGGATTAACTATTAATCTAGCGGTGCGACCCCGCGTCCCGTACCACAAGGGCATAACATCAAGCGGGATAATATTGGCCAGGGACGCTTTGGGTAGCGCAAGCCTGACGATGACTACATTCGTTATCTTTGTCAGATTATTCAGTAGCATCTTTTAAAAGATTTACTTTCACTACTTTATTTTTCTCTTCTTCAGACTTGGGTAAAGTCAGGTTGAGGATACCGTCTTTGTAGTTAGCAGTAACGTTGGTGTTTTGGATACGTGCTGGTAGAGGAATTACTCTTTGGAACTTGCCGTAACGGAATTCAGAGCGAGTTTTATCATTAATTTCAGATTTTCTTTCACCAGAAATTGCTACACGGTCAGCCATTACTTGAATGTCTATATCCCCCGCTTCCATGCCAGGAACCTCTAGTTTTAGGTGTAAAGCATCATCAGTTTCAGTTAGTTCCGCAGCAGGAATTTTTGCTAAATTGTCAAAGCCATCCCATCTTTCTGGGGTTAAAGCATCATCAAACAAACGATTTAATTGACGTTGTAAAGAATTCATTTCTTGCCAAGGGTTATATCTTACTAGTGCCATGATTGTGTCTCCTTCGATTAATAGTTTTTAGTTGATTAACTTAAACTTTCGGTATATTTCGCGCTCGTTATTTATATATTAATCAGTCAGTAAAAAATCTAGAAGTGTGGCTTGTATCCCATATATAGTAGTAGTTACTGCCCGAACAAGTAAGTAGTTGAATTGGTTGGGAAAACTATACTAATAGTGGTTCGGTTCGATTTATCCAACTTCTAGTCAACTTGTGATAATTAGGCATTTAATCGGTATTAATGGAGCAACACTTGTTGTTTATAGTGTTGATGGATATTTTCAGTATGAAATAGCCTTCTGGAATGGTTTGATTGGTGAAGCCACAAGAGATTTACAACAGGGCGGAAAAAGCCCGTGATGTAGGGAGAGAAATGATTAAAGTTACTATTAGTTATTAAAACTGCTCGATTGGCGAAGCCGTTGTCCGTTGGCATCGCTCTTTGTGCCATCCAAATCCTTAAGCAAAGCTTAATTGCCTGATTCCCTCGTATAGTGGTATTTTTGTACCAAGCGAGATTCATTAGGTGTAAGATATGTGCGGTAGATTTAGTTTGGATACGACTAAAACCGAAATAGCTAAAGAGTTTAAATGCGCTCTAGTAGCTTTTAATTGTTCGAGTTTTAACATCGCTCCATCTCAAAATATTACTGCTGTCATCAACGAAGATGATAATAATAATAATAAAGCGGTTCTGATGCGTTGGGGTTTGATTCCCAGTTGGGTCAAAAGTCTGGACAATTGTTCGAGTAATCTAATCAATGCCCGTGTAGAAACCATCGAGAAAAAACCCAGTTTCAGAAACGCCTTTAAGAAGCGTCCTTGTTTGATTCCCGTATCGGGATTTTATGAATGGAGTAAAGATAAACAACCTTACTACTTTCACCAAGACAAATCATTGTTAGCGTTGGCTGGGATCTGGGAAACTTGGAGCAATAAAGAAACCAATGAGAAGCTTTTGTCCTGTACTATTATTACTACTCAAGCAACTAGTGCGAGCGCACTAGTTCACCACAGAATGCCAGTAGTTATTCCTCCAGAATATTACGCTCTGTGGTTGGATAAGGGGGATGGACGTAAAGAGCTAATTGAAGCCTTGCCCGAAATCGAACTACAACTATATCCAGTCAGTAAAATGGTCAACAGTTCTAAAAATGATAGTCCTGACTGTATTAAACCAATCGCAGCATGAAAGGAATACTCATACCCAGTCAAAAAAAGATTGCTGAATCTAACTCTTTTCACAATCTGCTTTTAACCAAAACAGTTTATTTTGGTGATGCAGAAACCGAAAGCTATTTGCTTTGGCATACTACAAAAACCCAACCATCGCTATAAAATTAGATGTTTATTAACCTCATTGCTGATTACGGTATTGGCGATCCTGCATTTGCTGAAGTCAGCCAACGCTTAAATCAAAAGTTACCGTCTGCCCAAATCTATTGTCTTAGCGTTCCTCCCTTTAGTACCCTGGCAACGGGATTCTGGATTGCTCAACTTGGTCTAAACCCTGGTGCGCCCAAACGTTTAATCTTTCATAACTGCGCTCCTCGGCAAGATAACCCCGAAGCTCGACCCGATAACGAAGGAGAGGGATTGACTTACGTTAAACTTCATAATGACGTTGAGGTAGTCGGTGTTTTAGCTGGCTATACTCTTTCGTTTATCAAAGAAGAAGCCCTACAGATTAATACGATTGAAGTATCTAGAGGTGGTTCTCAATTCCGTTCTCGCGATGTTTTTCCCAGTGCAGCAGCAGACTTTGCCAATGGTGATTACAGTTTATTGGGAGATGAAATTACACCCAATAAGATTCCTGACTTACCTACAGACCGTGTGGCTTGGACTGATGGTTATGGCAACATTAAAACTACCATACCAGCTAGCAGCGTCGATTTACCTCTATCAAGTAAGGTTACAGTTCGCGTGGGTGATGTAGTCAGCGATGCCGTTTATTCTGACGGTAGCTTTAGAGTACCAGAGGGAACTTTAGCTTTTGCTCCTGGTAGTTCTGGCTGGCAGAAAAAAGACGGTCAAAAAGTAACTTGGATGGAACTATTTTTACGTGGTGGCAATGCCTGGTCACGTTTTGGTCAACCTAAGATCAATCAAACTGTAACCTACAAGAAATTAGAATCGCTTTGATGTTGTAGAGAAAGCTTTTAAATTTAGTTTTTTCTCAAATTATCTATATTTGTTATGCCTAAAATTCTTGATGGTGATTGCGCGCACCGCTCACTCAGAGAGCCGAGCGCCTGAATATTTAGCTACTTGGCTGACAAAAAAGAATAAGCCCTGGCTAATATCAACCAGGACTATATTTATAAGCGTTTATTACTATCGAGCCAGCGAACTTAATGACTGCTTTAGTAGCCGTAACCGTAAGGAAGGTAGTGATTTACATCAACTTGGTCTTGAACAGATGTTTGAGTAGCATCTTGAACGATCGCATTGTGGTTTCCGATGGCAGCAGCTTCATTAGAGTTTACCTGAACTGAAGTTTGAGCATCAGGAGTAGAAGGAACACCATAAGCACCCAAGTCTAGTTGGTTTTGGAAGCTAGCTTGGTCAGCATTTTGGTGGATGAAGTTACCATTACCAACAGCAGCAGCAGAATTAGTGTTGTTTTGAATGCTAGTTTGAGCGTCTTGAGCGAAAGCAGTTAGAGGAGCGAAAGCGATAACAGCGGTTAAAATTCCTAATGTAGATTTTTTCATGTTTTTAGACCTTGTAAAAATAAAATTGGCGTTGGTGAATGCGTAATGTTTTAAACCGAAGCAGGTATAGTTTTGAATCTCAAATAAAACAACAACAGGCGAATAGAATATTTAAGCATATCTAGAGATTTGGAGTAA
>JAAUYG010100796.1_pt1 | contig 10097 bp, 7 predicted proteins | sample 7278091 | NCBI WGS metagenome assembly JAAUYG01 (sample SAMN14350201, study PRJNA611818) | marine sediment metagenome | isolation source: surface marine sediment (0.6m) | place: French Polynesia: Moorea | collected 2018-08
GGGACATTTGCTCTGGTGAGCACCACTGTGTCTGGGATCTTGTCCTGCCACTTAATGCCAAGCAGCTTTCTCAGGCAGATGGTGTGGAAGTGGTTTAGCTTCTTTGTATGACGTTTGTAGACTGTCCATGAGTCTGAGCCATACAGCTGGGTGGTGAGAACTACCGCCTTGTAGACCTTGATCTTAGTTTCTGTTGAGATGCCTCTTCTAGCCCACACATTTTTTCGGAGTCCGCCAAAGGCAGCGCTTGCTTTAGCGAGTCTGTTGTTAACCTCATCATCAATTATACTAACACAAGTAATCACCATAATTGTTACTTTTGCATACTACCATGAAACTTACATCACAGATGCCATTCCCAGCTTTCTGCTCACAGCCAAGCTCCCGACACAGCTCCCTCTCCTTGTTCGGGGGCATCATTGTTGTCGTGGGAGGACGGACTTCCTCACCCGGCCCCCCAGGGAACGTAGCGTCCCACGTCTCACAGTTCACACCGTTCCACAGTGGTGGACAGTTACACACATAGTAACCTGGTAACAACGCACAGAAACGGAAAATTCAAAAATATTTTTTTTGTAAATATTCCTCACTTTTAATTCCATGCCATAAAATCTCTAGTTAAAAGTGGCTCCTTAACTGTTATGCATATTCATTACACAGCAGTCTATTCCTTACTGCCCACTCTCTGCCAAAGTCAACTTCTCTGATGTTGCCAAAAATCTTTCCAGCACCTCCATTCCCAACATTACCAATATTGTTTCAGTTTCTTCATTATATACTATAAATTCATTAATGTTCGCGGTGATTAATGTTTGCGTTTTTGAGACAAAACCATGTTCACGGGGATTTATATTTGCGGTTAGCTTAGGTCTTGTTAGTTTTCTGGGTACATGAATTATGTTTGTGGGGTATTTATTTTTATGATTTAAAGATGGTCATGAAATTCGCAAAATAATATGGCCTCGCAAACATTAATGAATTTACAGTATCTATTTTTATACAGTGAAACCAAGATGAGAGGCCATGCGTTTCTAGCCTGTTGTTTATTTATTTTTTATTTATGAGCACAGCGTTACATGCGTTAATTTCGTTTCCATGGCAACGCATACCCAGTCTGTTAATACAAGTTCCACCATGTTCGCAGGGTCGGGGGTACACGCTGCACTCATCCAGGGTGTCGAACTGACATTCGGGTCCGGAGATGCCGCGAGGACACTGACACGTGTAGCCCTCGGCATTAGGGTGACACGTCCCTCCGTTGAGACACGGTTCCTGGGCGCAGTAGTCACTGTCATACTGACAGGTGTCACCTGAGTAATTCTGGTGACAGAGAAAACGAAAGTTACCCGAGGATTCACCACTGTACAGATAGTGATTTATTGACAATATAAACAAGATAAAACTACAATTATTTCGGGGTACATGTACATTTCATGCAACAGATTAATCGCCAGGTTCCTTTATATCACCCATTAACAGCTCTTTTGTAGAAATACTACTCAGGCAATCATAGATGTATTTGCAAACATGTGGATGATCTATTATTCAGGAAGATCATCGCACACATGTCTGGAGATGCTATTCGAAAGGGTTCCATACTGCTAAATAACCGTAACATCGTAAATGAATACTTGAAACTCGAAAAACATGCTGCAAAAAGTTTACATACTAGTTCAGTAATGGTGGCTAATGCCTCAGAAAAAAATGTAAACATATTAAGAAAACGTTTTTTGTTACATCAAGCAATAATGACACCTTTCCCTATGCTATTTTACTTACCGGCAGACATTTACACATGGCACCCCGCTCTCCACTTGTACAGGTCCCTCCGTTTTCACAAGGATTGACGTCACAGAAATTCTGTCGTCTTTCGCAGTGCTCTCCCCTCCACCCCGGTTTACAGTCACAGCGGAAACCGTTCACCAGTGGCACACAGTCCCGCGTTCCCGGTTTACGACAGGGCTGAGACAGACACATGTTGATAATCCCCTCACAACGCGGCCCCACGTAGCCGGCCTGGCAACGGCACTCGAACCCCCCGACGCGGTCGATGCACTGGCCATCATGGAAGCAGGAATCCACTTCGCAGTCATCTTCGTTGAATTCACACAGCATGCCACGAGTTCCTCGCGGGCACACGCAGGCGAAGTCGTTGACGAGATCGTGGCAGGTACCGTTGAATTGGCAGGGGGAGGTGGCGCATTCATCAATGTCATACTCACAGCGCAGCCCTGGGGAACACAAAAGGGGGAGGGAGGGGGTCATATATAACCTTACACAATACAGAGGAATTTTAGTTTCGAACTTAAGGTTACACACAGTAAACATGAAATTCCACTTAATTCAGAGATGGTTTTAATTTTATGATTCAATATAGTATTGGCATATCGTTTGGCCATCTGGGGGTAGTCTTATTTCCTAGGCAAATTTAGGCAGGGTTCACTGTATACAAAATGTCGCCTTTTTTGTTACAAATGATAATTTCTTTAGTCTTAGCAGCCTAATTCAGTCTCAAAATAGACTCAGATTAGGTACCCATTTCTGGAAAAATCTCAAGTCTAGAAACCAATCTATTTATTTGGCACGCATCATCTTTTCCATGTGTAGCTCACTTGCTGACTGTTTTAAGAAAGCTCACATAGTGCTGCATACAACTTTTTTTTTCAACTTTTGAAAGCAAAAAACTTTTTATGATATGTACATGCACACATGAGAAATAAAGGATGTATATAAATTTCTGCCTAACTCAACCCACAACTGACTTGAATAATATTATTATATATGTATGTCAGGCCCTATTTAACTCACCCTGGTACCCTGGCGGGCATTCACAGCTGTACCATCCTATTCTGTCCTGGCACGTCGCCCCGTTCAAACACGGCGCCGACGCGCACTCGTTTATCTCCGTTTCGCAGTAGCTTCCCGCATATCCATCGACACATGTACACATGTGTGACGTCCCGAGGTCTGTGCAGGTGCCACCGTTCTGGCAAAGCTGGTCAACACGAACACCTTTGTGAGACGCGGCCACGCCGCACGACACCATACGTATGTCACACACCTCCCCGGTCCAGCCCGCACCGCACATACACTGGAACTGATTGGCCATCTGGACGCACGTCGCGCTGTTCCGACACGGGTCGTTCTGACACCAGTTCACAAAATTCTGGAACAGAGAGGTCAATATTTTATAGAAATTTTGGTAGAATTTTTTTTTTTCAATTTTTATAGTCTTTGTTCATTTCTTTGTTTAGCCATCAAGAAACAGAGAAACAGCCTCATGGAAACACTTTACAGAACTGTTTTCATTTTTTTGTCAATGATATTCTTTTCTGTTCCGCAAATCTATCATGTGGCATTTTACACTCTATCTCTACACTCATTTCACAATCTATCACCTTACACATAATATTTCAGGGTAATACTGCTTTCTTATATCTTCAGAGTCCAATGTACAGTATGGGTACAATCATATTAATGAGACATGAACACTATGAAGCAATACTTCTTTGGCAGCAAAACATCTAAAATATTTAATATATGACCAAGCAATCGGTTTTAAAGAACACACATGTACAGTCAATCCTCCTCCCAAGACCACCTGCTTATAAAGACCACATTTACAGGTCCCCAGAGATATACTTTCCATGGTATTGAACCTGCATATAAAGACCGGCTGTGTATAAGGACCACATCTTGGTCATCCCTGTGGTGGTTTTTATATAAAAGTTTCACCGTATTCACTATATCGAACAAGCTACTGCCACTTCCTAGAAATGTGTGACAGTCTCGAGCCCGTCTCCAACCCTACCTCACACCGCGGTCCAGTGAACCCCATGGGACAGTGACATTCAAACGAGGCTTCGTTGTTGATACAGGTCGCATCATTAAGGCAAGGCGCTGAGTCACACGGACTGATGCGTCGTTCACAGTTGACCCCGGTGAACCCAGGCTGACAGACACAGGTGAAGGCGTTGATACCGTCGACACAGGTTCCGTCATTGAGGCAGGAACTAGCGATAACACAGAACATTGGGAATACTACATACCGTCAGGCATATTTTGTACAATACAATACAGCTTATCTGATAAAACCCCATTATGAAAAATTTTATGTTTACCTACCTACTACTACTGCAAGTCTGCTATAATCCATAGCTTGAAGTGATCGTAACACCTTTGTTAATACAGTCAAATCTGCTCTGAATATATATAAAGATCGACTGTCTTCAAAGACAACATTTTACACATCCCAAAGGGTATGCTTTCCATTTTATGGAACCTGCATGTAAAGACCACCTGTGTATAAGGGCTACATTTTGTTGGTCCCTGGGGTGGTCTTTATATACAAGTTTCACTGTATTCCTAGCAGCTAGCTATATCCCAGTCTTACATACACATCTTTGTACACAAGAAGCCTTCCCATGATGCCACATACCTGGCTGTACAATCCTGGTCGTTCACTTCACAGTGCATGCCGCTAAAACCGCGACGACAGTCACAGGTGTAGGAGTTCACATAATCGTTACAGGTGGCGCGGTGCTGGCACGGGTTGGATGCACACTCGTTGATGTCGTTCTGACAATGATGGCCGCCAAAACCGCTAACACACAGGCATGTGTAGTTCCCGATACCGTCAACGCAGGTTCCGCCATTTAGGCAAGGATCTGGGTAAAATGGGATTTAATAGCATTATTACACTCATTATATCTACATAGTTACAGGTATAAGATTGACATTATACCAGCGAACTCGCAACAAATTGTATTTTTCACAAGATAAACGTAACTGGTTTTGTTAAAACGGAATTATTCCGACACTATTTCGGCCTCGTTGAAGCATTATTGACATGTAGCCAAACATATTCATCATATATGATGCTATCATTTATGATATTAGCACACAGAATAGGATATAACAAACAGCCTGAAGCGGCATCCCCACATCTGTGCAATTCTCCCTAACTCTGCATTTAAAACTGTAGTAATAGGAGGCATAATCCAGCAGGTCACCATATAACTTTCAAGACATCAACCTGAAGCCTGGCGCGGAGTTCTCGATAACATTCAAGTCAAAGTTTTGACTTAAGTCAGCAAAACATGAGCATTGTGATTGGCTAAGAATCTGACTTAAAGCCAAAACTTAGTTTTTGCTGTAAATTTTCATTTTATGTCGGATTCTTAGCCAATCACAAGTGTCGATATGGCGGATTTAAATCAAAACTTAAAGACTTTTTAAGTTTGAGACCTCCAACCCTAAAGGACGAGTATGTATGGACACAAAAAGCTTCTGGCTTGAATGTTGTGAGTAATATGCATAACACCTGCTCCGCATCACTTCAAATTAGTTTTTGTGCATACCAAGACTAAGATAGGTTGACACTACCATCGTTACCTGGTTGACAGTCGTCCGGGTTGTTTTCACAGTGACGCCCCTCGTATCCATGGTGACACCAGCAGACGTATGACCCCTCAGTGTTCTCACAGTTTCCATTTTTACACGGCGCGGAAACTTCGCATTCATTGATATCTTGCTCACAGCGGTAACCTGATGCAGAGCATAGAAAAACAGAGCTTCACTGGGTGGTTTCTCATAACTTATACAGCTTCAAGTCCATTTACCCGACTAACTTAGGTCAAATTTAGCCCATCCCAAACCAGACATGAAGGTCCAACTGGCAGTGCCAAGTTAAATATACTACAATTATTACGAAGCAGTGTGATTATTAAACATCGTCTAACAAAATTTGATATAATATTCATATCAACCTCTAACAATAACATCATTCACCATAGAAAACCTTCCTAGTGCAAGATTTAAGAGATACGTCCATACATTTCAAGCTGTGATTTTCGGATTAATTCTAGACTGTAATATTACTGCGTACCTGTGAAGCCTTGCCTACATCTACAGGTGAAGTCTGTGTAGTCGTTGTTAGGAATGCATTCCGCTCCGTTCTGGCACTGGTTCGGACGGCAAGGGTCCAGTTCCACATCACAGTTCTGACCAGTATACTGCGTATCGCAGATACACTTGTAGGCGGCTATCAGGTCGATACACTGACCGTGGACACATGGATCAGTCTCGCACTCGTCTATGTTCAGCTCACAGTTACTACCTGCAACACAAGCGAATTTTTATATTTAACTTTAAAATTTGAAGTTTTTCGTCATGTATGAAATACACCAAATTTATATAATTTGTATTGCAGTTGAGTTTTACAGCCCATCATAACTGAAATACAAGAATTTTACATATCTGATGTGTAATAATTATGAACTTACCAACTTTATACTACAGGTTACATTGTTGGTACAGAAATACGTCCTGAAGTTGTAACTTATTGCTTTGCTATTTTGTGGGCTTTCCACGCAAGAAGTCACTTAGTACACAAACATCTGTCTAACAACAAATAGTGTATAACATCTGTGTAATCCTTTGGTAATATAAGAATAGAGTCCTATGACACTTTCCTACTTTCGGAAGTCAAGGCTGCTAAATTTAGGCTCAAATTAACTAATATAGACTTCACCATTGAGGATTTGTATGCGATATATCCATACATGAATCATATGTCAGGCAGCTCATTTTTCGGCTCATATTAACTAATACAGACTTCTCTGTTGAGTATATTTGTTCTATATATCTATATATGAATCTCATTTTATGTACTGCAAAGTGTTTTTCAAGCCAAAAATAACAGCTTACCTGTAAAGCCTTTAGGGCACTCACACCAGTAGTACCCCAGTTCGTTATGACACACCCCGTCATGAGCGCACGGATTGGACGAACATTCGTTGATTTCGGTTTGGCACTGATGACCCGAATATCCGCTCGGACAGACGCAGTCGAAGCGACTGATTCCGTCGATACACTGTCCACTGTTCAGGCACGGCTCGCTGCTACATTCATTGATATCCGACTCACAGATGTAGTCATAGTAACCTCGGGGACAGTCACATCGGAATCCGTTCACCTGGTCCCGGCACGTCCCACCGTTTCGACACGGATCCGATTCGCACTCGTTTATGTCAGTTTCACACAGAACACCTGGAACATACACGATCCAGATTAAGCCTTTACTGGATTATTGTCTATGTGACGATAATCTCTATAGATCCTTTAATCCAATTTTAAAAGCCAGGCAAGCTCATTTTTTTGTTTCAAATAGCTTGTCATGATATTAGCAATACCAAGTACAGTACCTCATATAATTTCAGCATCTTGAGTGTAAAACACATGCTGCTTCACCGGACAAAAACTCATATAGAATTCAGAGTAACCTTTCATTGGTAAGTAGAAAGTGAGAAAGATAAATTCTACTTATGTTAAGCCTGATGACACAATATCAATTGGAATTGGAATGCACATGTTGAGTCACCTTTTCAACCTGTATAATTTATGCCTATCACGACTTGTATTAATTTGAACATATCCTATATTTATTTTCACTTTTTCTTCAATACTCTTCTGTGCAAAGGATATCACTCTAACTGAATACCTCCCCCCTCCCAGAAACAGCCAAGCGTGTTACCTGTGTAGCCGGGTCGGCAGTGGCAGTCGAAACGGTTGATCCCATCAGTGCAGTTACCACCGTTATGACACGGATTGCTGGAACATTCATTGAAGTTTTCCTGGCAACTCAAACCTGGAAATACAGAATAACGAACAATACATCAGTCAGGCTGGTTATAAACATGTCCTTACTCAGCATGCACCGCGAGGTTTCTGGATGGCCGTTTCCATAGAGTTCTAGATCTTGGCTGATATGGCTAAACTGAAAAGAACATTTGATTGGAAATGTAGTATCCTATTAAACAATTCTGTGTATTTAGTGACATGACTACGGAAGCCTCTGTAACCAAGGATCTAGTCCGATTCAAGCTAGGACATTCATATTTAGAGCTTGACGCATGCACTTGAGGCAAGATTTTAATACCTTGTAATGTTAAAATCAAGGTGTCAACTTTGGAGGTGACCATCCTTGGCAAAATTTTGACAAAAACTTTCAAATAAACATGTCCTCTCACACTCCACCCCCTACCCCCTTGCAGCCCTGTGGTCTATCATCAGTATGCAACCTTCTGAGTTCGGGTTTTCCTGTCATAAAGCAATCCTAAAGGACAACCCCATTAACAGACAATACCCCAAGCCTGGAATACCGCCACACACACATTTAACTTTGTGGAGATACAAGCTTGGATACCACAGAGTACCAGTACCCTTCTCATGCTATTCACAACTGTCAGCAATATAATAATATCTTTTGGTGGTCTTCTAGTGTAGTATTGAAGTGGTTTGTATAAGAACGGCTTGAAATACCCAAGTTTGTTAGTTTTACCGCATGGGATTTTAGCCTGGATATTTTAAACCATGAAATCAGACACAGCTCCAAATTTTCAAGGGCATGTTTTCTGGGCTAGTTTTGGTGACACCAAAGCCATATTTAAATGCCCTCCTCCATCCCAAACCAATAGTCCATGCCCCCCCCCCCCCCTCCCCCATCATTTTCCACCCAGACCAGACAACAGCAATTGTAGCAGTAACCCAGCCTACAGTGTGTCAGGTTGTACAGTGAAACCACAACTACAGTAGAACCACAACTAGAATGTAATAAACACTAACCTTTACTTACTCATCATCACCAACGTTCATACGACTTACTTACCCAGGCCTCTCTATTAGCCCTATACTACCACAGGACTTTTTCAAAGACCACTTGTCGCACAAGACCACATCATCGCGGTCTTTGTAGTGGTCCTAAACCCGATTTCTCTTTATATATCCATCTACATCCCATCCATCTATATTCCGGCCTCTACATGAAATCACGAAGCGTAAATTCTCACAGATCACCGCCGATTGGCTGCAGTCAAAAATTGCTGCTTTCAAAAATCTGTCGGCAATATTATATAAGAGACGCTTTGGCTGGGTCGTGGGAAAGGATGATTGGGAATCAACCCGCATTTCTCTAGCCTACCGTTTTTTTTACATCGGAAGAGAATTTTTTATTTCTTGTTGCAATTCGCATTTGCTGTCGTGCGGCTGCCTGCCTAGCTGTAAAACTTCCTCTGTCTGTGTGCTAAGCTAAACTCACAGATTTTAAAGTCAACTGTGAAGGGTTGCCTTTAGTATTTATATGTACATGTATGTTATATACATTTTTTGGGTTCAAGCACTGGAAAGTTAAGGCTAACATTTGAATGCAGCTGTTGTTAAAAGACACAAACAGGCTCCCTGACTGCAAGTGGGTTAGAAGCAGCAGGAAAATTGACAAATACGGTAACATTTTAGTTTATTTATGACCAAGGTTTATCTCTGTAATCTCTCTCACAGTCATATCTTTGTGTTAGTTAACTGTGGAAGAACCAAAAGTCCACATACACCATTGCACCCATGCTTTTTGGCAATACTTTGCACCTTTTTTTTTATTTATTTATTTTTTTTTATCAATTTGTATTACCAGGTACTCAGTTGCATTTTTAGCACTACATAGTACAGACAGTATAGTTCCTCCACCCCCCAACCCCACATATAGGCCAGTCCAAATGCCAGGGAATTCTGGCCATATTAGAGAGGTGCTCTTGGAGAGAGGGAGAACTAAAAATGTTTGACCATATTAGAGAGGGCGGCCTATGTAGAGAGAGGCCACTAAGGGGGGGTCCGCCGTACTTTCTGTCAACCGTTAATGAACTGAACTGACCCGGTGGTTTAATGCCCGACTCCAGGGCTCAATCCTCAAATAGTTAATAGTTACATTTGGCTATATAATCTTTATAGCTCAAACATAGATTTAATGCATTTCCTACTAAGTGGCACAGATTCTACTTGGGATTAGAGTGAATCACATTTATGTACTAATACACTGGTAACACAATCCTTCCCAGTGTAACCACACTCTCAATTTTCACTATAAGGAAATCCCCTCTGGTGGGGGGGGGGGGGGGGGGGCGGGCCCCCGCGGGCCCGGGGGGGGGGGGGGGGGCGGCCGGGGGCGGGGGGCGGGGGGGGGGGGGGGCGGGGAGGGCGGGGGGGGCGCCCCGCCGGGCGCTCGGGGGGACGCGGCAGGATGGGAGGCATACACGAGAAGAGGATGA
>JAAUYG010293001.1_pt1 | contig 10097 bp, 8 predicted proteins | sample 7278091 | NCBI WGS metagenome assembly JAAUYG01 (sample SAMN14350201, study PRJNA611818) | marine sediment metagenome | isolation source: surface marine sediment (0.6m) | place: French Polynesia: Moorea | collected 2018-08
CCCCCCCCCCCCCCCCCCCCCCCCCCCCCCCCCCCCCCCCCCCCCCCCCCCCCCCCCCCCCCACCCCCCCCCCCCCCCCCCCCCCCCCCCCCCCCGCCCCCCCCCCCCCCGCAAACAGAATATTAGCTGGATTTAAATAGTGGAATAATATGCTTTTATTCCATATTCCTGAAAAAAGAGATGCTAGTAATATTGTTATAACGTGCACGGACCGGATTCGAACTGGCAACCCATAGACTTGCAGTCGAACTCTTTACGTTAGTTTGAGAAAGCTAAAAATATTAAGTATCACTAATGTTTAACACATAATATGCTATATATAATAACAATAATAATAATAATAATAATAATAATAATAATAATAATAATAATAATAATAATAATAATAATAATAAGTATTTAATGGCATATATTTTTCATGCATTTTTCTTTTTGTAGGGGATTGTGTCAAACAAACTGTATAGCCGCTGGTTACACATAACTGAGTAAATCAACATTATACTGAATACTACGGAAGCGTAATGCTGCCAAGTGTGAAAAAAATTATCTCGTACGTACGACTTAACAAGTCGTAGGTACGACTTATTATCTCGTACGTACGACTTATTATCTCGTACGTACGAATTAATAAGTCATACGTATGACTTATTATCTCGTACATACGACTTAATAAGTCATAAGTACGACCTATCATCTCGTACGTACGACTTATTATCTCGGTTTTAACCATGAGCAAAAATACAGATGGATTGTCTGCCTCACTCTTGACATAATTCACTACTCTATGCGCCATTATAGAAGCAGTATATATAGAACTTAAGTCGTACGTACGACTTATTATCTCGTACGTACGACTTAATAAGTCATACGTACGACTTATTATCTCGTACGTACGACTTATTATCTCGTACATACGACTTAGTAAGTCGTACGTAAAACTTATTATCTCGTACGTACGACTTGTTATCTCATACGTACGACTTATTATCTCGTACGTACGACTTAATAAATCGTACGCATTACTTATTGAGTCGTACGTATGAGATAATTGTTTTTCACACGTGGCAGCATTACGCTTCCGTACGCTTCCGTATTATGCCGATACATATTATGTACTTAGAAGACAGGAACAGAGTGGTTGGACTGTGGGATCTGCTGAACATGATAGAACCCGTCTTAAAAGGACCACTTCCAAAAAAAGACCACCCCAAGATTAATAAGTGCACTTGGTATATTGTTTCAGCATAAAGACCACCTTGTCCTCTGTAGGGGTAGTCTTAATTCCTGTCTCGGCTTTACAAATGAAGCCTCAATATGCCGGCAATATACCGCCTTCCAGGCGGAAGGAAGCAGTAAAAGACAAACACTTAGAGCTTACCGTAGTTCGTCCGGGTATTTGGTGATAGGCGGGATTATCATCATGAAGGGGTCCGTCTCCACGCTCTCGGCGTCCCCTGCCCCGGCTGTTTCCTTACCGACGTTGTACTGCACGACCATGCAAGGTTGGTCACACATGATATGGACCACTGTCGTGTCGGTGGTTCCGGCCACGTACTCTTGGAACTCTCCGCGGTGTAGCAACGTGACGTTAGCAGCGTCATCAGACGGGTTAAAGGTCACGGTCGTGTTGTTGAAACCGGATATGACGCGGACGCGGTATCCAGCGGCGTTCAGCGTCCGCCCGGCGATGGGGGGGACAATGAACTCCTTATCCCACTCCACGACCGGGGGGATCTGTTCCACTATGGCGTCACAAAAACGGATGCCGAGTGGAATCTGGGCACATTCGTGTCCTCCGTAAGCCACCATAGGCTTGGTGCTGTTGCAGAACACCCCGGTATAGTCCCCGACCGTCATCTCGTCGTTAGACAGAGCGGTGTACACCTGTAAGCTGTCAAGGTGAAACAGGCCCATCCGTTGGTAGGAGTTTCCTGTCACGCGATAACACTCCATGCAAGTCCCGTCGAACAAGGAGGCGAACGCGAAACCGGTGTGGAAGATTCGGTTGACGGTGTACGACGGAATAAAGAATTCCTTGGAGTTCTGGGTGACGGGCAAGGCGAGGTACGCTGCCGTAGTTCCGGGTTCCATCTTGTTGACGGTGGCCCAGATATTCTTGTTGTCCTTGGAGACGATGAGTCCTGCGTTCTGGGTGGTCCGATCTCCGGCCGCGACCCCCAGGTCTGTGGTTACCAGGGTTTCATACGTCCGATCGGGGGTGTTCGAGGCGTCCAGGGTGACAAATTGGTCTATCCCAGCTTGGGGGATGAGGACTCGGACCTCAGCATCCTCCGCTGACTGTACGTACAGCTCTTGGTAGAAGTTCTCAGTACGGTCTGCAGAGATGTTCAGGAAGTAGATCACGTACACGTAGTTCTGGGTGTTACCTGGGGGCATTGGGAGAGATAGCTGTAGTAGTAGTAGTAGTAGTAGTAGTAGTAGTAGTAGTAGTAGTAGTAGTAGTAGTAGTAGTAGTAGTAGTAGTAGTAGTATGTCTACCAATCTATAACAACGACGTGTATTCTAGGTATAATACCCTGAGTAGAATATTCCGCTACTATATCGGTGAGTTAGGAAAATTCTACAGAAACTGTACGTGTGGTCTGCGAATTCTTTATGTTACAGCTGTTTTTAGACAAGACTTGGTGAAATAAAGATTTGATAATAACACCTTGTAATGGAACAAGTATTCAGAGTTTGGTGCCATGCAATATACTAGTAGGCTACAGCTATGGTTGGAGATTTCTAACTGGTGACGGACATTTACAACAGGATTTCATAGGGTGTTAGATATTCATTATTGTAGGCATGGTATCACGATATATACTAGACAGACTATATGAAATAAACTAGATTAACTAGACTGGGTGTATGATATGAAATAAAGTAGAGTAGTTGGGGGTATTCTAGGTGAGACTATATAGGGTAGGTGCCCTACACGGAGCGGGTATAAATAGACTACTATTAGGTGGATCTAGACAGAACAGATAATGCTACATAGAGAGGCTGAAGAAGGTGGTGCTAAGTAGAATAGATGGTGTTAGAATATGAGAGGAGGCGAGCTAGAAGAGATGAGCTGGATAGAGTGGGTAGTTTTAGAATATGTGGTGTAAGATAGAGGAGGCGGAGCTAATGTATAGAAGAGGAACTAGATAGAATAGATGATATCACCAATAGTAAAGAAAGGGTTTCTCTACTATTCCTGGTGATATTACATAGATGAGATGATGTTACATAAAGCAGGTTGGGCTATGTAAAGCAAGTGGGGCCAAGTAAAGCAGGCGGGGCTAGACAGTTTAGGTAAGACTGCATAGGGTAGTTGACGCCACCAAGAGTAAGTAAGGCTAAATAGAGGGAGTGGTGCTAGATTGAGCATGTGAGCTAGATATAGTATGTGGGCTATTTAAAGTAGTTGGTACTACATAAAGGACCACAGAGAGTAAGTGGCACTATGTAGAGTAGATGGTGCTTCAGAGAGTAGACGGGGCTAGGTAAAATAGATCGGACTAGACAGAGTAGCTGGGGCTAGATGTGTAGCTTGACATTTACGTAGTGTACATGTACTGCATGTAGAGCTACATAGATTAGGTGGGGTTAAATAGAGCAGAGTGGACTATATTAAGTAGGTGGAACTACATATTTTGGGCCGGTTTCGCTGGATAGAGCGAACCTGTCTAGATAGTTGATGGGATTAGATACATGTATAATAGGTGGACCTAGACAGAATAGATAGTATTAGATAGGAGTAGGCGGGTTAGATAGAGTGGATGGTGTAAGGTAGGGTGAAACTACACTAGGTGGGACTAGATCGACCATGTTGGAATAGACAGGTTCATTTGGCCTTAATAGACTAGTGTAACTAGTGAGTTACGTGTACGTGTATAGAATGGTGGAGGCTCACTCTCTTGTACCGAGCTTTCAAACGTTGTGCGACACTGTGTCTAGAGATAGCAAGCAAACCATATATCGTGCCGTGCCATATGTGTATGCAGCATCTTACCCCCCAATTCTGTGTGAGTACTTACCCGTGGTCTGGCCGGAACCTTCGCATGAATTAGTGGAAAAGGAAAAACAAACCATACAGAAATAGCATGCAGTAACAGGACAAACCGTATACCCATCCTCGGCAAACACCAGAGGGGGTGGGTGGAGAAATATCGAAAACAGTGTGGGTAAAAGAGAAACTTGGTATGCCAGAAATAACGTAGATCTTACATGCAACAGAAAATAATATTACAATGGTCGCTTCAATATGCTAGAGGATATGACAGATAGGCGGAGATAAAGTGGACTACAAATATCGAAAATTAAAAGTGTGACATAGCATAAACTTGAAGTACTTGAGGAGGAAAATATACAAATGAGTAAGTGGCAAGAAAACATTTCCTAAGAACCTGAGCCAATCCGACATACATACATTGTACTCTTCTCTTCCTTGAAGCATTGCATTAAGGAGTGGTATTTAAATGTACTTTGCAATTCATACCAAATCGTTCCCCTTACTCTAGGAGAGGTTTAGGTTACGATATCATAGATTGTGTCGTGCTTTGTGAGAAAAAAAAGTCTGTGTAGATTTCATAGTCAGTAGACCGTGACCACACGCGGACCGACGCCAACATGAAGGAAATCTTTTCAGCAGTAATTTCGGAAGTTTTTTTTTTGTATCCTTTTTGGATGTCTGGGTGGAGCACTGTTATTTAGCAGTGTCTCTCCCATTCTTTGGCCTAACAGGAGGAGAATAAAACTGGTTACTTTAAAGTCGAAAGGCAGGTTCATTGTTATAAGGCAGTAAGTTATAATTGTCACGACCACGTGTCATTAGCGGTTACACAAGATACAAAAACACCTTTTTTTCATTCGAATGATATTTTTTGTAAATATTAAGAGAAAATCAATTATAGTGAAATACGCTAAGGTTCAGTTAAAGTGCGTCTACCAGGCATCCAGACTGTAGGAATTTAAGTGAAAGCTGCGTTAAGGATGACCGGGCGATATCATTTTCTTACCTCCAGATAATTTTATATTAAACGTAGACGTCAATACACTGACGTATTTGTCTTTCAATTCAAATGTCGAAGCTTGGCTCTGTAACTTAAGTGCTGATGTTCTCAGGAAACGCATTCCATACGCAGACTACATAGTTTCTAACGTAACAGCGTTCTCTCAACAAGCCACATAATGTTTCTAACGTTACAGAATTCTCTCTCGACAGCCTACTTAGTTTCTAACGTCACAGATTACATAGTGTTTCTAACGTCACAGATTTCTATCGACAGACTACATAGTTTCTAACGTCGCAGGATTCTCTCAACAGACTACATTGTGTTACTAACGTCACAACAATGCCCAAATGTAGCCTTATAGACCCATTTTGTGTCTAATGAATGATAGATGTTCTGCAGATTAAAAAAAATTATAAAAGAAACCCAAGCGAGACGCTATAATTGTAAAGATAAAAGCATTACTAAACTATATATACAGCATAAACACAGGTAGACTAAAAGATCGTATCAGCGAAAATACTTAAAATTTATAGAAGAAATACAACGTATATCAGATTTCGCCAAGGTGATTGTGTCGCCGGAGCACATACGGATTACATGAATATATCTTGAAGATCCCACAGCAACACTGTACAGATAACTGTTTTTAAACTAACGACAAGATCAACCGATAGGTCTGTGTGAGGTGTAACACTGTGACTGGGTTGGCAACTTTTAACCATGAATAATACCTTGCTTGGAACATTGGAAAGCATTGATTGATATATTATGACTTCCATTGTACATGTATATTTGTGCTTTTTTGTCTTTTGGTAAATTATTTCTGTGGCTGTGCTTGTTTATACAATAGATTTATTTCTGACAAAAGCTGGTGACAATGAATGTTTCTATAACTGGATATCTGAAAGCGGTGTTCCTGACTTATTTTCTGTATGTAGTGTGCCAATGACTGGCTGTATGATTACAGTGTGTCTGACTTGTGCAAAAGCAGTTTCTGTGACTAGTTATCTGAATTTATTCTGTTGGCTGAATGCCATGTGTCTGAGTGGTTGTCTGAATGCAGTGTGTCTGACTAGTTGTCTGAATGCAGTGTGCCTGACTGGTTGTCTGAATGCAGTGTGTCTGACTGGTTGTCTGAATGCAGTGTGTTTGACTGATTGTCTAAATGCAGTGTGTCTGACTGGTTGTCTGAATGCAGTGTGCCTGAGTGATTGTCTGAATGCAGTGTCTGACTGGTTGTCTGAATGCAGTGTGTCTGAGTGATTGTCTGAATGCAGTGTCTGACTGGTTGTCTGAATGCAGTGTGACTGACTAGTTGGCTGAATGCAGTATTTGACCGGTTGTCTGAATGGAGAGTGTCTGACTGATTGTCTGAATGGAGAATGTCTGACTGGTTGTCTGAATACATTGTGTCTGACTGGTTGTCTGAATGCAGTGTCTGACTGGTTGTCTGAATGCAGTGTGACTGACTGGTTGTCTGAATGCAGTGTCTGACTGGTTGTCTGAATGGAGAGTGTCTGACTGGTTGTGTGAATGGAGAATGACTGGTTGTCTGAATGCAGTGTACCTGATTGGTTGTCTGAATGCAGTGTGTCTGACTGCTTGTCTGATTGGAGAGTATCTGACTGGTTGTCTGAATGCAGAGTGCATGACTGGTTGTCTGAATGCAGTATCTGACTGGTTGTCTGAATGCAGTGTGTCTGACTTGTTGTTTGAATGCAGTGTTTCTGACTTGTTGTTTGAAATCAGTGTGCCTGGCCGTTTTCTAAATGCAATTTTGGGGACATTTTGTATGAACGCAGTTTTATGAATGCAGTGTGTATGGCTAGTTGTTTTGAATCAAATGCGTCCGGATGGGATTCTGAATGCAGTGTCTCGGACAAGGTTGCTGAATGCGGTGTGTCAGAGTGAGAGTGATCTAAATGTGTTGTAAATGGTTGTGTGAGTAAAATATTTCTAACTGGGATTATGAATGCGGTATGTCTGACTAGGATTCTAAATGCAGTGTGTCTGACTGGTTGTCCGAATACAGCCGATATGACCCTTGTATGAATATACTAGTACTTTTATGACTGGTTGAATGAAGGCATTTTTGTCACACTGGGTGTCTGAATGCATTGTCTGATTAATTCTCCAGATGTAGTGTGTCTGACTGGTTGTCTGAATACAGCGGATGTGACCCTTGTATGAATACAATTTTATGACTTGTTAAATGAATGCATTGTTGTGGAACTGGATGTCTGAATGCATTGACTGATTATGCAAATACAGTGTGTCTGACTGGTTGTCTGAACACAGCTTGCATGTATGTGACCCTCGTATGAGCGAAATTTTATGACTGGTTGCCTGAATGCGTTTTCTCACACAGCTTGTCTGCAGGCTTTGTGTTTGACTGGTTGTCTGAAAGCAGTGTGTCTGACTGGTTGTCTGAAAGCAGTGTGTCTATCTGGTTGTCTGGGTGAAGTGTGTCTGCCTGGGATTCTGTATGCAATGTGTCTGACGACATGTAGCTGTCTGAATTCAGTGTGTCGGACTGGTTGTCTGAATGCAAAGCTTGTTATTGCCACATATTCAACGTAGAGGTCGCATTGACTGAGTGAATTCCCATGTGCATGCGCACAGGACTATTCGCGGTGAGTAAAGTATGTCTCGATTTTGTATTCCTGCTCGGATTACCCACTTGTCACCCTGCCAATACATCCTGGTGTCTTGTATAGGAAACAGGGCAAGAGAAGCTCTCATCGAACCCAGACAGGACACTCGACAAATGATTTTATAACCAATGGTCATGAGTTTTTATCATGCTCGTTTTTGTTTTCTTGTCTTCAGTGCCAATACGTATAAAATATCTGTGGGGTAAAACTACAGTGACTGAAGTTTATCTTGTAGAATATGGATTATCTAAAACCCCTTGGCAGGAAATTCCCTGGAAATACCCGAAAGAAGGGAAAGGCGCGAAAAAGAAGACGGCTCATGATCGGCCGACGCTTCATAAAGTAACGTGATTGGCTAAAGGGCGTCACGTGATCAAAGGTAGTGTGGCGTCCGAATGAAACCGCCTATTCACGATTTTGTAGTGAAAAAATACTGCCTATTTTGATGTTTATCCATACGGTTAAGGTTAAGGGTCAGATGTCCCATAATATCGATTTATGTATATTAGTGAATACCAGTACAATGTACGTTTGTACTGGAAAGCCCACATAAGTAAAATTATATGCCCACATATGTAAAATAAATTACAAATTACTGTCTTACCATAGTTTCTTACTTTTGTAAAAGCGTAAAACTGTGCTTTTGACCCTTGTGGACATCTGATATCAAATGGAGCTGTGATCATCAGGGATTGAATGAAGATGCACTCCCTGCATTAAAGTCGCTTTAATCCAGTGAGAGGTGTACAGAGTCCAGTCCCAATCCTCTGCACCTCTCTATTGAATAAACTATTATTTAAGGGTCATTTGTGTCGGCTATGGTGAATGTGACCTGCTATGATGTGGGGTGAACGTGGGAAAGATTTGTAACTGTGTAGCAAACCATTGACAAAACATTTTAATATATCGGTATATGGTGTGTTTAAGCTTTCCAGCACAGCGTTGAGAGAGGAAGAGTGCAGGTGACTTACCTCCTGGGACGAGCAGACATACATGGAGCAGCATAACTGCCAGGGGGATCTGGAACAGTAATGGTTAGAGGCAGTGAAACCTTATACCTAGAGTTGACACAGTCGGGACTTGCTGCATTCAGGGTGGCTGATACCTACAAATGTTGAGGTGGGGGTATAGGTGGTGGTTATCTATCCCACGGAATGTGGGCAAAAAACAATGAGACTGTAGAAAAGGGGTTTTCGACATGGGGGAGAGAGCATCTTTGCAGGTGACAGAATGAGGATGATTTGGTAGAGTTTTTTAGTAAGCTGTGGTTAACAACTTTGCAGGTGGCAAGGACTGTTGGGTTAAACTTTCTTAATAAATTGTGTCAATTCGATTTCACTCATCGATTTTCAATACAACTGTAATATGTAGTACATACAAGGTCAAGAAATATAAACGGGAACTTATTGCACTGCAGGTGAATGCAAACGTTTGCAAGTAATTCAAGTTCTCTGTGCTGTCTGGCTGAGTTTAATCTTCACAAAATACCAAGGTTTATATACTGCATCAGGATTAACGTAACAAAAAGGCGCACTGTATTAACTACGATAAACATTTGATATTTTTGGTAATTTGGTCAATACAAATTTTAGAGTGTCATTTTCTTTGCAGAGCAAACTCAAAGGCTCTTGGTTCAAAACGGCAGCCAGAATCTTCTTCCATTGGCTAATAAAAGCAGTCGGCAGGAGATCAGGCCGTTTGGGGAAGACGATTATGGTAAAGAAGCCTTTTGGAATAAATGAGTTTGAGGTTTTCTCGGAAAATGCAAGACAGTGACTATCGAATATTGAAAGGGACTTTGTTCTATTCAGTTCATTCTTCCGAAAGGATTTGAAACCAGCACACGGTTGTTTATAGCCGGATAAATAATCCCCGAGTAGTGTTAGGGGGCATGGAATTAATACAGTGCAATGGGACATTACGTGCCCATCTGTATGTTAAACCGGTGCCGCGGTTGTGCATCATGAGCACGGTTGAGCAATAGCGCAATACAAGTTTTAACGCTTGTCTGATGATTGATATCTATGAAGCTGTCTCATATATTCCTAAACATGGGGGTTCATTCAAAGTGTTTGTGACAGGGGTGTATATACATGTAGTAAGGGTATTATGACTTCTGACTTCTTGTTCATTATTTGCACGGGTTTTTTTTCTAAATAAAATATTTAACAGTTCAATTTATTATTTCAATCCAGTTATTTCTCGACATTTTCGGGGAAACTTTTTGCGCAAAGAGTGTAGGTGTATTTTTCCTGCTATACAAGACTCCTTACTTTGAAATAATTTATATTCAACGAAAGGTTTTATTCAAGCAGAGGTGCTTAGGAACTCGTATTCCTCTCTCTCTCTCTCTCTCTCTCTCTCTCTCTCTCTCTCTCTCTCTCTCTCTCTCGCTCTCGCTCGCTCTCTCTCTCTCTCTCTCTCGCTGGATATCAAGAGA
>JAAUYG010043502.1_pt1 | contig 10096 bp, 7 predicted proteins | sample 7278091 | NCBI WGS metagenome assembly JAAUYG01 (sample SAMN14350201, study PRJNA611818) | marine sediment metagenome | isolation source: surface marine sediment (0.6m) | place: French Polynesia: Moorea | collected 2018-08
ATGGCGTTGTGGCTTACTGCCAAGCCATTTTGGATTACGGTCGACCCTAATATCTAGAAGACCGCAGCATATAAAATAAATTGGAAATAAACGCAATGCACCCGTGAGACGTTCATTTGTCTTTGTAGAATGCGCTCAAAATTATACATAATACACATATTCAATTATTTCAGTATGAATGTATAGTTATTTTATCGCGTCTTTGTGTTGTCGGCAGCTAAAATACGCAGATTCAAGACAGATTAAATATGCATGTTTACATCGAATTAAATAGGCGTATAAGTTATTTTCAGTAAGCTGGGATGAATTGCTATTCCGACACAAAATAGGTTTCTGTTCCCCAGCGGAAGTCTGTTGTTATATTTGGCTAGTAGTAGTAGTAGTAGTAGTAGTAGTAGTAGTAGTAGTAGTAGTAGTAGTAGTAGTAGTAGTAGTAGTAGTAAGTAGTAGTAGTAGTAGTAGTAGTAGTAGTATAACTACTTTGGCCCAGATTTCAAATATGCTCCAACAGACCAAGGGTGTTCTAGATTCGTATGCGTGCGCAATGTACATCGTATCATATGTGAGTAAGGTCCAAAGGGGCCTGAGTACTTTATTAAACAGCTAGGTTATGTAACGAGGCTCGGACAGGTAATAAAGTAGGTAGTAGTAGTAGTGGCAGTAGTAGTAGTAGTAGTAGTAGTAGTAGTAGTAGTAGTAGTAGTAGTAGTAGTAATCTAAGGGACTTCCATACTCTTCTCCACGCCCACTTGGACCAGTTTAGCCAGTAGCCATCACACATGCTGAAGAAGGCCTGATGCAAACCATTTTCCCCCTATCAGATGTAAGACATTCGGGCTTAAGAACTGTGGGCTCGCGAGTTCGAACCCTTCCGTTTACCTAACCCGAGCACTTTTTCATCTTTTTGTCCACGCGGTACTTGGCCCAGCTTAGCTAGTCATCTTACCGGCAGACAGAGTGTCCAAAAGTACATTACCAGCTACAGGGGCTGAGAGTGAAATGATGTATATCAGGCGCTCCCTGCGCAGTGGCCGAACGGTTAACTCTCCGCTCAGCACGACATACGTCATGTACATGCATGTCCTCGTTGCGATTCGGTTCGAACCCCGTCACGGGTTAACGCCTCAATTTATGGCCGATAAAATGCCTGAGTTGATGAGTCGGGTGATAGAAAGGAAATGCGATGTGTCCATGCATTGTAAACAACAATATGTGAAGGTTAATTGTACTTCGAGTATGAATAATATAAGGTCATAGATATATCAATTGAGTTGTGAGTTCCAACCCAGTCCACGGTACTTCCACCTGGTCGGACAAGTTTAGGCATGTGTAGAGAGGGACGGAATCAAACCATTCACCATTTCCCCCCTTACAGCCGGCTTCTGCCCCGTTCCGGGTGAGCGGTGTGTGGTGGACACTGCCGGGGACTGGGCACCGTGGTGGCAGCGTCGACCTGGAGCTGGAGGTCAGTGAAGAGGCAAACCTGGCTATCCACTGGCTGGGGACACAGGCGGGATACCCGGTAGCATGGGCAGGTAGGTCAGCAGAACGCTCATAACGTACATACATGTAATACACGTACAGGATGTATGTGTACTTGATGTGTGTGTGGGTGTGTGTGTGTGGAAGGGGGGGGGGGGTTCTGATTGTGGTAGTACATTCAGGCGTCGACGTTCATGTGAAGTTACACGCACATATACAAATGTACATTGTAATGTATGCAAGCCTAAATGTGTTCAAACTTTTTTTATTGGCATTGCAGCGCAAATCCCAAATTTTAACCCTAGTTCATGCCTGCCCGCATAATGTTCACTTATGTTCCCGTTCCCGTGCAGTAACGGTCGTTTCCGCCCATGGCTTCCATACATATCCACCGTGTATTTAGGCAAAAGTACTTTCCATTCAACCGCGATTCAGAAACTCTTGGAATACTATATGTACATATACATGTATGTACGTCTACTGCAAAACCTGGCAGACTTCCAAGTTCCTTTTAACAACTTTGCCGCAGGCCTTTCTCACAGCCAGCAATCCTGATGCCCTCTTGTAGCACCCTTGGTAGCTAATTGATGTCTGTACAAATTTCATCCTGTACGACTGCATCATGGAGCCCAATGCCGGTGTTCGAATATTTTGGAATGGAATGGAGTTACATTTACGCGACGATCCAAAATACTGTAAATGGGCATGTGTGCAAATCCCACTCACTAAGAAGAATTTCAATCAGTAACATGTACTGGGATCGATTTCCGATCATTGTCATTGTAAGTGCAATTGAAAGTACTCACCCCCGACAGGCATGTCTCTTTGTGTAGGTGTGCGACGCAAAACGTTAGGTCAGATCATCTCGGTCTAACGTTTATTCCGCCGATGTCAAAAACTGACTTAAAACACCAGTTATAGAAGCTTTCAGACTCGTCGAGAATGTAAGTCGCCATACTGGTTCAGAGGTCATGCTCGGCTACACATGACTTGACCCTACGGCGTCATGGGGGCTAAGCAGTCATAGCGTAAGCATAACACATCCGAATTTAAAGATCACGTTATCGGCAAAACTCCATGTGCAATTTGTGTCCCGTCCTGCTACATGTATCTGTATGTGCATATAGGTGCAGCCCAACTGGGTATCTTTATGCGACAGTAGGCTTCTTTCAGGGTACCTTATTCTTAAAATCCGGTTTGTTACAGACTACATGTATAACTTGTACATTTAGTAAATATGCAAATGTAGCGGTATAACGGTATTGTTATAACGGTATACCATGTAGATTTGACAAATGCTGTGGAATGTATATTTTTATATGGTGGTATGTCGCGGGATACTATACAATTTGGAAATGTATACATGTACATGTACTGTACATATAGGTTATACACAGACTCTCTGCAGGGCATTCATCCTTGGGCATCCTCTAGGGAGGATGCCTTCTTTGTCCGTACATTTATAAATGTACCTCGAAGTAATTTGTAAATCAATATACACTGATTACGGTTCAATTATAGTCAGGTGCAATAAACATGTACACATATATTTGAATGGAGGTGGCTAGGATATGCTTTTGGCATGTCGTGCGCGCACAGTAGCAAGTGTACAGTGCCCTGTGTAAATGCACATGTAGTGACAATGAATATCACTAGTGCATTTTCTGTGTGCCAAAGAGTTGCAATTATTTTGCGCTACAAAATCGCGACATGCGTAGTCACTTGGTCATGTGGCTCCCTTTGGCCAATCACATTGCTACGTCATGAAGCATCCGCCAATTACGAGTTTCTGCCGTTTTCGCACTTTTTTTCCTCTTTCTTTCTTATTTCGAGTATCTTCGGGAAATTTTCTCGCAAAGGGGTTCAAACTACTCCCTATTGCATATTCTTTTCCTTTCTGCATTGTTCATGCAGGTTCCGGGCAAACGTCAGTCTACAACAGCGAGTGGACGCTGTACGGTCAGCGTTATATTGGCAGCCAGCTTCATTTCCATCCTATCCCCCGAGGTTCCGAGATCCCTCTGGCAGTTACAATCGCCACCCAGGATGGCCAGGTCACTCTCTCGTTACCTTTCACTGCCACCGTCACTACGGATAACTCTGACGTCATCATAGCGACACTGGACCAGTTTGACATTGCGGCCTGTCCTGACGCTTACACCAGCTACGAGCGCGGGGACGAACTAGTTTTAGCCTTTTCTATTATATCTGATGATGCCGTCGATTTTTCCACATCATTCAAAACACCTTCCTACAATCCCAACGAGATTTTCGCAACCTATGGCCTCACGGAAGTGGGGGCATCTGTCGATTTAGAGCAATCCAGAAACGACGAAGGAGACCTGCTCACAACGGTTACTGTTGGTATCACTTCTGCACAAGAACGGCATGAAGGCGTCGTCGACGTCCTCTTCCAACATCCCAACTCTGGAGCCCAGATCCAGATGACTACCAGACTCTTACGCAGCGGTACTACATCCCTGTTCCAGAATGAAGACGTTCATCTTGAAATATCCACATGCGATCCAGAAACCGATACTGATGTGGAACCAGATGGCACGGTGCGGTTCCAGTTTCCAAGACATGCTCCGAACTGTGTCAGATGTCGAGGTGCTGGCCACCCAACTCCCAGCGTCAGCATGTATCAATACGGTGTCCCCGTCGGAAGTGGACAGACCCACTCCGCAATGTGGCACTACGAATCGTATGATGTCGTCACCTTTGAGCTCAGCGTGGAGAACATGCAGCACATGTTCTCGGGGAGCTACAACTGTCGTGCCTCGACCTCTGACGGTTCTGAGGTCCAACGATACTTCTTCATTGATGTGGTCTGAACTAATGCAACGGCAACAAAAAGGGGCGTCTACAAGAATTCTTGTCTAGAAATACATGTATCTGTAACATGTGCACGCATTAATAAACATTTTTGACTCCTTCATGTCGTTATAGAGATTAAAGTTTTGCTGTGGTTTCTCACCGAAAGACCTTTCATAAAGGAACTTGTATGAGTTTTCATACTGAGAGGAAACGTACTTACAAGTTCATATACACACATGTTTCTGTGAGAACACGGCTTCTGTCGTTCTTTTTCCTAAAAACCTTCCCTTTCTCAAACAATTTGGAAATGCTGGCTTCACCGTTTGCCTTTTACGGACTGCGCTACACAACGTAAAGTACAGGATAAGCATATGGTATGTACATATATCTTAATTCCTGGCGCCTTTAGCTAGAGCATATGTCATGTCCTACATGTAAAGCATGCTCTATGCTCTAACCAATAGCGTCAGCATGCTTTAGCATGCTACATGTACATGTATATACATGCGTAACCCTTCCTCATAAGATTCAGATTCATATTACATGTATTTATTCAGATCAAAGTTATGTCCATGCGTAAACGTGAATATTCAAAATAAACTTTGTTCATAAATTTGCTGTTTTATGCCATTATGCAATCTCTATTGCAGTCGGGGACTGTAGTTGTAGTTGCATGTGCAAACAGCGTCTTTATTATCTCGCCACTTCATGGCTATTTTATTGGCCAGTGCCTCTTAAAGTTCAAGTGCGTTAGAAAACAAGAGCCAAACATTGTGACATATACGTACATACGACCGACAGGCATTCAGAAATGATACGGCAGCCATATTGGAGCATGAGCCAAACAACTTAGCAATTTAAGCCACGATAATTGGACTGTGATTATTATAATTGCACGCTATGTAGTATGTAAGCCGCCCGTCCTGCAACGGGTCTAGTTGTTTTGGACGACCTAGATGGTAAACAGTGTATTGGTCAACAATGTGGTCATTTGTTTCCGAAATGAGATGGATTGGGTGTGCGGAGTGGTACTCGGAGACACATCAGACATCCTCCAGTGAGACGAGTGTCGTTGACAGAAAGAAACTCTCCACTGTCAAGTGTAATACGACACAAGCCGTGATTGTACAGTGAAAAATAACCCATTGTTTTGTCCAGGGCCATGCATGCGTACATGCACATTGTGCATTGCACATTACACGTAATGTATATCTTCATTTGTATGTTCAAACAGCTGCCCCCCCCCCCCCCCTTGCTGTCACCATATGTTCAGCATGGCATTGTAATTATATTAAGGGGAAAGTACATGAACCCAATTCAATTGGAGGTTTTTATATCATGCTTACATTAACAGCAAAAACAAATCTTTTCCGGCACTCCCTTGAAATATTACACTTGCAAACGACAAAAGGACCAAATGGATATAGTTGCGCTATGATTCGACACGCAACAAAATGAACTATTATAATCTTTTTGGCCTATTGATACCTAGTACTAGTATCTCTTTCACGTTATTTCGACAAGATTTCATATATTATTTTCAGCCGCCAAAGTCTCATGTGACAAATTATTGCGCACTATCACACACAACTACGTTTTAACAAAGGGTTAGTTGTTTATGTGTTACGTAAATATATAGATACAGTGCACATGTACAATGCATCTGTCGCTATTATATACAATGTACGTACCGCCATTCTCCGACTCCGAGAGGCTTTTCCGCTTCTCTTCTGTCATAATACGTTCCTCGCCTTCCTGCAACAGAACACTAGAGATAAACTGCCGTGTTTACACCTAGGGGCAAGTGGAAGACACTCCAGTACACAACAGTCCGGGGGGGAGAAAAATATAATTCAGAAAGATGCCACGAAAACGTAAACAGGGTACATGCACATGTTTTGGTGTATGTACATCTATATGTATATGTACACGGCATTCCCTATACGTATGCTGAATTGTTGCGCATTTAGGTAATACATGTATAAGCACACCTGCATTCGGGTGTAAACGGCCAAAACCCGAGCAATAACGCTAAGGTGAAGTGCATCGAACGATTATCTGTGTGCCAACTGAGATTAAAGGACAACCACCGCGTCCAAAAAGAGCATCATGGAGACCGTGTGTGTGTGTGTGTGTGTGTGTGTGTATTTGGCTTGGCTCGAGTGACTTGGCAAAGCTATGGGCCTGCTAAGTGCACTTCTGGCCGGGCAACAGGAAGAGGATATCTAACCGTGTTATGTCACCTGATCGCCTGGGATAAAACATGCTATACATGCATATAAATGTACTAACAAATTAACTGCTAAGTTGGGGAGAAGTTTTTTAGAGAACTTGGCCTAACATTGATAACGACTGTCGCGTGGCCCGTGGTGCTCCAGATGCGCTACCCGCCCCTTCCATTCCACTTTAGGCTCGGGTCACTTATTCGGCGGCAGGTCATCATTTTATATAAACCGCAAGTCACAATACCCATCTGGAGTCCCATACATGTATATATTCATGTATGTACATTACATGCAACTTCTCTGCACTGGTCTGTGGACCATCATTAAGTAAATGTTTCGTTCTAGGATACACGAGTAAACGAAATTGTTAAGCATGGCTACCTGGCCGATTAACGTGAAATGTAACAAGATCCAGTGTTTTTGTACGCTCAAATTCCGTGTAAACTGCAAAGTGTGCGGCTACACGATTATTTCTGAACATCATGCGGGGATTTTTTTTTTTTTTTCAAATTTTAGTTGTTGCCTGCCCTGGGCCTTACGTACCCCGGACTTTTTTCTTTTGAATTAAAAACAAGTGAAATTTTTCGCAATATTTTCCCCAGTTTTCGTTAATAAGGGACACCATATGGACAAAAATTTAAAAACGCTACTCCTTCATCAAATCGCTGTTTCAATTAGTCCAAACTTCGTTTAATTTTCTTCTCAATGGTCCTCACAAAAAGTACTCTTGGATTTTTTTTAAATTTTGAGTATGCGAGTTTTCATGACTTTTTTCCACAATATTGAACCATATTGGGGCATAGATTTCAAAACGCTACTCCTCCCTCAAATCGATTTTGAAGTTTTCCAAACTTTTCCGATTTTTTTTTTTGTCAATGGTCCTCACAAAAGGACTGCCTGGATTTGATTTTTTTCTTGAAATTTTCCAAATTTAAATTTGAACGAATTTATTCCCCCCCCCCCCTTCCTTAACATGTGACCTTACATGTATGGGAGTAAAAAAATGATAAAATCAAAACACCACTCCCCTGCATTCAAATCGTTTTCGAGTTATTCCAAACTTCTCCATGGTCCTCACAACACTATTGTTCTGGATTTTCGAAATTTTGAGTTCCCAATTCCCACAAGGATTTTCCCCGCACGTTTACCATTGTAACCTAAAGATAGGAAAAGCAAAAACTGAAATATTTTATATTACAATCTCAAAAAGGAGCCATAGTAGAGCAAAACGGATTGGAATTTGGGTACCTAGTATTCAGTGTATACAGGGTACACTGTACCCTGAAAGATAAGTGTTTAATGTCAGTCTGTGGTCATTTGGGGCACTTCCTATTTTCGACAACCTTGTATCTCGAAAACGGTTGGTCGTAGAGCAAAACGGATGAAACATGGTACGTTTGACAGTTAAAGTCCGTCGATGCATTTCCAAATTTGGACCTTGTATCTCGAAAACAGTTGGCTGTAAAGCGAAACGGACGAAAATTTGGGAGACAGGGGTAGGTATTAAATGTCACGGTACTTTAGATAGTCTGAGACCATTCGGTACATTTCTGATTTTTAACATTACATAGCTGTTAGGCTGTTAGGTATAAATTTAACATTGGTCCTATCTGGCAAATGGCAAGCAGAGCGTACAGGCCCTGGGCCTCTTTTTCTAGGTCTTCAACCTAAATAGTAAATACACGTACACGTAAGTCTTGACTTCCACCGACATACATGTAAATGTACTTCGGTAGAGTGATCCAGAAGCATCCACTGCCACAGTCAAATCGATATACAATAAACATTTTAATATAATCGTTTCTATAAGGGGAAGTTATGACGATAGTTGTACGTGTATGATGTAATACCACCACAACACTTTTCATTAATTGTTTTCTAATGAGGGTAACTGCTACATGTGCAGTTACACATATGATTATGGAACTGTTCGAAACCAAAATGTAAAATTTAACACAATTTTGCATTGATCGTCTGCTAGTGAATATCCGACATGTGGTGTATAGAGACACGCGTGCAGATGCTCAATAATAAAATAAATTCTACACCTCACCTACACACTCCAAAACAAAATCCATACTCATTGTCCCTAAACTCAGGCATACATGAACATGTATGGGCATAGCGGCTGACAACGCGAAAATTTGGTACGCAGCTCAGCTGGATTTATCCTATTAAACAAAATGAAATTCCGTTCTTGTAAGATCATGTCAGTTACTTATATTTGTGCACTGTGTAGCGTTTTTTTTTCACCATTTACCATATTTAAACGCAACAGCATCAGTATTAGTCTAGTATTGCAACAGCAGCAAAGCGGCAGTACGTGTAATAGCAGCACCTTCATATTTCTCAATGAGCACAATTATTATCACGTATTATTTTATGCACATTCATGCAGAATGGAAATTCCATAATTATGCAGATTGTATTGCACATATACATGTACCCCGACATGTACATACTGTATAGTACGGCTGTACATGTAGACATGTCCAGCTGTCTTCATATTGAACGACTTGCGCATTTTGCGCACTTTGCTCGAATTAAAGTCGCATTTGTGCTGCTGTCAACGGAAGCATATAAGCTCATATAATGTATCATTGCTATAGTACTTACAGTGTACATTCCGCGAACCTGATATGCAGTTCGCATCCAATACGGAATCTTCCTCTATACAGTGTGACCAAGCGCTGTCGGCCACCTGTTTCCACTGTGGGCTTGTACAAATATGCAATATGCCACAGGGCAATGATTCCCTTACGCACACGTATGTGTGGTTTATATACTGTTGATGCATATCGTACACCATGACAATTCGGTCAGAAATACTGCCACACCTGAGCTGAAAATGGTATTTTATCATCGACAAGAGTTGACATTTGTGCAGTTTTCTTTATTTAATGGGTACTCATAACTCAAAATATTGCAAATGTTGGCTAATGGACCAATAACTTAAAATTGAACTAGCACTTTTGACGTGCCATCAATTTACATCACCGAAAGTATGTTTTTAAAATACAGGGAAGTTTGAAATGCGACACTATCTAAACAGACCTGCGGTGGTTTGTTCCGCACATCTTCATACACGACACACACACGTCATACAACCGGCGTGCATCTAATTTCACGGAAACGTTGCTTTATCCGGGAAAAGTCACTAGAGAGTGAACCCTTACAAGAAATGAAATGTCCTGCGAAGTCGCGATTTTACCGGGAAAAGAAATGTGGTATAGCCTTTTTTGTGTGACTCACGTGCGCGTGGTGTGAAGGGGTGGAGGTGGGTGGGAGGAACACTATCATTAGACCCCGTCCCAACTTTGCTGGCCGGGGTCTACTACTTTGCGCTTGTCTGTGGGTGTGTCGGTCTGTGAGTGCTTGAGTCCTTGTGCAAAATATCTCAAAAAATTATTGAGCCGATCAACATCGGGGGGGGGGGGGGGGGGGGGAATAGTTTTAAAAAAACCCCCCCCGGTCCCGGGGGGCGTAAGTGGGGGGTTAAAAAATAGGATAAAAACACCTAAAAAAACAAAATGGGGCGAGGGTGTAAATTTTTTAAAAAAAAAAAAAAAAAA
>JAAUYG010138655.1_pt1 | contig 10096 bp, 8 predicted proteins | sample 7278091 | NCBI WGS metagenome assembly JAAUYG01 (sample SAMN14350201, study PRJNA611818) | marine sediment metagenome | isolation source: surface marine sediment (0.6m) | place: French Polynesia: Moorea | collected 2018-08
AATTGGATTCCAGATTCTTCCATGGTGCTGTTGAGTAATTTCAGTGACCTATCTGAGCAGAATGATGCTTTCAATGTCCTCTCCACCAGAAATATTCCTGATATACGACATTCAGCAACGTAATAAGGAAACGAATTATGTCTTATCCAAATTTGCATTTTCACTGTTGCCTGTGAATCTAACGCAGAAAACTTCAAAATATTAACTGAAGGCCGACTATCACCACTAAACCGTGTGATCCTTGTTTCCCCCAACTTTACAGGAAATGATTTGATGTCACAAACCTGACTTGGACAATTGGATGGAAATTTTAAGTAGGCAAATGATATACTAGCCTTTGCTCCTAAAGGGTTTGACCAAAGAACTGTTATATCACCCATCGAACTGTTAAAAGTCTCGCCAGATATGAGATCATGGCAAGTCTTGATAGCGATTATGGCAAATGGAGTCGTGAGACCATTTGGAGTCATTATGCCTGCATACGGCCCTTCAAACTCTGTTAGGCTATCAGAATGTCTGTCTGTACAATTCTGCTGGGGAAGGTACACAGACAGTTCCTCCAGCGACAAATACCCGCTGTCATTAAACAGAAATGTGTGTAATGTCCACACACGCACACTCTGCATACCACTGCCTAGCCAGGGGGTATGTATGGCGGTGAACCTGGACACAGTCTGTCTGTTGTAAATATATGTTGGCATGGTATTCAAACTGTTCGATCGCATGCACACACGACTGAAGTCTGGCCCTAAAGATTTCCGTAAATCCATTAGCGTGCATCCGATGTCCCTATACTTAATTTCATTGTGCCTTGGCAATTTGTTGCAAAATGACTGGGTCTGTGAAGCTGCTATGTAGCCGAGGCTCTCAAAGTGACCAGTGGACTGCATATTCTGTATATTCCGTACATTATCAAGTCCAGTTACATTTCAAGCAGATATTGAAGTGTGTTCTTGTTGTTTCTCGTACCTAGTCTATCCATATTAACCCTATAAGAATTATTAAGCCGTGATGTACACTCTTCCAGCATATCAACATATGTGGCATCGGCTAGGTTTTTCCTATAGTAGCCACGCTCAGGAAGTGCAATAAAACCCAGAGAGCTAACATTGGCATTCGGATGACGTGTACTGGCCTGGAATTCCAAGAGCAAAACCAGAGAAGAAGAGTCACTTTTAACCTGGGGATCATGGAAGGATAACACTTGTGCAGATGTTGATTCTATGAACATTGAGAGCTGGTAGGGTTTGCCGCATAGCTTGAACAGCACTTGATCGTTTTGTTTTAGTACTATATCGTTCCAGTCACAAACAGTGTAGTCCGTACCTGTCATCGAGTGAAAACTCAGAAATGAAATATTGAGGTAGAAGAGCCGGGGCACCTCTATGGTATAGACAGCCCATAATTCCTGGTCAGTTCTCCTGGGGTCTAGCACTAGTGTTAAACGGCCACATAATGTGGAGATATTCCCAGCTTGACCTTTCATAACTGAGTCATAGTGGACCTGGGGACACCAGCGGGTGGGTTCTAGTTGTTCCATCAACCTCCTTATAGCAGATGATAACATCCATTGTTCACGCAGTTTTTTTATAGCGTACTCTCCCATACCAGTGATATACGTCCACCATAACTTACCATTTTTAACGTAATTTGTTTCCATTGATGACTCAACTCTTGGCGAATGTGTATAGAGAATTGTAGACAGTGTAGTGATGCACAGTATTATGCCAAGCTTAGCCATGTTTGTGATGTCTCCGCCGCTATCAACAAATCTGTATATAATAAACAACGTTATGCTTCTTAAATTGGCAAACAATTCTCACTTAGGGGTCGTATCATAATGTCAATGTTTGCCAATAGGTGAAAGTAGTTTCACCTAGACTCAGACACCCCCACCCCCAGGTGAAAGTAACCAAACATTGATTTTCAACATCTGCTTTATTCTACCATACATGTACAAGTACATGTCAAAGGGTACGCCATTGTGTAAACACATGAAAATTAATGTGGATATCCTAATAATTGCACATATACTGTATACTTCACAGGCAAAATACTTAAGGATATGTGAAACATCTATGAGGGCACGGTCTTACACAACAGTAACCACGTGAAGAAAAGATGTCTCCTATGGACATACCACAAAATGCTCCTCTGCAGAAAGAATTCTGCCAACAAGGACATCAGTTTTCAAAAGATTTGTTTGATTGATATTGTAACGTTCTGTTTCCACAGGAGGAACACATTCAACTGTTTAACTTGTTATATTTATCTTCTTGGTCACACAGTCTAAGACACTGAAATATTCTGCCGCCACTGCTTCCGGTATATACACACGAGGTACACAGATCCGTTCGTATTACAGTATGAGGGATCACTTCGTTTCACTACATTACATCTCTCCGCTTCTTAGATAAAAAGAACTGAACTAAAATAAACTACAGTACTTGAGGATGCACAGAATTACACTTAACATAAAAATAGTCTTTTCCAAAATCCAGAAACAGGTCACTTAAACAGCCCAAGTTATGTTCTAAAAGCTCAGTCACTTCTTCGAGCAATTAAGTATCCAACCACGAACACACTGGCGTAGATATACAGTCCTTGGAGAAAAAACACTACTTCATGACGAAGTCCTTATACTTTGCAGGCATGGTCTTAGGTCTTCAACATAGCACACATGACTGTGTTTCTGCCACCTTCGGAAAGTCGTTGTCATGAGGCACAATATCATTCTCAGGCTTGGCTTGGTAGCCAGACACTTTCTTGAAGTGAGAGACGTTTCGCGTTTTCACCATGTCGTCATTTCCAGCAGTAACCATGGTACCCTTTATGGCGCTGACTCGTAGAGGTGCAGGGTCATATGTGGAAACCAGCTTACCAGTTTGAGGCTGGCGGACAATCAACTGATCTCCGACATTGATCTGCTCTGAAGAACGCCAACTATGCTTCATGTCGGCGTACATTTTCTGCTAACACTTCTCCTTTTCATCGCGCTTCCGTAGCCTTGCGTCATCCTTCTCTTCCACAGCTTCAGGCAATACAGTCTTTATATTCACTCCATACAGCAGCTTGGCTGGGGGCTGTCAGTACTCACATGTGGGGTAGCTCTGTAGTTGCGAAGAAACTTGAATAGCTGTTGTCACCAAGACTTTCCTTCTGCCTTAGCCGCTTTAATCACCTTGTTCAGAGGTTTCATAAAATTTTCTGCCTGACCGTTTGCTCTTGGCCACTGGGGGGGGGGGGGGGATCCTACCATGACACATACCACAGTAGCGCATGAAGTCTTTCAACTCCTTGCTTCGGAATGGTGGACCATTATCTGACTTGAGCACTAATGACACATCATGTGTAGCAAATATCTTGTCGAGAACTGGCATGACAGCTCTGGCACTGGTGGAAGTAACGATTTCCAATCCAGGGAACCACACTTTTTCGCAGAGTAGTGCCTTTGTTTTAATGAGCCCTTGATATCCCTCGCGTGCTAATTCCACCATTTTCGTTTTCAGACTAACAGGCACCACAATTCTCCTTCCCCTCGGGAGTACTCCGTATTCTGTCACACTCAGCTCTGATACTACCCTCTGAAACACTGCTAGATCAGGGTTTTGATACCATTTTCCCATTGACATGCATGAGATTACTTGCTGCAGCTCCGAATCGGATTTGGTTGCCATCGCCAGTTGATCCATAGTAACGGCTTTTGGCAGGCTGACATCACACACGTAGTTCACAAAAACTTGAGTCGAGCCTCGACCACTGCCACTTCCTGGCACAGGATGGCGGGACATGTAGTCAGCCGGATTGTGAGCAACTGGAAGGTAGACCACTCTAAAGTTGTACTGCTGAAGGTACAGACACCAGCCTTCGATTCGTGGGAATGGTTTCGGATGAACATTGCTGAAGATACTGATCAATGGCTTGTGATCGCTCACCACAGTAAAATCTTTGCCATACAGGTACAAGTGGAAATGCTCGACGCCCCATTGAACAGCCAGCGCCTCTCGCTCGGTTTGCGAATAGTGGGACTCGACATCGTGCAATGTGCGGCGTGCATACGACACTACTCGGGGTGTCTTTGGATTCCTCCCACTGTCTTGCATCTGGACTAGGATAGCACCAAGACCAGTCGGAGATGCATCCACGACAAGTTGCGTCTTCCGCTCAGTGTCAAAGTAAGACATCACAGTGTCACTAGTGAGACTGCTCTTCAGTTTCCCCCCAGGCTGCTTCACAATGAGGGCTCCACTTGAAAACTGCATCAGCTTTGGTGAGATCCCGTAGGGTTTCACTATGTCTGCATACCCAGGTATAAACCGCTGCATGTAGTTGGCCAAACCCAAGGCAGATTTCACAGCTCGTTTGTCTGCTGGACGTGGGGCATCACAGATAGCTCTGACTTTCGCCCCATTGCCCAAAAAACTTGATCGAAGAACTCCACCGAAGTCTTGAAGAATTCACATTTTGACTTGTTCAAAAGTCAAGCCCCGGTCTCGAAGCCACGCCAGATATGCACGCAGATGCCTCTCATGTTGTTCAACGTCAGCAATTCAAATGATAATATCATCAGATATATGTCTCACGCCTCCCAGACCTTCTAACACCTGATCCATGATCTGCTGAAACTTTTCACTTGCAGCATTCACACGTTCAGGCGCTTGTATCAGTGCAGACATAGATGCGAACTGAATGTCGTGATGTATCTGCTATCAGGATGTAGCTCTATTTGATGATATCCTTGACGAAGGTCAATTTTTGAGAAAACTCGACATCCATTCAGATCATGCGTCAATTCATGAATTGTCGGCATTGGGTATTTCGTACGAAGTATGACTTGGTTAGCCGCCCTCATGTCGACACATGCACTCACGTGGTCGGGGTCTTTAGGCTTTGGCACCACCACTGTAGGCGAGATCCACGGTGTAGGAGTGTTTACAGGATCCTCACAAATGTCACCTTCATACAGCTGTTTAATTGCTTTTTCCACTTTTGGCCTTGTCAGGAAAGGCACACGTCTGTGTTTCTGATAGACTGGAGCTATTGAATTGTCAATGTTCAGCTTTAACTGGAAATCTTTCAATTTCCCTAGCCCAGCAAGCACAGTGGGGTAGCTCTTCAAAATAGCCTCAGCACGGCTTTGGTCTACCTTGGACCCTTGAAGGCCGACCCTTGACTGAGTGTCATTGTCACTTTTATTAGACGTCACCACATGAGCCAAGGGATGCTCATGAACAGCATTCACATGATCCATTATGTTCAATTTGCAGGCGGTATCGTACGACAGCAGATTTCCTTTCGCTCCCTCAACCACATACATTTTCATTTCAGTCGCTGCACAGCCATTGCCAGCTTCAACGACAGTTTTGCACATGTCACGCACTGGTAGTGGAGAATTGGAGCCGTATGCGAAGAGTTTTGTGTCACTTTCCTGGAGAGACAACTTGCCGGACACTCGAAGTCAATGTTCATATGTGGGAACATCTAGCGTGTTTACTGTGGTCCCTGTAACCAAGTACATGGAGCATTTTTCTCCTCTTACACTCACATATACCTTGGGAATTTTTCCTCTCTACGCAGAGGCACACACAGCTAACGAGTAGGCACTGGATGAGGCATCACTATGAGTGTCAGGACAACACTGAAGACGTGCCTCTTTGTTTTTTCCTTTCTGCATTTTCTTTTCACAGAACAAAAATCTGCGTAGTGCCCGTATTGATTGCTCTTTCGGCATTTCCTGTTCTTGTCAGGACATTCGCCCTTGTGAGGAAATGAATCCCCACACTTGAAGCATTTCTTTTCTTCAAAGGCTTGTCAAACTTTACATCCGTCTTCGCAGATTTACCGTATGTACGGTCACGATGGCGCACAGCATTCACACTTTCATCTGGCACAGGCCGAGACAAATGAGCACGGGAGTGTTCTAAATGTTCTTCCATTACTTCTGTGCGGTGTTTGTCAAAGTTCCATTGCCCGACCTGCTTCAAGAAATTTATCCAGGGTCATCCCCTCTTTTAACCCTTCCATACGAAGTTTGGGATTTATTACCCCATCAACCATCTGTAGTTTGATTTCACTGTTTACATCTGCAAACCCACATGTCTCGGCACACTGCTGCAGCCGGGTACAGTACTGATCTAGTGTCTCACATACCTTCCAATTGTAGTGTCTTCCTGAAGACGTGTCTTTCAAAGTCAGCGTTACACTTTGGTATGAAATAGTCATCCAATTTCTGTCTTACTTCCTTGTATTTGTCACCTTCGGCCTTTAGAGTATCATATATGTCGTAGACAGCAGGGCCAACATAGTGCAAGAATAAGGCTTTCTTACGTTCCACAGCTTCGGCCTTTAGATCCATGGCCACACACAAGTTCTTGAAGCGTGTGGTGTGTTTCTTCCATCGGGGACCCGCATTCGATATATCCGTCACATCGAAATCCGGGAATTCGGGCAGTCCACCCATTTTCGTTTGTTTCGGTTCGTCCGTCCTCGTTGCCAATGTAATATTCTGTTTCGACAGGAGGAATACATTCAACTGTACAACACGGGAGTAGAGCTGATAACTTGTTATATTTATTTTCTTGGTCACACAGTCTAAGACACTGGAACATTCTGCTTCCGGTATATACACACGAGGTACAGCAATCCGTTCGTATTACAGTATGACGGATCACTTCGCTTCACAACATTACAGATATCGAGTTCTTAAAGCAACCCCAACAAGTTCGTCTTGGGGATATTACTTTTCACACCATAGATACTAGTCTTCTGCATGTTGCTGAGCAAGCTGGATATCTGTCTCTTTGGCTGTGTCTGTGTTCCCGATTACAATTATCGGGGAAGGATAAGCACATCAAGCGGCGCTGGTAGGAAGGATCTCTTGTGAAGCCTTGCCCTGAGAAAGCAAACGAAATGAAAGACTACAGATTTCAATAAAGAGTTCTTAAAATAAGATGCACAAACGATCCAAAACACACAACAGAAATGAGTATCTGAGTGAGTCACTTTTTATCCTCATATGTCATATCTCTATTTATTATAGACGTCTATTTTCTTTTTTGCCGTCTTTGAATCTGTTAATTTGGTATTGCTAGATTAGCAAACAAATAGGTGTATAATCATTTATTTTGTATTAACAAATGATACAGAAGCTCCAGTTTCACAAATATCGAATTTTCTGTATAAATTCAGTCTTTTTGCAGGTAATCAGCTAGAAATGAAGCTGGTAATTTCTTGTCATATCGTCCAGATAAATGGAGACGAAAAATATTTGACTGAAAAATATAAAATATTGTGATACATACCTGCTGATTTCTTAAGTAGGTTTAGGTATACACTGCAGGAGTTGGTCGATATAGATTTGATTTCAGGTCTTCTGGGGTGTTTTTTGTTAATTTGTGTAGCCATACATAGGCCGTGTATAAACGCTGTTGCGAGTCGCCTCTGCAGCATCGAACTCTTTCCTCCCGTAATTTAATCACTAGTCTTTCCTAAGTTGTCTATGGACTCTATTGGAACATCGGTTCTTCTTTAGGACTTTCAAACTGTAATGTTGGTTGCCGCAAAGCTGTCTTTTGATCCGTTCTTAAACCTTTTGAAGGCAAGTAAACACAGGACGTGTTTGTGGAAAAAAATGGAAGCCAAGTTGGTTCTCGCAACACGCGAGAATTACGTTGCCGATATCGGGGTTCCCGCCAAAAATCGATCGATGCCGCGGCTAGATGAAATAATTCGGAACTCCTCGGCTGTTTTCGCCATGTATAACATGCCTCGGATGTGTGACGATGTATTGTTATGTGGCAGATCACCCCATTTCTCCGCCGGAAATGAAATTTGCTTCATAACAAAAGTTCCTACGCCAAAAAATATTTTGAGCGATAATAAGAATTTATTAATATTATTTAATATTAAATATGTTCTAAAAATTCTTACTCATCGGAAGTATAAAAAGCTTTCAAAAAGGAAGAATCTTGTCTGTAAATATGCCGCAAAGCGGACGTAAGTAACAAAGCGGAAACGCCGTCTAAGACGGTATAAAGAGTGCCATTTTTGTAGTACTTTCGCCTTTCGGCGAACATCGATATGATGATACGTCCCCTTAAATGTGCCCCATTCTTCTAATTGAAAAGCTTTTATAGGATGCCTGATAAAGAAAGCCTTGTCTTGCCAGGTAACATGAGCAATGTAATGCCGAATTATGGCAATCACATGGTACCGTTCGTGGTATATGGTAATAGAGTACACATATCAGATTCCTCAACCAGCGTACTAATTAACCGTCTCACGTTTCACAAATAACCCTCAAAGTCGTCCAAGGATTGTAAAGAATCTCATCCATAAAAGTACTGCTCCGGACTAATTGTAATTCTGTGCAGAAATATTTTGTTCTAAACTGGGCTCTGTTTCATAAAACATAAAAACGTCTTTACACAGGCCTGCTAGCCCATGTATAAAGACGTCTTTAGAGGTTTATGAAACAGCGGCCAGAAACATTTGCGCGAGTTAAGCTTTAAATGAACCAAATTTTCAAACAAATTTGAACTTTTATACCCCAATAAGTGATGTAAACAATTTTTTTTATGTTATTATTTTTTATTATTATCAAAAACCGGAAAGCCAGTCTGAAGAGAACTTAAAGCCAAAGTTGTACACATTTCAAATATTTTTTAGCTGAATTTAAATGTAATTCAGATTCGATAAACGATCCGTTTTGGATCTTACAGATCATTTGAAATGATGAGTGTAAATGTTAGGAGACCGCACACAACGGCCTAGCTTCTCTTCCCACTTAGATGGGTAGAAGAACCTGTACAAAGCTGCAATTTAAACAAAAATTATCAATATACATAAAATAAATGCTTCATAAAGCTGGTATGGTTACATTGTAATACCTTGTCTCTTTGTTATGCAAAGGTGTTGTGGCCACAATACTATACATTGTAGCAGTTCCATTGTGACTTAAAGTGGTGTGATCACAATACAATATATTTTTTCATTGTTTATGCAGAGGTGATGTGGTCACAAAGCAATACATTGTTTCCTTGTCACGCAAAGGTGATGCGAGCCGAATATAATGCATTGTTTTAGTGTTACACAAAGATGATGTGGTCACAGTACTATATATACCATCACTTTCAGGTGTTATATTCACGATTTCAGGGTTTCACTGTTACTTAAAGGCGCTGTTGTCACAATGTAGGGGATTCGCTGTTATTTGAAGCTATTATGGCACAGTACGGGGTTTCTGTGTTATTTAAAGGTGCTGTGGTCACAGTTTCCCTGTATATACTGGGTTACCGTTGATTATATAGGTTGGTTGTGATTTCCACACGACCTGGCTGCTGTTCCGTCCCTCGTTCCATACATCACAGCCGGGCTGGTCCAGTGTACCTAACCACAAATATTAACAGATCAAATAGCCTGTGATGTTACCATCAGATGCAGTGTTCCATACAACAGCCTGAAGGCTAAGTCTCGTTGTGTCAATGTGTGAATGTCATGTGGCGTAACAGAACCAACAGGGATGTATAATCTTAGCAATCCTGAACAAAGTATGCACATACATAATGTGCAATGATGACTGTGGAATATATATTCTGTGTATAGTAGTCTATACTCGTTAATAATACTCAAAACTTAGAACTGTTGTGTACAGAAAATGTTGTAAATAATGGTCTCGTGTAGGGTATAAGACAGACTTCTTAAGTAGCTCTTGAAACTTATTGGAGGTCTATATAGTATTGATCAATTGTATCATTCGATCATTTCATCATTTTCGCTTCTTCCTCAATCACCTATACATGTCGCCATATACATTATCATATCTAACTAGTTCTTAAAAGTATTTCTAGTTGACTAGTCACGTTGCATAACTGGTCGTGTACGTGCCATGGACTGGACACGGATCTCGGGTGAGTAGCCAGTTTTTTATATTCTTTGTTTAGCTACTGTAACTCAGACGTTATTCAGTTAGTTTTTTTCGTGTAGTGTTTCCTGTATATTGCTTAGTTCCCACTTGTGTAGCATGTCTTAGTGCATTCTTGAGGTTTTGTAGATATTGCATAGGCAGTTTAACATTGATACATCTTAAACAATTCAT
>JAAUYG010069798.1_pt1 | contig 10095 bp, 7 predicted proteins | sample 7278091 | NCBI WGS metagenome assembly JAAUYG01 (sample SAMN14350201, study PRJNA611818) | marine sediment metagenome | isolation source: surface marine sediment (0.6m) | place: French Polynesia: Moorea | collected 2018-08
CGGCCTTTGGCATAGGGTCCGAGCGCCTCGATCAAGGGGTCCAGATGCCGTTCGTAGCGCCGCCATTTGCCGATCGAGGAGCTGTAGAGCGGCCTGCGGACCTGGACCCGGCTGGCGGTGAGGACCGGACGCCGGGTCTCGAAGAAACGGCCGCAGTCGGGATGCCAGTCGAGTCCGCAGAAGGCCAGGAGCCGGCGGCCGACGCCCTCCAGGTCGGCGACGAGGTCTTCGTAGTCGAGGTCGAGGATCTCGATCGGCAGGACCTCGGCCCAGGCCGCCATCATCTTCCGATAGTCCTGGTAGAAGCGGCCGAGCTCGGCGAGGTCGAAGCTGTAGGCCTGGCCCCTGGCGAAGTTCTGGAAGAAGCAGGACAGGCAGGTGTCCAGGGGGTCGCGGCGGCAGTGCACAATGCGCGCCTCGGGAAACAAAAGGGCGATCAGGCCCAGATGGCGGAAGTTCAGCGGCGCCTTGTCGGTCACCACGGCGGCGCCTGCGGCCAGGGCCTGGCTTTCCTTCCGGTAGCTCGCGGCGAAGCCCGCCAGGACCGGCTCGGGCAGGTCGGGCAGGCACTCCGGGTAGACCGCATCGCCCGATGTGGTCCTGGCGCAGCCGGCGCCGAGCGCCTCGGCGATGCGCGCGATGTAGGGCAGCTCGCCCGCCCCGAAGACCGCGGGGTGGCTGGCCAGGACCTGCTCGACCAGCGAGGTGCCCGAGCGCGGCATCCCGACGATGAAGACCGGCAAGGCGCCGCCCGGCCGCTCCCCGGAGCGGCCGGACAGGGGGCGGCCGGACAGGGAGCGGCCGGACAGGGAGCGGTCGGCCGGGGAGCGGCCGGACAGAAGGCCCCGGCCGCAGACCTCGAGGATCCGGCGCAGGTGGTCGCTGCCGCAGGCCGGATTCGGCCGGGCGCCCTTGGCGCGGTTGCCCGCCAGGAAGTGCCGGAAGGCCCGATCCGGCTGGCCCAGGTCGTCGTAGACCTTGCCGGCCGCGAACTCGAGGAGGCAGCGCTCTTCCCGGCTCAGGCCGGGCTTCCCGAGCAAGGCCTCCAGCGCGGCGATCAGCGGGTCGCCGGGCGCGATCCGCAGCGACTGCGCCAGGTTGAAGTGCGCTTCGGCATAGTCCGGGTCGAGCGCGATGGCGCGGCGATAGGCGGCCTCGGCCGCCCCGGTCCGGCTCCTGGCGCCCAGGACGTAGGCCAGGTTGTGATGGAAGACCGCGCTGTCCGGCTGCAGCGCCAGGGCCTTGCCGATCATCTGCTCTGCCGCGTCGAAGTTGCCGCGGCCGATCTCCACCGTGCCCAGCAGGTGCCAGGCCTCGGCGTTGCGGTCGTCCTCCTGGAGAAGCCGGGAATAGACCTGGGCGGCTCCCAGGAGCCGGCCCGCCTTCTGGAGCGCGATGCCCCGCTTCAGCGCCTGCCGCGCCGCCGCCACCTCAACGGGGATCCGCTTGGCCAGGGCGCGAGGCCGAGGGCTTGCGGCAGGGCGTCTCGACGAGCGACGGCGGCGGGGTGGCGAACATGATCCCGGATCCTACCCGGGCGGCTTGAAACCTTGGTTAAGCGGTGCCGGCCGGCCTTGCGGCGGCAAGGCGCGGGTTCAGCCCTTCCGCCGCCCCTCCAGCTCCTCGATGCTCCGGGGCCAGTCCGACTTGAGCAGACGGGACAGCGAGCGGTCGGCCAGCATCCGGCCCTCGGTCTGGCAGCGCGGGCAGTAGTTGGTCTCGTTGCTGGCGTGGCGGATCCGCTGGACCTCGGTGCCGCAGACCGGACAGGCTTGGCCGAACTTGCCGTGCACCGCCATCTCGGGCCGGAAGGCGGTCACCTTGCCGGGAAAGCCCGCGCCGGTCTCCCGGCGCAGGCGGGCGCACCACTCGGTGAGGGTGTCGCGCGTCCCGGCGAAGAGCCGCTCGACCTCGGCATCGCTCAGCTTGCCGGTCATGGCGACCGGCGAGAGCCGCGCCCGGTGCAGGATCTCGTCGGAATAGGCGTTGCCGATGCCGCTGAAGACCCGCTGGTCCGTCAGCGCCCGCTTGACGGTGTGGTTCTCGCGCCGCAGCGCCGCCGCGAACGCGGCCAGGCCGGCCTCCAGGACCTCCAGCCCGCCGGGATGATGCGCCAGCATGGCGTCCCGCCCCGCCTCGGCATAGAGCGAGGCCCGCTTCTTGGACCCCGCCTCGGTCAGGATCAGGCTTCCTTCGGGGAAGTCGAAGGCCGCCAGGCCGCGCTTCTTCGGGATCTCCGCGCCCGCGTCCTTCCAGTGCAGGCGGCCGGCGATCATCAGGTGCAGGACCAGCCAGAGGTCGCCCTCGAAGCCCAGGGCGATGCGCTTGCCCAGACGCAGGATCTCCACCGCCCGGCGGCCCTCGAAGGCCGCCAGCGGCGGTTCCACGCTGCGCAGCAGGAAGGGGCTGCTGCGCCGGATGCCGGCCAGGGGCCGGCCGATCGTCCTCGGCTTCAGGGCCTCGATGTAGTCCGCGATGTCGGGCAGTTCCGGCATGACGCGGCCATCCTCGCCCGGCCCCGGCGCCGGATCAATCGTCCGCCGCCGGTAAGCGGCCCCTCGGCGGGGCGGAAAAGCGAGGCTGGCTTGCCGACAAAGGCATAATTGTTATACTATAACATACTATGCCAGCGAGGCCGTCGACCATGGACTATGACCACGCGGCCCCCTTCGACATCGCGCGGTACCGGGAGATGCAGCGGTCCATCCCCGGGGTGGAGGGCCTTTACCGACTGCTGGGCGCGATCGGCGAAGCCCACTTTCCCCAGTCCGCCCGGCTTCTCCTGGTCGGCGCCGGGGGCGGCCGCGAGCTCGAGACTCTCGGCGTGAGCGCCAAGGCCTTCTCCTTCGTCGCCGTCGACCCTTCGACCAGGATGCTCGCGCCCGCCAAGGCCTGCGCCACGGCGGCTGGATGCCTGGAGCGGACGGACTTCATCGAAGGCGAGGTCTTCGACGTTCCGGAGACGCCGGCCTTCGATGGCGCGACCTCGCTTCTGGTCATGCACTTCCTGCCCGACGACGGCAGTAAGCTTCGCTATCTCCAGGCGATCCGCAAACGGCTGACGCCCGGCAGCTGCTATTTCCATGCCGACGTCTGTTTCGACGGCCGCGCGCAGTTCGACCGCTTTGCGTCCCTCTTCCTCCGGCACGCCGAACTGGCGGGTCTATCGGAGGAGCAGGCGGCCCTCGGGCCGGACATCATCGCGGAGCAGCCGATCATCGGCGAGACGCGCAGCCTCGCGCTCTTGCGGGAGGCCGGCTTCGCCGATGCCCTGCCCTGCTTCCGAGGGCTCTGGTACGCAGCCTGGCTGGCTGTAGCAGCCTGAAGCGCGCTCGGCACAGCACGCCATGAAACGCCCCTGGACGGGGCCATGGCAGCCTTCGCCATGGCCCCGTCGCTTCGCCCGCCGCGGGGATCAGACCTTCGGCTCCAGGGTGACGCTGTAGAGGTCCTGCTCGGCGATGTCCTTGAGGGTGACCGTCATGGCCTCGCTGTCGCCGTCGATCTCGACCTGACCGAAGAACTGCAGGCCGTCGGAGGGCGGCAGGTTCTTCTTGCCCTCGGGCGGCGCCTTGGAGAAGACCACCTGCGGGCCGAAGGTGTTGTCGACCCCGTTGGGACCGAAGGACCCGGCGTGGATCGGGCCCGAGACGAACTCCCAGAAGGGCTCGAAGTCCTGGAACTGCGCCTTGTCCGGGTCGTAGAAGTGCGCCGCGGTGTAGTGCACGTCGGCGGTCAGCCAGACCGTGTTCCTGACCTCGTTGTGCTTGATGAAGCGCAGCAGGTCGGCGATCTCGTGCTCGCGGCCCAGCACCGGGCCGTCGCCGTTGGCGCCGTTCTCGAAGTTCTCCTCGCCGTCGCGCACCAGCAGGCCGAGCGGCATGTCCGAGGCGATCACCTTCCAGGTCGCCTTGCTCGCCAGCAGCTGCCGCTTCAGCCAGGCGATCTGCCGCCGGCCCAGGAAGGCCGTCTCGGGCCCGGGCTGCGGCTGCCGGTTCGGGCTGTTGTCGGCCCGGAAGCTCCGCATGTCGATCATGAAGATGTCGAGCAGCGGCCCGTAGTGGACGACCCGGTGCACCCGCTCGGCCTCCATCCCCGTCGCGCGGATCGGCATGTACTCCAGGAAGGCGCGGTTCGCCCGCGCGGCCAGGAGGGCGACGCTCTTCACGCCGTAGCGGTCGTCGGTCAGGACCTCGTTGGGGTACCAGTTGTTGACGGTCTCATGGTCGTCCCACTGCGCCAGGACGGGCACCTCGGCGTTGAAGCGCTGCACGTTGGCGTCCATCAGGTTGTACTGATAGTTGCCGCGAAACTCGGTCAGGGTCTCGGCGACCTTGGACTTCTCCTTGGTCACGACGTTCTTCCAGAGCGTGCCGTCCTCCAGCGTGCGCTCGGCCTCGATCGGCCCGTCGGCGTAGATCGTATCGCCGGAGTTGATCAGGAAGTCGGGCTGGCTGCGGCGCATCGCCTCGTAGCCCTTCATGCCGCCCCAGTCCTCGTTGATGCCCCAGCCCTGGCCGCAGGTGTCGCCGGTCCAGCAGAAGCGGAGCGAGCGCTTCCGCGCCGGCGCGGTCCGGAAGCGCCCGACCAGGGGCTCGCTCTCCGCCGTGACGTCGGCCAGGTCCTGGAAGCGGACCCGGTAGAAGATCTCCTGCCCGGACGGCAGGTCCCGCAGCTCCATCTTGGCCGTGAAATCGGTCGTGCCGATCGCCGCCGGGCCGCGCAGGCGCTTGGCATCGCGGAAGGATTCCGTCGTCGCATAGTCCAGGATCAGGCGCGAAGGGCGGTCGGCCCGAGCCCAGATCACGCCCGAGGTCGTGCCGACGTCGCCGCTCTGCAGGCCATGGGTCAGGCGTGGCCGCGCCGAGGCGAAGGACAGGCCCGGCATCGCGAGCCCGGACAGGGCCAGACCGGCCCCGGCGGAGGCCCCGGCGAGGAACCGGCGGCGGGAGGCTAGGAATCGCGTGTTCGTCTTTGAGGGCATTCTGGCTCGCTCCTGATTGGATCCTCTGGAAAGCGCAATCCTTGCGACGGGAGCATGACAGAACGGCCGTCTCTTCCATGAAAGGCCGTTTACGCTTGCCGAGCAATAGGACTTTACGCCTATTTGCTGCGCCCTGGCGGCCGAGCGCCCCATCCTTAAGCGCAATTTAAGGCGCTTTTGTCATCATGGTCGATCCGCCGACTCCGATGGCAAAGGCCTCAGGTGAGCAAGATGGCGCAGGAACGGGCGACGCTGGGCCCGGTCGATCTTCCTTTGCAGGAGAAGATCCGGCTTTTTTCCCTGGCGGAAGAAACCGCGCATATCGGTCACTGGCGCTGGACCGTGGCCAGCGGCCATCTCTATTGGTCGAACGAGGTCTACCGGATCCACGGTCTCGACCCGGAGAGCTTCGAGCCCTGCGTGGAACACGCCGTCGAGGCCTACCACCCCGACGACCGCGAGCTGGTCCGGGGCTACCTGGAGCGGTCCCTCGCCGAGAAGGAGGGCTTCAGCTTCGAGCTCCGCCTGGTGAGGCCGGACGGCGGCCTGCGCCACGTCGTCGTCCAGGGACTCTGCGAGCTCGACGACCACGGCGAGGTCGAAGCCCTCCTGGGCGTGGTCCAGGACGTCACCGAGCGGCGCCTGGCCGAGCGGGCGCTCGGCAACAGCGAGCAGAGGTTCCGAGACTTCGCCGACGCCGCCTCGGACTGGTTCTGGGAGATGGATGCCCAGCTGCGCATCGTCTACATCTCGGACCGCTGGAGCGCCATCACCGGGCTCGATCCGACCGGCCTGCTGGGCAAGACCCGGCGCGATCTCGTCAGCAGTCCCGAAAGCCCCTATGTCCAGGAGCACCTCAGGCAGCTGGAGGCCCGGGAGCCCTTCAAGGACTTCCGCTACGAGCACGTCGATGCCTCCAGCAGGAGCCATCACTGGCAGATCAACGGCAAGCCGATCTACGACGAGCAGGGGGTGTTCCGCGGCTACCGGGGCACCGGCTCCGACATCACGGCCGAGGTCGAGCTGCGCCACGCCGAGCGGGAGGCGAAGGAGCAGGCCGAGCTGGCCAACCGCGCGAAGTCCGAATTCCTGGCGAACATGAGCCACGAGATCCGGACGCCCCTGAACGGCGTCCTGGGCATGCTGGGCCTCTTGCTCGACACCGAGCTGAGCGAGGAGCAGCACCTCTTCGCCTCGGTCTCCCGGCGCTCGGGCGAACAGCTCCTCGAGCTGATCAACGATCTCCTGGATTTCTCCAAGATCGAGTCCGGGAAGGTCAAGCTCGAGATCGCCAGCTTCGACCTGGTTTCCGCGGTCGACGGGGTCGCCGAACTGCTCAGCCAGCGCGCCTCGACCAAGGGTGTCGACTTCGCCGTCTTCATCTCGCCCGAGATTCCGACGCACCTCATCGGGGACGTCGGCCGCCTCCGTCAGATCCTGATGAACCTGACCGACAACGCCATCAAGTTCACCGACGCCGGCGGCGTTTCGATCGAGGTTCTGCTGGATCCCGCGCCGGGGTCGGGCGGCCAGATCTTCCTCCGCTTCGACGTGACCGACAGCGGCCTGGGTATTCCGCCCGAGGAGATGGATCGGCTGTTCCAGCGCTTCTCGCGGCTCGACACCTCCTCGACCCGCCGCCACGGCGGCTCCGGACTGGGCCTCGCCATCTGCAAGGAGCTGATCGAGCTGATGGACGGCGAGATCGGCGTCGACAGCGAGCCCGGGGAAGGCAGCCGCTTCTGGTTCCGGGTTCCGCTCGGGATCGACGCCGATGCCATGGATCGCTGCCGCTTCAAGGAGGCGCGGTCCGCGCTGGCGCAAGGGCACACCCTGATCGTCGAACCGCAGCCGGTCAGCCGCCGGATCCTCGACCTGCAGCTGACCTCGCTCGGCGCCCAGACCCAGTCGGTGGAGACCATCGCGGCCGCGCGCGAGGCCCTGGAGGCGGCACGGAAGGCCGGACGCAGGTTCACCTCGGCGGTCATCAGCGACGGACTGGAAGAGCAGGACCGGCAGGACCTGATCGGCCTGATCAAGGGGCAGATGGGCAAGCCCGCCCCCTTCCTGGTGCTCTCGGCCCATCATCCCGGGCTGGACGCCGCCAAGGCCCGAGCGCTGGGCTACGACCGCTGCCTGACCAAGCCGGTACGGCCCAGCAGCGTCCTGGACTGCGCCCTGCCGTCGTCCAGGGCCAAGGCGGCACGGGTCGATCCGGCCGGCCCGGACGGCCGCCATGACGACAAGGTCGACGGCGAGCGCCGCGCCCGCGTGCTGGTCGCCGAGGACAACCAGGTCAACGCCATGCTGGCCCGAACCGTGCTGACTCAGGCCGGGCACTACGCCGATTGCGTCGGCAACGGCCGGGAGGTCCTGGAAGCGCTCGAGAACCGGCCCTACGACATCGTGCTGATGGACATGCAGATGCCGATCCTGGACGGCTTGAGCACGTCGAAGCGGATCCGCGACCTGAAGGGCGACATCTCGCGGATACCGATCATCGCCCTGACCGCGAACGCCATGAGCGACGACCGAGACCGCTGCCTGGCCGCGGGGATGAACGACTACATCTCGAAGCCCTTCTACCCCGAGGACCTGCTCGAGAAGATCCTGACCTGGACGGCGCCCGAGACCGCGGCCCCGACGAACGGCGCCTGCCATGCCCAGGACGCCACGGCGCTATCGCGGCAGCGGGCCCTGGACGAGCTTCTGGCCCTGCTGGAGCGGATCGACGCGGAGCTCTCTCCGGATCGGCAGCCTTCCCCCTGAACCGGGGGGCCTGTCCTGGCGCGACGCCGGCGAGGGCGACGCTTCCTGCACAGCTTTGCGCCGCAGAGTGAAATATACCACTTCTGCGAGTAGGAAATCTTGCTAGATTACATCTGGTTGCGTTTCTATCGGTGGACACGATCCCACCGTTGTGCCGGCCGAAGTCTTGGTCGGCCCTCCCTGCTTCTTGTAGAGGCGGCGCTTGCAAGTGCCGCCTCTTTTTTTTGCGCCGCCAGGCAAGGCCTAATACCAACGGAAGGAAACATTGACCTGTTTCATGGGCCGCCTACCTGCGCTCGATCGAGTCCGGCTGAGAGCGGTTCGATCTAGTTGATGCTGTCGGCGAAGAAGCCCCAGAAGCCGCGCCCCTGGGAGCGGGCGATCCGCTCGATCGTTTTGTACTCGAAGGGCGCATTCGGCAAGGCGACGGCCAGGCCGCGTTGGAGAAGATAGGCCGCCAGGTCGGTGCGCGGCTCGAAAGCCTGGCCGCGGCTCGAGGTCAGGCAGATCGCGTTGAGGCTTCCGTCCCGGTTCTTGCTCACGTTCTCGCAATAGACCACGCTCTGGATCCGGAAGCGCAGGGCCGCGGCGGCCCGGGAGGCGCAGCGCACGGGCGAGATCGAGGAGTCGCACCTGCGGTTGCCCTTGGGCAGGTAGATTCCATAGAGGTGCACCAGACGCCCGTTGATCTTGAGCGTGCCGTCGTCCTGGACCAGGACGCGGCTGCCGACGGCCGCCTGGCCTTCCGACACGGCGAGGACCAGAACGAGACAGAGCAGAGCGAGAAAGCTGCGCATCCTGGATCGACCCCCATGAGGTGATTCCCCGTTTTGATCTAAGGGGCGGCGCGAAGGGAATCAACCTTCGGCTGTCGCCGCCTCGCGGGCTTTTCCTGCTATAGTCGCCGCGAGCGTCTCAAGCTGGATCTTGGGGAGCCATGCAGCCAGGAACATGCAAGGGCGGGAGACGGCGCCGGAACCGGGGGATCGCCCTGGTCGCCGTGCTTTGGGTCATCGTGCTGCTGGCGGCCATGGCGATCAGCTTCGTCGGCACGATCCGGACCGAGACCACGGTCACCCGCAACCTGGTCGACAACGCCGGCGCCCAGGCCTTGGCCGATGCCGGCATCTACCGTGCAATCCTGGCGCTCTACCGCAGCTTCGAGGACATCGAGACCGGCGCCGAAAGCGGCATCCTTCTGGCGCCGGACGAAGCGGCCGAGGCGGCCGAGGCGGCCTCCGGCGAGGGCGGCAGCGGCGGCCCGGTGCCGAGCGGCGACCTGCGCTTCGACGGCCGCCCCTACGTCTGGGCCTTCGACGAGGGCGTGATCCAGATCGCGATCCAGAGCGAGGCCGGCAAGATCGACCTCAACGCGGCCCGGGAGGAGCTGCTCCTGGGCCTGCTGCGCGCCAACGGGGTCGAGCAGCCCGAGGTCCTGCTCGACCGGATCGCCGACTTCCGGGATCCGGACAAGGATCGCCGCTCGCAAGGCGCCGAGGATGCCGACTACCAGAACGCCGGCCGCAGCCAGGGCGCCAAGGACGCCCCCTTCGAATCGGTGGAGGAGCTGCAGCAGGTCCTCGGCGTCAGCCGGACGCTCTACGACCGCCTGGCGCCGGCGCTGACGGTCTACTCGGAAGCGCGCGGCATCGATCCGCTGACGGCGCCGCGCGCGGCCCTGCGCGCCCTGCCCGAGATCGACCCGGCGGTGATCGAGGCGCTGCTCGCCGAGCGTCAGGCCGAGGAGCCCGATCTGGTCGGCCTCCTCACCGAGTTCGAGGCTTACCTGGCGGGGCCGGGCAGCCTGGTCTACAGCATCTCCAGCCAGGCGGTCACGCCGGCGGGCGCCCGCTTCCGGCGCGAGGCCATCATCGCCCTGGTGCCGGGCTCGGACCGGCCCTTCCGGGTCTTCAGCTGGAAGAGAGGACGCCTGGGACCCGCCCAAAGCGGCACGGAAGCCCCGGCGAACTGAAGTTTCCTTGGACTCAGGTGCCCGCGGGCGGCCCTTCTTCGACCTCTTCCGGCGCGACCTCCTCGGGCAGGGGCGCTTCGTCCGGCGGGAAGATGCCGGGCAGCTTGCGCCGCAGCTCATCGGTCAGAGACCGCGCATCTTCGGAATTGCGGATGACCCGCGGGCGCAGCAGGACCAGAAGCTCGGTCCGGTTCTTCCTGTCGTTCCGGCTCTTGAACAGGTTGCCGAGGACCGGGATGTCCATCAGGAGCGGGATCCCGTTCTCGGTCTCTTCTATCCGGTCCCGCTACAAGCCCCCAAGGGGCACGCTGGCCCCGATCTGGATCGCGTTGGTGCTCTCCAGCTTGAGTTGATGGATGGTCGGCGAGTC
>JAAUYG010157736.1_pt1 | contig 10095 bp, 11 predicted proteins | sample 7278091 | NCBI WGS metagenome assembly JAAUYG01 (sample SAMN14350201, study PRJNA611818) | marine sediment metagenome | isolation source: surface marine sediment (0.6m) | place: French Polynesia: Moorea | collected 2018-08
GCAAACTTTTGCCACAATCCATCAGCACGGAAACTGACAATGCTTCCGACTAAACCCAACATTAGCTCAACAGGAGGTAACCTTTGGGTGCTCAATCAAAGCCAGAGCAAAGGAAACTCAAAATGGACAAACTTTCATCCTAATTTCTATTTGCCATGTTGGCTCCAATAGAATCGAGCAGAACGCAGAAATAGCCAACTGAAGACTAAAGTCTGATAACTTGGAGACTTTGCGATTCTGATGTACTCAATCAGGCGATGCCCCAGTAATGTATGATGTACTACTACCCTGTTATTTGCTGGTCTTCATCTGATCAAAGGGTATGATTGGGAATCATGCGCATTGGAATAAATGAGTGCTGCCCTCGCACGCGAGAGACTCGAGCTATCGTCCCTCACCTGAGCTTCTTGGTTATCAGAACGACTCAACTGGTGGTAACCTTGCGGTCTGTCAGAGTGAGCTTCAAGGGATAGATGACAGGAACCTGGGCTGGTCCAGACTGCAAATAAGGGGTTACAACCCAAAAGGGTTATATCTTACCAGGGGTGAGGGTCTGACCCAGACCCAAGATTATTGCAGAGCTTTTCTACAATGTGAAAGTCTGAAGTTCCAGTCTGGGTTTTTGTTACAAATGAGATCAACTGACCTTTGGGTTGGCTTGCAGAAAGCGCCATGTCTGAACCAACCACAATGAAGAAATCTTTTGACGGACGACTCTTCCCCTGTGGTGGTGGTCTGAGAGGTTCCTTTCTGTCAGAGACCCCCAACAATGTTCTTAGAACTTTCAGAAATGAACAGCCTAGATTCACGTCCACACAAATTAACTAACACACCAACTCTTATCCCCTGGATGCAGAAACTGCGAGATCAGCAACCACAGATCGCAAAAGCTCCCTCGCCACACGCCTCTTGTCCGCTAAACGGCCATTTCTTCAATTGACTCGACCCCATTTGATTTGTCATGGTTTGACAGAGTACGTCATTTTGTCCTGCAAACAGCAATCTGGTCACATTTTTCAGCAAAGATTCTGCCATCTAATTGGTCTCCTGGGAGCTCTTGTAATCTCTACACACCCACTGGTCAGTGAAGCCGGATTTATGTCAGGTGAAGAGGCCACACCAGGTCACGACCCTGTTGTCCTGCGTCCACCACCAGAAATTCAAACGCAATGATTTCCAATGTGGTGACACTGGCAGCCCAAGGAAACCAACGAAACAACAGCAGGTTGCCTATTGGAGTGGTGATTTTCGAAAGAGGAATGTTCATCGTTTACATATCACAGAATCTGTTTCTGCTTGAGTGCAGCAGGAGGGATACGCCAATTCGCTTATCAAGTGACCAGCTCGGTTTTCTCCCATCAGTCATAGTCCACCCTTTCTTCGCATGGAGAAAAGATCTTCAGCCAGGGGATGCTTCCTTTGTTTGTCTTCCAATGAAACAACTGTAACGCCTGTTCATTGAAGATGCAGATTCTTCGTGCTCAGAGCAAAGAGGCTTCAAACAAAGATGCTTTTCACGAGTCCGCAATGGCAAAGGAGTGGAAACAACCACGCCCACAGCAACAATGACGCCAGCAAGACTCATGGTCAAAACACACCAAGCCGAATTTTGGGGGGGGGGGGGCCTGTCCGAGTTTCCGATGCCACGGATATGGGAAACTCGGAAAAGAATCCCCCAAGACAGCTTCATTTGAATTGAGCACCATTGAGGCCGCTGCCCAGCCGCACAGCGCCGCCTGAAGAGACACAAAAATCTACGCTGGGTGTTTCAAGAAACACAGCCCGTCTGTCGTGCGACAATCCGCAGTTGTCAATGCTGTCACTGGGGAAGTGCAAACAATCGGGTTGACTTCAATGTCTGGGACGTGCGGATGCGTCCAGCCAAATCTACAAGAAATCCTAACCTGACCTGTTTTTGGTGCCAATCAATAAATAAGGTGTGCACAATGCTCATGTCTGGGCGGTATTTGTTGTCATGTTCCTAAGTTTGTGACAAGCGCTGTTTTCCGGGCGCTCCTTGTGTGGCGCCATTTGGATGTCGTTTGAACAGAACGGAAGTGCGTTCCCAGAATGGATCATTCTTTTGTTTGTGATTCCAAACTAACACAGCTTTAAAAATGCAACACAACACTCTGGATAAATGGTCAAAAAAGTTTCCAGAAACAAGGAAGTTTGGAGCGCCATTCGGAAGCGCCTTCTCACAATGGACCATTCATTCCTCCTTTACGACGACAAAACTGACGCAGCTATAGAGGAAACAAAACAAGAACTGTAATGGACACAAACACTTCAAAAATCTTCCCATAAAGAACTTTTCTGCTGCAAAAGACCTGTCATTGATAAATATCACTGAAGCAACAACGGAGCACCAACAATAAGTTACCTGCATCTAAATGTGATTATGTCCTCGGGGAAACCTGTCCATGTTTCATCTCGGGAAAAGAATTAGCTACGGATTCGCACCAGGCATCAGCTACATAATTCCCTGGCTGTTCTCATTGTGCGCCAACATCAGTGTTCCGTATGAAGAATGTTTTGTGGTCTAAAAGTCTCTTGTGGTCATTTGGAGCGTCAATACTTTCAGCCTCAACAAGACCTTTCGAGTTCATTTTTGACCTTCTGCAAGGCCAGCAAGGGTTTCAGTGGTCAGGTAACCACCAAGATTGACACACCCTTCTATTGAGTGACACTTCGCTTGCCCCAAAATTGTCACTGTTCCCACGAGTGCCACCAAATGGCCGCTAATTCATGAGGTAGCGAATGGCTTTTGCGCTAACTGTTGGTTTTCCTGAGAAAAACAGTTTTGTTGGCAAAAGAGGCATAAGAACTGAGAGGTCAGCCATCATGCTGAACAGAACGGATGAGATTCCATCTCTCCTCTCACTCTGAGTGGCTATCACGTTCACAGACTGAATGAGCCACTGTTTAGACACCTTTCACTTGCAGCTGAACCATCCAAATACGATATCCAACGACACACGGCATCTGCCAAGAACAAGGGCGCTTATCAGCGTCACACGCCCCGCCATGCATGCGCAAAGCAAATTTGTTTGGGGCAAGAGGGGGGTTGTCCATGACGAGGATGAGAATGAGACCGCTCCGCCGCTTTCAGCCGCGCGGCCTAAAATCATTAAAGTCTTTATTTACATTGCCAAGGTAAATGATCAATTTGCCGAACTGTAACCGCACATGTGGTTGTGGCTCTCGATGAGCTCACAGGCAAAAGTCAGTCTGTGGAGTGTCGTTAGTCAAACGAAAGAGTCCTTTTTCCTTTCGGGTGCTACAAGGTAGAATGGTAAAGCAAAGAAAAAATACAGTAGCAGACAGGCCAGGTGCTGTCGAAGCACGAACTGACAAGCGACAAACGCACCCCTTGATGCCTGCATGAAGGGAAGTCGCTTCCTGGATTCCGGAATGCTGAGACTCTCGCCCAGCGGACACATGAAACCAACGTGTGACAGCAGCAGTTTCTGCAATGCTTTTTTCCCACTGTTGTAAAAAAGATGTTGCACAAGAGACTGATCTCCATCCGTTCGCTTTTTCAGTGATGAAAGAAACACATCAAAGATATCATGTGAAACGTACAAAAGGGATGTTCCATTGCATTCGTTGTCATTACAATATCAAAAGAAAACTTGCTGATGCCGGAGAAAGTCTCAGACATCAACGAGATTTGTCATCAGCTGTTCCCCAGAGCTTCACCACAAGTCAGGCCTGTCACGCGTTGCTATTGTCCGCACGAGATAGAATTTTCCCTTTCAAAGACACCTGGATATTCCTTTCTTTCCGTTTCTGTGACAACTCCCTGATCGCACAAAGAAAGTTTCCACCAAAAAAGGCTCGAATTCCCACTCTTTCTTGAGAAAGTTAGAACCAGAATTCCAGGGCCTCTGACGCTGACATGCACGACGATCATTCATCGCTCATACCGCTTCTCCCGAACAATAACAGGACCGTTAACAAGGGCGATTATCAGAGTCCAGATCGCACTGTCATGATCAAGTGGCGTTCAAAGATCAAGCTACAGGGGTCCCTGTCTGTGATGACACTGCCTGTGATTATGATGACAATGATAATGACAACAAGAATAAAAATGACATCAGCAATGACAAGGACGACGGCAATGTGAGAGCAGCGCGGACTGAAAACACAAACACTGTTTGAGGTTTTCTGTTTTGACCCAATAAAACACGACCAAAATGTTTTTTATTCTGCGAACAGCCTGAAAAGGTGTGCAGCCTGAAAGACAAAAGGCAGACAAGACAGTGAGGGTCCTCCTCCCTGTTGGGTCAACATGTAATGAAAGTTGAAAGCCTCAAGGCTTTCCTTTTTCTGTCTGATTAGCACTGAGATCTACAAGAACTCGGAGACTGCAAATTACAAGGGGCTGCTTGCACTGCGGCGAGGACCCCACTCTTCACGTCATGCATATTCCGAACCACACCTCAGTTGTTGAACCATGAAAAGAAACCTGTTGCTTCATTTATTTCCGTTCCTATTCCTGGAAAAAAGATTCGCCATCAGTGGTGAACAGGTTCTCTGGGGTTTTTTTGGTTCCTTTTCATCACACGGGACATGGAGCTTTTTTGATGGAACAATGTTCACATCAAAGGAAAAGCGATGCGTGATGGCAGATTCGAGCATCAGGTTTCCAATGAGAAAGGCCTTTGGTCTCCGCTTGGAAATTTCCCTCCAGTGATGATAGCCTTTACTTTTGTCTTCACAGTAATCAATGGTTGAGTATGCACCACCAGCACCACCACCGCATGAAGACTGCAGCCGCAGACAGGGAATAAGGGCAGTACATGCAGGAGGCGTAATTTGATAGTGCCTACCAGAGTCGAGGGAACCGAGGAAAGTTGTCAGGCGCATGAAACAGGCCACTTTAGCTTTAAAAACCATTGTGTGTTTGCTTAGTCTCAGTCCACTTCTAATGCAGCTGCATGGGAGAAGACGAAGAAGAAGATTTGGATCATTTTATCCAGGATGTTAATGACAGGCTGAATTTTATGCGTCTGGCTTTGTTGTACGAACTCTTGTTTTCCTTGTTGAATCCGGCACTAACATCCTGTGAGGGTGTCAGCAAAACAAAACATCTGATTAGTGGCCACATGAATGCAACTTTTTTTTATCCTGTGGCACTCTTTTGCGCTGAGAACTGATAATACGCATCACACTTCTGGCTTTTTTACTGACCACAAGAAACTGTTTTCGAACTTTTGAGAAACAAGGGCGCTCATCAGCGTCGAGGCTCCACAGTGATCCACCCTTCAGTAGATTTAGGCGGATTTACGATTAAAACGACGGTGAGAGCAATGACAACGCTGATGGCAGCTATGATAGGGTGACTCACACATGCCGCTTTGCGTTCAGCCGCGCGGCCTAAAAACAGCGCGTGCCAAGAACACGTGCCGGATGCCTCATTGGTGAGAACTCAGCTCCTTCGTCAGTCTCACCGCGCACTTGTGTGTTGTACCTGGACATCTGCGTAAAGCTGTTTCCAGCTCGTCACTTTTTCGGGGGGGTTGAAGCAGTTCCGTTCCTATCTGCACTGCACACCTTGGAACCTGTCCTGAAACAACCGCGCAGACAACAGTTCCTTCTGAGATTCCACAAGAAAGCGAGAAACGGGGCAAGAGCCTCTCCGGGATAACTTTTCCTTCAGTTTGGAGAACTTTTCAAAGGACATCAATTAAAACTGAAAATGTGCCTTCAAGATTGGAAACAAGCCTGCGTAACTCCGCACAAGTAAGGCAGGTAAGTTAATTGACAAGGGAAACTTTTGCTTATCCTCAATGTTGGCATATCGAACAGCAAGATTTCAGAGCAGAATGAGACCTTGGACTTTTTTCATCTTTTAGTTTTTGTTTGTCAAGAAAAAATTTAAAAGATTCTCTGGAAAGTTGAAGTTCCTGAATCCAACAATTTTTGAAATGGCTTTGTCATAAATTTGCTTTCAAACAGATACAAAACATTTCGCAGTTTGAGTGCGCTGCCAGACAGCAGCTGTCCTCATGTCGATGTGCATTCACCCAGTCTCGAGACGAAAAACAAACACTGATTTTTTTTTTCTTTTTCAAAATGACGTCAAAAAGGCTGATGGAAAAAATCCATGAAGGATCCGAACAAAAGTCAAGAAACAACGTTGCTGGTTCTTACTGGCGGAAAAAACTCTGAATCCGCAGCAAAGCGAAAGTTCTGAAGTTTCGGGGTCTCGCTTCTGGCACAATTCCTGTCATAAGCTGCTTAAACTGAAGCACTGACATTGAACGAAGCAGCTGAGTCCCGATTGCGAAGAAAAAATCGCGAAAAAAAAGTTGACAAATCTTCTGGAGTAATTTCAAGACCTAGAAAAGATCTGGCTTGGGTTTCAATTCTGCGGAATCAGTCACCAAGAGTTGATACCAGCAGTCTTCACTGGTCTTCATCAGACAAGCCAAAGAAATTGGTTTTTAACTCGGACTAGAGATTATCTTGAGTCGGCATTGACCGTGGGACGTTGCATTACGGGTGGAGTTAAAAAGCAGCGCATGAATCAGCATCCCCCCTCTTCTCGTGTCCATTGTACATTTTCGACCAGAAAGCAAGACCCTGTTCCTCCAATAGACTTCCTTACATTTGCATTCAACGGGGATCCACTTGATTACAAGGAGGTTTCCTCTGAGTTAAGCGCACTGGAAATGGATGTTTTGATGTCATGCTTTCCACTTGAAAACGGACCACCTGCATTCCTTAATGCGCCCAGGCAGCCTCCTGGACAAATGCAATTACTGACCCTGACCCGGTTCATCTGACTGGGACACAGATGCGTTTTTCCCTCTTTTTGTAAGTTAGTGGTGAGAGAGGGAGTAATAAAATTTTGACTGTGACAATGCATTTGTGTTTCCCAGTGGAATTAAATCAACGCAGAGTGTCATATCTGTCAAGGTAAGCAGAATGAACATCGGGAAAAGAAAGAAAAGACACAGGTGTTTTCTTCCACACATCAGCAGTGCTCTGTCAGTTTTTCTTGTTGCCGAACCAAAGCTGTTTTACGCTGTGCGGTCGCAATCCAATATGCATTTTGCGCTGTGACATACCAGCGACGAACACACAAAAGGCGCACTGACAATAAAACAGAATATTGTATTAGCGCATCAGGCAGCCTTGCTTAAATATCATGTAGCTAATTGCTCGGCTAAAAACTTTCGACTGCGCCGAAGAAAATGGCAAATTAATAACACGAGGCGTTTCTCGTTTCTATGAAGAAATGAATCAATGTTACTGGAGCAAACTCTCCCACAGTGTGTAGGCCTCCCTCCTCCAGCAGAAACAGTTCACTCCCGGACCCAAACTGGAGAAGCCTTGCTGCATTGAGGTATGGGAGATTTAGTTGTCCAGGCTACACTATAGAAGGAGAGAGCAAAAGCGTTTTTTCTCACATTTGTCAAATCCTTCTCGCCTCCCGAGCCTCCCAGGAGGAACAAATTTGGAAAACGAGGGCGCTTATCAGCGGTTTGAATCCGTTGGTGTGTACTATGCGGTTCGTTCGTGGGCAGTACAGTGGGGGAGGAGGGCAAGACTCGACAAGTCCGATCAGCCAGCAGTGGAACAGGGTGAACATTTTGGGAGTGCCCAAAGCTGCCAAGCAACGCAGTTCCAAAATGTGGTTTCACGGCACTCTTTGGTTTTAGGCTGCACGACACTGCCAGTTGTGTGGCACGTCTAGGACGTACACACCAAGCCTTTTCTTTCTCTGCCGGGTTTTTTTTTTTCACAAAACCAATGGGTGAAAAAATGGACTGATGTGTGGCCTGCCATTGAAATCCATTGTGCTGATGATGAAAAAATAAAACCGGAGACAAAAAACGGCTTGATGTGTTTTGGCCAAATATATAGGCTACTGACACGGTCTGCAAGACGCAAACTACCGCATTTCTGACTCTTCCTTTTGCGTGGCATTTAGACAACAAAAGATACGAACTGAACCAAAAACTTCTCTGCGGAAAAGGCAAATGCAAATTAAAAGCGTATTTGCTGGTGATTAGATTCGACTTTCTCCCGCGAGACGCATAAAGGACTGCCTCTCACGGAGAGAACCAACTCATTTCAGATCCAGTTAGAACTCTCTTTGTCAGCAACACACTACATTGCAATGAATCTGCTGAGGAGCGTTACGTTGCAGCAGGACCCTGGTTTCTGATCTTTGCACTACAGAAAAGTTGCATTACATTTACTGTCTTTTATCTGGCTACTTGCTCTTTTATGACCATTGATCATAGTGCATGGTTTGCGCTTCGGAAACGTGGCTCCACTGAGGATACAGTGATCTGTTTTCCCCCTGATTTTCCACTCTTTTGTTTGGGTCTACTTTTTTGCAAGTGGATTCATTTGATGCAGAATTTTTTGTTGTTGATGGGAAACAGTCGATTAGTTTTGCTGGTGGAAAGATAGCAGCGGAGGTTTCGCAGAAAAAATTGGCAGTCTGGAAACACGCGATCTTTACTGATCCTCTGCGAAGGATTCTGTTCTGCAATTAGTGATGTAATGTAGGAGGTGTACTCAACAGATACGCAGAGAAGATGCCTCTTGAGAACTAACGATTAATTTGCCGCAGTAATTCAAGAGGAAGGGGGAAGGAATTGATACAGTACACAGCAGGATCCAGCAATTCGGTCACGGAAGCTTGTGGAAGCGAAGCCTGGTCCTTGTGTCAAGAATGTTCTTGGCTTCTCAAGCAACAGAAAAGTCCAAAAAAGTAAAAACTTCTAGATAGGTGTCGGTCCCAATCCACACAGGATGCGGGACGCGACGCCCGCACAAATTGGAACGTTTTTCCTTTGATGTTGCTTGCGTGCAGTGTGGACACCCCATTCACATCAACAGGTCCCATTTGCTTGCTTGCGTTGCGCGTCGCATCCCGCGTCCTGTGTGGATTGGGCCTAACACCTTCTGTCTGGCTTCTGGTGAAGTGTATGCACCCACCTCACTTGTTGCTTTGGTGTGTGCCTCGTGCAGCTGCACACCCAGGCCGAAAAATCAGATGTTCAGCCCTGGAGAGGTGGGGGCCAACTCAAACTAGGAACCCGGAAAAGGATCTACCCCTACTTTTTAGTCGCGCCTTGCTGCTGCAAGGAGCGACTCTACTTGTCGCTCTGCGATGTCGTCTGTTCATCCAGTTGTCCGTGGCATTTCTGGATGCTTCATGCCATCCTGAGTGCTCAAAAAAATGTTCACCCCAAAATCTTTTCCTGGTAGGTGTCCGATCAAAACAGGATGCCAATCAATCAGTCACGCGGAAATGTGATCAGCTCAAACCGACGGATTGACGAAGCAAAGGTGCATAAAGGTAAATAAACAGGATCAGAGGTGTCACGGTTTGAAACTGGCAATCTCTGATCAATCTTGTACAAGGACACCGCCACAGGTTGCACAAGTGTAATGGTTTCGAGCCATGCTAAGTGAGCCAGGGGATTTTCACGACAACACCAAACAGCAATGGGACAGCACCAAAGCCAATGTGACTCCCTGCTTCCGCTCTTGAGCAGAGCGCAAACTAAATCCTGAGAATTACTCACCCTTTACTCGCTGAAGCGGTGCGGCCTAAAAACCTGGATTTAGAAATGTCTCTGGTACTTGGGTGCAGTCACTTACCGGTACTTTTGTGTCCAAAAACATATGATAGGCTCATTCAAATGTTACAAATTATCCAGTGGTTCTTGATAATTTCGTCGGGTCGTGGCCATTTAGCTTTCCCTGCCTGTTGAGCACTGATTGTAAGCTGGTTAGATGGTGCGGTCAAAACCCAATTCAGAAACCAATTCAGCTCTCAGCGCTCCGCTTCTGTCGTCAGGACATTTTATGCGCAGACGGAGTGAAAAGACGTGTCAACAGATCAAGTTTTGAGGTTGATTGATTCACTGTATTGATTGCTGGCCCAATTGAAATCCAAAACGGCATTAAATAAAGGAAGAAACACAAGTCCGACAGTAAAACAAGGGCGCTTATCAGCGTCGAGGCAGCGCGACAGTCCATGCTGACACCCCGCCCACACAGGACGCGTGATGCGGCGCGACGCAAACAAGTACGCTTAGTCAGCGCAAAGGCCGAGTGCCC
>JAAUYG010268888.1_pt1 | contig 10095 bp, 12 predicted proteins | sample 7278091 | NCBI WGS metagenome assembly JAAUYG01 (sample SAMN14350201, study PRJNA611818) | marine sediment metagenome | isolation source: surface marine sediment (0.6m) | place: French Polynesia: Moorea | collected 2018-08
TACCGTACCTGGGAGAAGAGTTGCAGGACGGAAGCAGGAAACACATGATAGCTCCAGCAAGGACTCAAGCTGTAACGGAACCCAGCTCGTCAATAGTGTCACCTGTGTAGTGCGCGGAACTCCTGACATTTCACTACTTCGCGCCTGGAGAAACTCAGTCTCCAGTGGATACGGCTTCTCGCCTTCCTGGATTAATTTTGGACACGCCGGCTTTTATTCTGGCTCATTAATGAACAGGATTCCAGCTGCTCTGATCATCAATTCTCAATGGACTTGAACTTCATTGCTGATTGGGTCCACTGGGCCAGAATGAAAGCTGTGGGAAAACTGGCAGTTCATTTGGCTGTAGCTTCAGTCATTGACACAGCTCATTTGTAGAATGAACAAAACACTGCTGATGTTGACTTCGCTTCTGAAATGATGTTTGTCTGAATAGCTCTGGTTTACAGAATTTTTGTTTTCGACAATGGGAAATTTACTGGCGAAAAACCAACACAGATACGAGTGCGTAAGAGGTAAGACAAAATTCCCCTCAGCTTTTAAATTTGCATTGGTTGGAATGACGAAATCTTCATCAATGCTTTGATTGATGTCACGGACACTTCAAAACTGGCGTCACGTTGGGAAAACACAGCTTCACTTTTGCTTTTTTGGTTTTCTGTCCAGCAATTTGAAGGAGCAAACCCATCCCAGTGAAACACTGAGCGCTGTTGTGAAGTTCACCGTTGTCTTGAAAAAGTCAGAGACAGAGTTGGCACAAGATCCCATCTTTGATACATAAATTTATTTTCTTGTGAGTCCTGGGTTCAACCCTGCAGAGGATGGTCTCTTGGATGTCCCCTGCAGGTTCTTTTTTGAGGCGCGAACTTCTGAGGCACATTTCACATCCCCCCAAACCTTGTGAGGCATTTTTTTTTTCAAGCAAAGCAGAGTTTTGAATGGAGCTGATGTTTGAAGACATTTGCTCTCAAGGCTTGTTACCTTGGGAAAAGAACAAAAGAACTCGCCTGTCTTCTTGGAAAGAAAAGAAAAACGGTTTTACATGTTCTTCCAAACTTGAAAGTACTCCTCAAAACCCGTACTGGCTTTAAGTCACAAAACAAAAAGGAATTTTGGAATTCATGATTCACCTCAAAAACGAATGCATTGTGTTGTGTGAAAATCCAGATCCTGTTTTTATCTGAAAGCGTGGTGGAGAGGACCATTCAAGAGTGTTTTCCAATTGTTCAGAGAAGAACGAAACAAATCCGTGGCTCATAATTGGCTAATAATTGAGCCGCACAACATAGGCTTCCGTCTCATTGCAGGATAAAAAAACAGGGGCTTCTTCCGTTTGATTTGATTGTGCAGACTTAGTTCAGTTCGGAAGCGCAAATTTGCGTGTTTGCTGCAAACACAATGCTTGCACATTGTGACCCCCGATGGGTGATTATCTAAGAATTCCATGTTTGTGATGAGATTTGTTTTGATGGGCTAAGACCCAATCATACTGGTCCACTGGCGTGCAGCAATTCATCCCAACAGCTTTCCGTGGATTCTCTCTGTGTGATCCATACTTTTTCCCACTGTACAGGCAAAACATTGTTGCAGCCACGCTCGTAGAGCAGGGATGTCTTGGTATCTCCATTTGGACATCCCAGGAGTTTTGGCGATTTTGATAAATTGGACTGCACTCTTTTGCTGTGGTATTTCATGCCAAAATCCCTGTTGCTTGAATCACTCCGGCAACTGCGTTTCCAAATGCAAAAAGCTGCAAGTGTCTGATCTGGATTTGAGGTGTATTTTTTCGTCTTCTCTTTCTCTTTGTCCTCGGCTCAAACAAAACATGGTTGAACGGGGAAATGCAGCAGAACATCACAGACTTATTGAGTTGCACCAGATCACAAGACCCACGACAATTTTTCTGCTGCCAAATTCCTTGTCTCCGCTTCGTAAAGATCTTCTGTAACAGCAAATGGATCCATTGTCTCGTAAAAAGCGTCTTTGATGTGCAGCGTTTTTGTTGCCAAGTCTCCCCAAAGAGGAAAGTTCTCGTCGGAAGTGACGAGGATCTGGGAACATTCACCTGTGCGTGATGGAAAGCAGCCAGTGTCGTCCATCGCATAGAACAGAGCCGAGGAACCTGAACAGGGGGATGAATGAACAGCCGTCAGTGGCGTCCATGAAGGGAGGAAATGGGACTGTAGTGAACATCAAGCTCCATGGTATTCTCGCCCTTGAATTATGATTTTCTGTTATTTTTCCCTGAAAGCCTGCCTTCGTACAAAACTTTCCAACGAGTTCAGAGGGAACTGAAACAACTTGGGTAAAAGCAGAGAACAGCCAAGGGGAATCTGGAGAAGCGGACCCGTAAATGGCAAGTTGGACTGGAGCCCGAACTCTTTTTTCCCTTCGTCTTTAACCATCAAAATCCTTTCGTGAAATTGCATAATTCGGAGAGTTCTTTGGGCTAGGGGCCCGAGGCTTCTTGGGTTCAAACAAAACCTGTTGAAAAAGAGAAAAAAAACTGCAGCCTCTAAACTGCACGCAAATTTTATCCTGCACATCGGTGTTGCACCTTTTTGGGATGAATTTCCCTGTAATCCCTGCATGGCTTTGCAGGAGCATTATCCGGGGGTTGGATCATGTAAGCGGAGGATTTTCAGGGACTTGTTCCTCAGCACTGATTCCCGGCACGCACGGGCGCTTAGTGCCGGCATCAATGGCGCATCGAAATGACTCCCAACACGGTCCTTGTTGTCGCAGTTCACCGTACCACAATTCCACAAAATGTAAAAATTGCTGAAAATCAGGCTTTGAATGGTTTGAAATTTGAAAGCAGAGAAAACCTCTCAGAGATTTTTGGTACTGTCTTCATCAAGGTGGCTGGCAAGAAATTCACTGAGCTCCCAAGGGGGCATGCCCAAGGAAAACAGATCTGTTCGTGCCAGACCCCATTTGCTCCAAACGGACAAGGGCGAACGAAAAATTGTTGTTGAAGCAAAAGCAGCTGACCGACACAAAAGTAGGTCAGAACACTTTGGTCAAACACGGCACAAGTGCGAACTGGTGCTTGGGACACCAACTGTAAAACACTGGGGGAAGGAGCAGGTATTCTCCACCCAAAAGCCTCATGCATGCGGGCTGGCTCTTTTTGTGAACAGTCCATTTCAGTTTTCTACCCACACTGATGTCGTGACAATAAGCCTCTTGTCAATTGTCATGTACCACCAAGTGTTTGATGTGAGCCTTTTCCTCGCGACACGAGATCCGCAGTTTGCGCTTTCAAAGGCTCCAGGAAAAGTTATTGGCCCACTTTCCAAAGCAACATGTTTTCATGTTTTCTGTGGTATCAAACCAACTTGAAACCTGTCAGGAAACCTGCAGTTCTGCCTGCTCTTCCTCCGCGACGGAGGTTGAATCAAATTGCGGACTTCAAAAACTTGCATTGTCTCCAGATTATGCACCATGGGAGCATTATTCATGCTTTCAGCAATCCTTGCGGCCAGCGTAAACTTGGTCCATGGTCAGAATCAAACTTGTTTTCCTGTGCAAAGCGACTTGGAACCATTGTACTTGGTCCAAGGACAATTCACAAGTTCAACCAAAGGACTTCACGGCCCTGTCTAGAAACCCTCATCTCCAGGTTTGGACACAACCAACGCGGCAAAAGACGTTGGGCCGCACTTATGTTTCCCGTGTGTTTTGCTTGAACACGAAGCTGCAGTGGATAATAACGGTCCTCACTCCCCTAACCAGCTTTGATCAGGACGCAATCACTGACACGCCGGGCCAGGAGCTTTCACGTTCAAAAGCGAAATCAATGTCCAAAAACGACATGACGCTGGCTCAGCTTCTTTCAGTGTTGGACGAAAGGACTACGCTCCCGCAAAGATGTGATATTTCACAGCAAAGGACAATTATTTTCTCTCCACAGCGGCTGGAATCAAGGCCAACCCACACAATGAGTTGTAATCTATCTCATCTCCTTCTCTGTTTCCTACGACTCAGACAGGCGTCAGCGAAGCACGTCAGCGAGACGATCCTGGAATATTTGTCAACATAGTTTGACATGGTTTTTTGACAAGTTGAGAACCCTTGAGACCAGCAGTCTGAAGCATTTCTTGAAAGAGTTCAGAAAGCTTGACCCTAGGTGCCAGAAGTCGCTGTGTTCAAATTAAAAACAAAAAGAAAAAACAGAAAAAGAAAGGTGTCTAAAATGGTCTTGAGAAAATCTTGAGAAAACTGTTCGGGGCAGGTTGTGGTCCTCAGAATGGATATATATACTTGGAAAAATCTGCACTTGCACAATTTAACCTTTGTCCCGCACGGACGATTGGAAGGAAGCATTCCCGGGCAGTTCTCTGTCGGCAGTTCAGGATCGGTTGATTCCCGCGAGCAAGTCCATTTGCAGAAAATGACATCACAAAACATGGATGAATGAGATATTGTTTGGATGCGCCTTTTAGATACCAGCATCACAGCATAACTCAACTTTTTATCAGAGCAAGTTTCATCGTTGCACAATAAAAATCAGATTTCAAAGAACTCCGACCAGTACCCGCCGCCGTTCCCCGACAGCAATTAAAGACAGAAGCCATGATTTGTGAAACGAACAGTTTTTGCAGTTCCGGTAACGGACACAGAAGAGTCTTGAAGCTCAGCGCCGACCCTAGATCAGGAGAAATACTCAAACTGGGAGAACTTCAGGACAAACATTCGAGTCAGGGTATTCCGCCCAGACAAAGGGTCAGACTTCCAGATTTCGGGGCCTGCGCCAAATAAAATACCCTGGATCCGCGTCTGCAGATTACAGTGCAAATTTATGTTTCATGGCAATAACCCTCATCCCCCACGGCAGTGAAATGAGCTTTCAATGATACTACAAAGCTGGGAGATTTGTAGCTTGGTAGCAATTTATTGGAATGAAATAAAGCTGGGCTGACAAGGAAAAAGAGGGCGAATCTGTTCCCAATGGAAGGAGGCTGATGAGAGAGAAAGTTGAGTCCTGCGATGAAGCTGCTGCGAACAGTGGTAGAGAACTTCACCAGCTTCAAGTGTTTGCTCGCTTCCACAGAGTTTGAGTCAGGTATTCAGAGCCAGCTGCAATCTCAGTCTGTTTGCTGCTTATTGTTTCACAGCTTCACATTGCGATTGCTCCATTGTCAATTCGTTTGCCTTTTTTCGGATGCGCATTTGGCTTTCAATCCTCTGGCTTCTGTTCAGTGGTTCTGGGCGATAGAACTGAATGGTGTGAGGAATAAGACCACAGTATTGTTTGAGGGATGCTAGACTGAAACAGGAATGGGAGGAAGGCTTAGTTTAGGAAGGAAGGGATACATCACCGCGACGACGAGTCAGAATGGATCCAGGGGTGAGTATTCCGCACGGTTTTTGTTTGTTTCTCTGTTTATTTATTTTCTATTATTTTATTTTGCAAACTGCCAATTGGCTAGAGAATGTTTCGTTTCCGATTCCAGACACCAAGCAAAAAGTGGTCCAAATTCAGTTGCCACAAGCGAACGGCTATTCTGCAGGCTTGAACGCTGGTTAGATTGCCAATGGGATGACATGCATGGTGCTGCACTTGGTACACCGAATTCGAGAACTGCTTTGAGGTGGTGTCATCAGACTAGAGATGTGAAACGTGCGTTTTTCTGGGACCTGCGTGTCTGCGTGTTTAGCGCTGCAACTCTGAAACCACGTCAAGCCGCAATCATTTTTGTCTCGGGCAATAATTCCATTTTGAAAGCATCAAATTGTGAACAGAAGACAAGAACAACCAAGTCAGCTGGAGTGCATTTGAAACAATGATCAATTTCTTGAAACAGGTGCGTTTTTGCGCAACACGCCTTTTTTTGCACACACCAGCTTTCTTCTTTTCAATAACTTTTCAAATTTCACATTTAGACGTCAGAGAAACGGCAAATTCCCTTTTGTTGCTGTCGGAGACATGAAGTGTCGAAAGAGATGGGTTGTTTGCCACTTGTATCACTGAACACTAAGAAAGGTTTGCTGTGGAAATCTGACACTTCACTCTGCTTGAAGAAGTGCCTGAGTTGACCTTTCTCAAGTTCCTTGTCAAATGTCAACATAGAGCCAGTTAAAAGTGGGTGGTGTTCATCATTCCTATCTTCTGACACTTTTCCAGTCATTTGACTCATCCAAAAAGGCTGCAGGTAACTTCACCCAAGGAATCCTGGTCTTTTCATTCTGTGTCAGAAGTTGTACCATTGAAGATAGGGAGGTTCTTCTTTTGGAACTCAAACACCTTAATGCCAGGTGACATTGCCCTTGTTCATGACACAGTCACACACCACGCAGGCATGATAGCACACATGACGTTGAAGCCCTCACGCAGCAAATGTCAGCTTTCCAGAGATGAGATGAGATTAAGATTCTGAATGCCAACATCTGCTGCAAGAAGCCTTTCAACAGTCACCTCAGAGAATTTCCACTTTGATGGAAACATGCACACTTTCAGCCCAATTTTGAAGTGTTTAGGTTGCAAAAGAAATTACTTCCACACTTATTTGTTCTCAACCAAGATTCGCGTCTTGTCTGGAACGCTGTGTCTCTGACCATGTCGTGATAATTACTGATTGACCTACTTCCACATGGGCGTGGGAATTGGCAGATTGTCAAGCTCTTTTGCAGGCAATGCAAACGATCTGGCGTCATTTCTTCTGGTTTTGGTTTTGCAAGACGGCTCACACCCTTTTCACACCAATGCGTACGCAGCGGCAGTGCGCCACAAAGGGCTTCCTTCTTTGCCCCAGCAATAGAAAAGGGAACGAGTTTGCCAACCCAGCATTCACAACACAGCAAGCAAAACAACGCACAACCCCTTGATGTGCAAGACATTCAGCGCACATGTGACGCCACAGAAAATAGAAAAAAGGGCTTTTGCATTTTGTTTTTCGGTGCAGTTTCCTTGTTCTTACAAAAGTGGAGCTGTGATACACAAATCTGTTTTCACAACTCCATCTTTCCGTCAGTGTGGGATTTCAGGCCAAGCATCAGCTGCCTTCATCAAACGCCTTGTGTTTAAGTCTTCCTCCTCTGAACAAATAATTGCCTTGACGTTTGCTTGAATATCTGGCTGAGCAATTTGACATTCTTTAATTGACAGATGAAAAAGCTGTTTGCCTGAATTCAGTTTGTAATTGCGCAGAAACTGCTGTCAGTCCATCGCGGCTGAATGTCGTTTCTGTGCAAAGTGATGATGAATTAATCTCCAGATCTTAAGATTGCAAAATTCAGCAAAGCCGCAATGTTCCCCAACTAACCGTTTTGCTTAATGGCGAAAACACACTCACTCGTGCATAAAACTAGAAATCATGCAGTGACGACGTTAAAAGGGTCCCACACACATTTTGTTTTGCCCCAAGAAGAGGTCAAACTTTTTCTTCAGTCGAAGTCAACAAAAGCTGTGTGCATTGTCTTTAGCCAGGGGACTACAAACTCATTCAATAGAGATTTCATTCCCATTGTATGGATCATCTCTGGCGCAGAGATTGCAGTGTCATAGAACGACAACTATACACACATGATGTGAAGTGTCCAGGCAGCTCCAACAAATGTGGCGAGGTTGGCCAGTCAAATATATATATACCTGGAGCTTCCCTGTGCCCCTTTGTTTCCTTCCTGATCTGAAAAGAAACGAAGCAGGACACATCGAAGGGGATGAGAGTAGAGACAGAGTACAACGAAGGCAGACAGACGAGAACAATCACAAGGTTTTCTTAATAAATGACTGCTCTGTGTTGTACTAGCTTTTTCCACGTCCATGAACAAGACCCAAACATCCACTGGAATTATTCCATCCAACTTGGCAGACAATAATGGAGAAGAAACAAACATTTATGGCTGGGATAATACCTGACAATCATGCCTCCAAAACCTGCCATTTTCATTGACAGCCGTTGCGTGTTAATGGAAAACATCCAACAGTGGGTTGCATAGGTCATTCTTCCAGCGTTTTGTCCTTAATTGACAAATTTCCCCATTTCTTGCAGCTTCATAAGGTTTCAAGTTAAATCGCTTCCCTGCAGTATGTGAATGCCAGGATTCTGTTTTTATTCTCTCCGTTGATAGCTCTGCATGGCTGTTTCATTACATCCTGCAGGTCTCAGCTTTGATCACAGACACGATTGGTCTTTCTCCTGGAGGTGGAGAGAGGTGTGGCTTCCTGTGTGCATTCAATAAAATAGGCTACGAGTTTCCGCAGCTGAGAGCATAATCACAACTCCCTGATAGCATGGAATCAACTGTTCACGAGACCAGAGCGTCTCAGTGGAATGCAATGAAACCATTTTCTTCTTGTGTCACACGTGGTAAACATTTCTCCATTCCAAGTGTTTTTCCAGCAAAAAAAAATCTTCCTAAATTTGCTGTTTGATCATTTTGGCTGAACCTTGCACATCTCTCCTTCAGCATTGCCTGATTTCACCTTTGCTCTCTAGACTGTGTGAAACCTTTGGTTATGTCACTGCAGCAATTACATAACAGAGAGTCAGACATCTGAAACAGCAGCTGCAGAGGTCATTGTCTTCAGCATCACCTCCGTTACCTGTCACTTAGACATGCAGCTCATTGCCCAGATGGACATGTCCACATCTGTCAGACTTGTAAACAGACTGTGTTCATCTGGAATCACTGAGCCTGTAAGATCCGGGCAATAAGCGCAATCAGGAAACAGGGAGGATAATGCGGCTTTATGAGACCAGTTAGTTTCGGATGATGCGACCAATAAAGCAGGACAACCAGGGGAGAACCTGAACCTGCGCCTGAGAAACAGATGAGAGATTTGCGAGCTAACGACGTCTATCCAGAGATACAGGACAGAAATTGTGCAGTTTCTTTCTCTTTGCTCAGAATATCTTGCTGCCACACGATTTGTGTTTCAAATACAGATTCTTGAGAAGGCCGAGACATTCTCTTATCCGGCAGGCGCGGATCCATGTCCCAGGATCCAGACCACATTCAATCAGAAATTTGACCCTGGTGGCCCTGAATCTTTTTTTGCCACAAAAGTCCATCTTTTGCCTGGTCATTTTTGTGCTGGCAAAAAACCTCCCAGGATCAAACTCATCTGTATTTCATCATTCTGTTGAATCAGAGTTCACCAAAAAGAACACAACATCCAGACCAGACAGCTGGAAGTGTGGGGACAAAAACGACGCACCGAATGCAGACGAACGCTTTCCTTGCAACATAGTAACGCTCCAGTAAATCTGAATTCAAGCTCCTTGCTGTTTCGCTTCCAAACCCGTCTCTCCATCTTTCAATGCTGCTCAGAAAGTAATTTGTTTAATGGTTTCTCATTTTTAGATGGTGGGCATGTTCATGTTCATTCTGTGCAGATGTTTTATCAAATAGATTCCAGAAAAACGCAGATGTCAAAGAACTGTTCATGGAAAACTGATTGTCAAACAGGTCGAAGTATTTGTTTAGTTCCAAAAGTTATGTTTTGAAAGAAAAAGGCCCTTGACGAGACTGAACAAATCAGGAGATTTTTTGCTGTCCGAACTTGTGGAAGAAGAGGGCTTTGATGAAAAAGCTTGTATCCTGTGGCAATCCTGGTGCTGAAGTCTTAGAATTCCTCGCGGTAGATGAAGAGAAGAGCTTATCTCACACTCTGTTTAAGCTGTCAGATGAACAAGTGGGAGCTGTATAGCTTTCCAGCTGTCATTCATTGCAATGAATGATCTACGCAAGAGGGATTCATTGCTTTACGTGAAACGTAGGAAGCAGCCAGGAAAATGAATTGCCAGTGCAGTTATCTGGGTTAACACTTCTGAAAACTTGAAGCACTGAAAACTTTTTGTTTCTGCTTCTTGCACATGAGAAATGCCTCATTTTTTTCTGGTGAAGGATAAAACATCAGAAAGAAGAGGTCACAGCAAAAGAACTGGACACAGGAAAACAGAGCAAAATTGAAACAAGCCCATGTCACTTGACAGCAATTTTAGGTGCGTTCCAGAAAAAAAAACAGCAACAGGAATTATCTCAAATAGTTTTGTTTCGTGTCACAATCAGTTCGAGAATTGAGATATATAACTCAAGAGATCTATCCTTGTGTTGATTTGAAGAGTCTTCTGGCTTCCAGCAGAA
>JAAUYG010023961.1_pt1 | contig 10094 bp, 5 predicted proteins | sample 7278091 | NCBI WGS metagenome assembly JAAUYG01 (sample SAMN14350201, study PRJNA611818) | marine sediment metagenome | isolation source: surface marine sediment (0.6m) | place: French Polynesia: Moorea | collected 2018-08
GTTAAAGGTTCACATGATGGTGCAGTCGACATTGAAGGTAGTTACCAGTACCACATGTTACACACATGTACTGTAACATAGTTAAAACATAGTTAAATGAACTAATGGCATGTTAATTTACCCTAATATAATTTGGTCTGACAGCCTCTTTGTATGTTAAAACAAAGGACAATCTGGAGTGACCTAGCATCCTGGCTTGCAGTTGAAATGAGTACACCTACGTACATTCTCCAACAACTGCAGTTATAGTCAAGATAATCAATTTCTCACCGCACTAATTTCCTACAAATCAGAAGGAGTTTTAAATATCACTTTTTTTTCACGACATGTTACACTAATGAGCACCGGGCAATTATGACATTCAAAGATACACTGGGGTTTGAAAGAGCTAACTTAAGACTTTCTTCACAGTGGTGCATGAGGACAATAATAATGGCAAATTGGTGTCCCTAATAGGAGCAATTGGCTAAAGGTAACAGATGGTAGGAAGAAACAGCATTGATCTTATCAACAACCTGTCTTCCTAAGATGCCGATTTGATCAAGATAAAGTGGTCCCAGTTGGCCATAAGTAAAATTAAGTATGCAGATCTATAGTGTCCTAACAACTGCCTCCGACACACTTCATATATATGCACAAACACAAATGGATTCGAACTATATTCTAGAACACAACCCCCCCACTCCTATCCAGCTTAGCATACAAATGTCCTGGGTTGGCCATCTGGCCTCTGACCAAAACCATTGTCTTGAATATTCATCTCTGAAACATAAAATAAGATCTGTAAGCATGGTAATTCCCCTCTGTGACAGGCCCCATCTTTATCTCAACACAACCACAGCCTCTGAGGTTACGATATTGATTTCCCATGTTTTTTCACCGTGAGCAGATGTTTCTTTCCCCATGAGCATGAAGTCAGGGTGGCTTGAATTCCAGTCACATGGAGCGTCATATAAATTGGCCACCTGTTAAAGCTGAATTTTTGACATACAGTCATAGACCAACGGGTTAAGTAAGCACTAAGCAGCCATGAATCAACATGATCAAACTGCGCAACTGAAATTATTAATAGCAAATTCACGTTTGTACCTGTGCTTTCTTTTCAAAGAATTATACATTGCCCATACACATAATGACATTAAAAGCAGGTATGGAATTTCATGTCCTTATATATGTATGACTTTGAAAAAATTTTGAGTGATAATAATAATTCTGCCTTTAAACATATTTAAACACGATAATTAGGATCCGTCTAGCAACAATTTGCATTTGGCATTGTTTGGTAATGTGTTTAATTAGACCTGTTGCCACAAAATGTTTAATAACAGTCCTCCAAGCACCAGTAATGTATGCACAGTACAGATGGTACCGTTTTACTTTTTTATCGACAGGGTGATACATGTGATACTCAAAACACAATTCATTTCCTCCAGCTAATAATCTCTGGAAGTGAAAGTCTTGGGGCAATGAAGCCTGCCCTGGCTTACAGGTACATGAGACATTGATTAAAGCACGTGTGTATTAGCATTCCAGGCAGCAGGCAAGATTAATACAGTGGAACGTGGGGCTATAGGATAATTACAGTTCTGGGGTCTGTAACACATTATACAGTGTCATCTTTGTTCAAATAACATGAATACAGTTCAACTACATGGAAACTCTTAATATGACATGATCATCCATTTCCATTATACATACGATACAGGGAAACGAACACTTGAAATCAGATTTCAAGTCCTGTATGCCTCTTGTTGGTGATCCAAAATTATGCTCAAGCTAACATGCTAAAGCAATTCCAAAGTGTTAAAGGTTAATATGATCAAGATGATGGCCATGACGCGAGGGTTTATCACGGTCACTGTCCAATAATTTACAAATGTACTAAGTCCCCCAAGATTTAATCACCCTGATGATAGGATTATGATAATATCTGCCAGAAGATTGAAATAGAGAACCCTAAGACCTGGAAATACATAGCCCACATCATATACTGTTTTTTATGGGTTTTTAATTCACTTTTTCTCCTGTGTCTCAATCTCTTTTTTTTTTTTTTTTTTTGTCAAACAAATAAAAGGAATACTAGCAAATCTTGCTATTACAGTAGAAGTGACCTATATGATCAACGTGACTACACGCGTTCCATCATTTCCAACAATTTATGTACTCTCAATTTCTTTTAGGTATTACCCACATACACACCTGGGTTAGCGCTAGACTAGAAAATATTTTAGCAAAATAGCTAAGGAAGCCACTTTTTCTTTAGCCAAATGCATGTAATATTAGCCAAATGTCTTATCCAAATCCAAATAACTTTCTATTACTACTACATGTACTAGCCAATGAAAATCTAAGGTATTCCTACTTAAGCCAGTTAGACTTTTCTGTTATTTGAGAAACTAGTCATTTTACAACATTTTAATCCCAGCCAACCACCTCCCACAGGGTTGAGAAAATGGTCTTTAGCAATTTTGGTGAAGCATATGAGATTTACTTTAATTTGCCAAATGACAGCTTTTTAGACTATGGCTAATGGCTAAGCCCTAACACTAACCCTGCACACTACATGCATTTTTCATGTACTTCCTGTTAAAATTTCTACGGGTCTGATATGTTTACAAAAGGTGCTCTGAGAGGCCGCTATTTGCAACCTCATCAGCTGCTTATCCCAATTCGATCAGGTAACCCCTATCACAGATTATGCTAGTGCAGCTCTTAGTTGTCATCTAAATTAGTTCTTAAATTCCAACAGGTCAGATTGAATTCAGGATAACCACTGATGATGATCATGATGATAGCGATGCACAAATCTAGGATATTGGCGTTGGGAAAATAGTTGGTGAAGCTAGCTCAGTAGTCCCTCTCTAATAAGGCCACCCTGTTTGCTAAGATACTGTTGCCACATTAGACGTGTTGTTTGGTGAGACGAAGAAGTAAATGTATTCATATTAGTGGCGGCAGATTTCTGGCCATACTAGAGAAGGTGGCCTCTGTTGAAAGGGGCCACTAAGAGAGGGAACGCTGTACATGCTGTACATAGCACATTACCAGGTTCTAGACGGGCAATAACTGCACAATTTGAACACAGATAAAACTGATCAATGGTGGCTGACGATTTCAGGCTAGAATTTTCCATCCACCAACGGATGCTACAAAACCCGGCTCTAGCTGTATAGCTTGAATAATAAATGCCTGGATGCTGCTGGTGGGCAGCCCACACAAATGAAGCCGTTATCAGTAATGGGTCTGAGTAAATCACCAGACAACCGAATGTCAACAGTGAGACTCCCAGGCAGAGAATACCTGCAGCGCTACCCTGTAAGCATGGTAAACTGGAGCCATTACACCATAAAGCAACAGTTACACTATAAAGCCACATTACACATATAGTGAAACCTATCAAATACTCAACAACGTGAACAACGACAACATAATTTGACAAAGTGCAGTTACATTAGCTCATTTACTAATATGATTAGTATTGATTTGAATTCCATCCCAAAGCGTCATTTTTTGCTTTTTAATACTTTATTTGATAATCCCCTGAAACATATCATTAGGTGTTTTTGTCTGTTCCCATGTACAGGGATACATGGCTTCAAAACACAGTGACTACTGTATACCCGCACATTCAAGCAAATGAATTTACTAGGTACCATCACGTTTGTTGCAGTATGACTCATTCAATAAAAATATAAATCCACTAATTCCATGAATCCTAGTTGAATCAATGACCAGTTGATGTACAGTGGTCACAAGCTTGCATATCTATCAAATATATTGCTACGGTAATTACAATTTATTTGAAGTAATGTTATCTGCCATTAACACGATTAACTTGATTTACTGATTTACTGAAAACCATACTGATAGTATTACTTGAAATAAATTTAACTTTGTAATTCCTATAGTACCACCAGTAGTTTGGGTAGCACATATAGCATGTATAGTATACAGTGAAACCTGCTCTAACACCACCAGTCAAACATGCTCTAAAGACCACCTATATATAAAGACCACCTGCTTATAAAGACCACATTATACAACTCCCAAGGGGTATACCTTCCATGTTACTGAACTTCTATATAAAGACCACCCGTGTATATGGACCATATTTTGTTAGTCCCTAGCGCATGTAGGGTGGTGTTTATATACTAGTTACACTGTACCTACATTGTGGCTACATGTGTCAGTAGACCAGGGTTATATGACATATCCAGGGCTTAAAATCAGCATTATCCAACATCCTTACTGGATCTTGGTAGCAAGTACTAGCAACAGAAATTTAACTTAGGATGACTACATTGATTTTTAGGACATAACCATGATAATTGGAATGCTCCATTACAATAACATTTTCTGTACGATATGCTAGAATTTTGTTAGACAAAACTTTCTGACTTTCGTGATGACGTAAAATACAGTCTAGCGCAACTTTGGGATGCTGCACTACATGTACATGGCCCCCCTGCTGCCACTTACTTTGTGCAGTTTCCGTTCTTTTTCTCATCATCTTCATCATCGGTCCAGAATAGTAAGTCTGATGACACAAGATAGGTCTCGGTCTCTAGGCGAAAACCTGCCGGTAGGTCTTCCCAGTCGTCAAAGCGTACGCCACCACCGAGGGAATATGTCCCCGCCGGGCATGGCCTGCATGACTGATCCCCTGTCAGGTTTAAATACTGCCCTTCCTCACAGGTGAAGTCTGAAAAGACACTTCGCATATTAGCACAGTGCCATTACAGTAGAACCTGTCTTGAAAGACCACCGCATTGGCCACAAAAATGTGGTCTGTCAAGACAGGTGGTCTCTGGTGACAGGTTCAGTTATATTGAAATGTAGGTCCTTCTGGCAAAAATGTGTGGTCTGTCTAGACAGGTGGTCTCTCATGGCAGTGGTGTCTCGAGACAGATTTCACTGTACTACATAATGGCAGGCCCTGTGCAACATGCATAAGGCTGCCAATAACATGTAAGATGAACATGATGATGAATGCAAAGAAAACGTAGCTAAAGTGTTCTTATCCTTAGTGAAATGCAAATTTCAATTTAGGATGATAAGCATTTGTGTGTATACCATGTGTATACACAATGAAAACCTTCAGGAAGCAGTATAGTTTGGTTTTGAATATAGACGGACAGAAAACACAGTAAGCATGCCAAAGCCTGCCATGATAGACCTATCCAGTCAGCATAAAAAGTGGTTTCTCAAGACAAGGTAATTGCTGGTGATAAGACCAATTACACTGTATTTAGGACCTTCAGCTAGGAATGTATGGTTTAATTGTCAAGATACACATACAAGATGTACTAGTAAGTGGCCCCTCAAGCAGGTTTGTGAGGTATTATTTAAGTTCCCAGGTATTTATTTTTTTTCTTTGCCCATATATTTTATGTTGTTTGTGAAGCTGAACAGCTGAATACACCTACTAGTACAGACCTATGCTGGTATATAAATATGTGACATGTATGAATTGCCGATACCTGCATGCGGAGTTTGTCCACATTTGTACATTTGTAAACTTTCTGTCGTGAGACACCACTGTCCCTGTGACCATGGCGATACATGTGATACCCACATGATGTTGAAAAACTTTTGAACAGTACTATTTTCTATACCATTTTAAATATTAAAGATATGTTCTTAACATGCTTAAAGGCCTTGATTAAGAAAGGCCATAGCTATGACATGTAATTCAGTCTGCAGATCACCATTATTAACTAGTAACTGTTACTCCACGGAATTTATTTCAGAATTTACTTCAAACTATTCTAGACTTAGCTGGCACAGAACGGAGGACACTGCCTATTTTACATATGATACTCACTGTATAATACACACCAGTGGGTAATGAAATGAAAACTGATTGTATTTGGCATCAAGATCCTGTTTGCAACAGTGAAACAAATATTAAAGGTGAAGGGACAAGGAACTCCAGCAGTATTTGAATTTACAGGAATGCCACGACACAATAAGAGAATATTTTTAAGTTAACAACAATAACCTTTTCCTGATGTATTATACATGTTATATACCTTACAGAAATAATTAGGTTCCTGATACTCAGTATGTTTGGGAGAAAGGCCGGACCATCATTGAACTGTTGTAAGGGATGCATGAGAACATCCTTTTGCCCTCCTGTGGAGACTGCACACGAAACCTGATCTGCATCCTATATCCTATTTACCATGTTTACATTCGGTATATCTTTGCTCGGTATATCTCTGATATACATTTGATACTTTGTATGCCAAAATAGTCATGGTACAGCTGGTATACAGAGGTTATTGGATATATCTGGATAATCAGTATAAAAAATTACAAATGGTATGACAGAAGTGCCACAGTGCATGTACCGGTATATATGCACAGATGTATACATGTGTGTACTTACTAGTACTATTTAGTATGTACTATTACCTAAGTAGTCCTAAATGTAGAATAGTCTTCCCAAATAATCATACAGTACTTCACTTCATAAGTAAAGTGAATCCAGTCCTGAGAAACCACTGTCGTGTGAAACCACCTGTCTTGAAAGACCACAACATTCCTTACTAGTATCTTATATGTTTAGTATGACCGAACCTTTGACCAGATCACTTATGCAGTTGTCTTAAGGCACCTACAACCATGATGACCATATTTTATGGCAAATGGGAAAGTCTTTCAAGATAGTTTGCACTGTACTATGACTCATTGATCTGAGAACAATTTATGAGAAGTGTCTGGAAATTATATGAGTTCAAGAAACCTTCTCAAACATGCTAAACCAAACCACCAAAATTTAACATCACCAACAAGGCCTCATGATTGGAATGCACAGTTAGTCAGTTACACACCTCTATCATGTCTATATCATATAGATGATATATTCCCATGATTAAGTACCGGTACATGATAAATGCTTGCTCTGTTACAAAACATCCAACTCCCCTCCCCAAAAAGCCATGGAACATAAAAGGAAAATACTGACTGCTATTCAAACAGCTAGTTGATATCTGTTACAGTGTCAAACGCCAAAAGCTTTCCCAGTTTTTAACTTTAAAAGTCCAATTGGTCAGTAATGACATTTCGTTAAGACTAAATATCCAGTTGATCAGTAACTAATTCATTACTAAATAAGACTGGTGGTTCTTTCAAGACCATGTTTACTGTGAAGTTGTTAAGTATATTACACATGACATACTGACCACAACCCTTTCCCCTCTCGGGGGCATTGGGGGCTCCACCAGTGCAAACTCCAGGTTTTGGCACAGACACTCGCCATCGACCGCCCTCACTGTCACATTCTGTGTACTCATAGTGAAAATCACTCTGAAAATGAAATTAACACAATTTCTTAATATATTTATTATAAAAGCACAATTGTTTGCAGGAATTATTGTTCGCATTTTTGAAGCATGCACACTTTCCCAGAAATTTATCTCTAGTGCCACATAATGATACTAGTAACAAAAATTGTATTTTTGGTTTACATCTGCGGGAATAAAATTCCACACAGACATTTCTGCAGCATAAAATTACAAACTCTTTGAACATGAAATAAGCATTATTATATGCATTTGCCATATGCTGTAGCACAACTGTGAAAGAAAATCTGTATCAATAAGTATCCTTAATATTGTAACAAATTGAATTAAGCAAAGAATACTAGTAACAGATTACGATTTAAACATTCACTCACCGACTGACATGTAGGCAAATCATCCGACTGGCCTAGTCCCAGAAGCATGAAAGCCAGTGTAACTGGCAGAATCCAAGCCATGATTCCTTTTATTAGTATAGAGCTAGTTCTTATCCAAAACTGAAGTGTTTTAATCCGGTATTTCCTGAATGAATGAACTAACTTGGGAACAGTTAGCAGTGCATGAAAGTTTCTGAAAAGTCAAATCAAAACAAATCGTATCAATTATACCGTCATGTACTGAATCCATATGACTTAATTGTATACTCGCAACTTAATTAGCATGACATAGAAGTCTTAGTCTATTCAATGATTCATTAAATCTAATTATTAACCTGATTGTGAGAAATTTGAGTGATTTTTTATAATAATGATCAATCGGAGATCAATCAAAGCACATGTACATTTGTGACATTCACAAATGTACATGTGCTTTTATAGTCTGAAAAGAAATAGACGGGCTATCTAGGGGCCTAGTTATTCCAGGCAGTAGACACTGGCAGTGGTAGAGAGATAGACATGCATTCACTTGTGGCTTCTGTCAGACAGAAGCCACAAGTGAATGCATGTCTACAGTCAACATTCGATCTCACTGAATTAACCAGTGTTAACAGGTTAACATGTTGTCATCAGGCTGCTGGTCATCAATGTTACTTGTTCAGTTGTTTAGTGTCTGTGCCATGGTATGGGGTCGCACAAGACACACAGCACAGTGCAAATGACAACTGGTTGACTGGTTGAGTGACTGACAGTGACACTGACAGTGTCCAGCCGGCTTGGAGAATTTAGAGACAAATACATAATATTCATGCCATACGTGAAACGTAGAGCGAAGCGACTACTTTTAGCTAGACTGTTACCTAAAGCTGATGTGGCAAGCTTAGGGAAAACGTCTTAAGTGCAGTCCAGCGACAAATATTCCGAGAAATGTGTCTTCCCAAGCTTCGCAACTCGTCTTTCTACTTTGACAAGCTGGCTCAATGCGAACGCAGGCGTCCAACTGAGCATGCGCAGAAGACTGTAAAATGCAATCATTGATTGAATCCGGTAAACAGGTTTTCAAACAAGAGGTACAAAAATCTTGAAATTCGTCCGATATGTAAACGTCATCTCTCTTTTCGTTGTGTAGTGTTTGAAAATAAAGACTTCAAAACGGTTCAGACTTCAGGTCCGACTGTAAATAAATTTTATTACAGCGTTTGCATCATAAATATAAAGTTCAACATCACTTCAAATTATCCATTTGCTTGCCAGACTATGCTACTGTAAATCCTGCTTGATCTTAAAGCACACAACTTCAGACAGTCTTGCAGATTTTCATTTTCTAGAGCAATATTAAAGTTAGCATTTTCCCACCTTAACGTCTGGCTCCCTGGATCCCCGATCTGGTCTCCCTGGTCTGGCGTCACAGTTCCAATACAGTTAGGCCCACCCTGTCCTGACCTATTCGATCCCCACCCGGGGATCCCCAATAATCCCTATTTTTTTCTCTTCACGCCACACATACTAGGTTCGGGGTAGATTGTACGGTAAATATAGCACGGTTACAAGTCTGTTTATACTCAAACCCGGGACTCAAACATTCCCCTTTGTAACACTAACGTAATTTAAGATGACAATCATATAAGATGACAATCATAAACAATGGTAAATGAAACAATGGAACAAACTGTTACCAAGGCGTTTTCGCGTCACTTCTTTTCCAAGCACACAAAATAAATAAACCGAGTTAGTTTTTTTCTAGTGTACGGAATGATACTTTGCCCCCGATTTAGTCTGATTTTTCGAATTTTACCCCCAGATATTCCAGCTGCAGGTGTAAACGCAAAAGTGAGTCAATACCGGGGTACTTCTCTGCAAACTAACCCGAGGTAAATTAACCTGGGTAAAAACCAAGTCAAGTGTAAACAGGGTGTTAGTGGGCTAATAATTAAAATGATGATTAGTGGCACTAATAATTATCAAAATACGTGGGCGAAGTTGGTTCGTGTATAGTACTGTATTATAAATCAGGAGAAAACTACAGCTTATTGTAAGTCGCGGTTGCTATAGACGCGACTGCAACATCCTACAGTTAACACTGGTAAAGTTGCAGTGGTGGGTTAGAAAAGGCGGTTAAACCGTTCTGTTTTTTACGTCAAAGTTAAAAAAGGGGCATAAAATGTTGTCTATGCGTGACCCGTACCCATTTCCGCAATTAGAAGGTGATGACAACTTCATTGGAAGTAGGAGTACGCAGGTAAATAAGTCGGCAGGTTGAAATCAACTCATACTATCATAGTCTTAGTCCTCAATATTTCTCTCAACCACTCACATGCTCAGAACCAGTTGTTGTCAACACAAGGCACAAAAATTGTGTTAATACAACCGGGTGATCAAGTTAGCCGTGAATAATTTCATACCATGACCGATA
>JAAUYG010076498.1_pt1 | contig 10094 bp, 8 predicted proteins | sample 7278091 | NCBI WGS metagenome assembly JAAUYG01 (sample SAMN14350201, study PRJNA611818) | marine sediment metagenome | isolation source: surface marine sediment (0.6m) | place: French Polynesia: Moorea | collected 2018-08
CCACGTCATTGCCGTGATCGGCGACGGCGCGATGAGCGCGGGCATGGCCTACGAGGCCATGAACAACGCCGGCGCGATGCACAGCAATGACGTGGTTGTCGCGGCCCTGCAGGTCGCGTCCCACGGCATAGCCGAGACCCGCCGAGATCGAGGTCGAGCTGTGCGCCGTGCCGAAGGGGTCGTACTCGCTCTCCCGGCGCGAGGTGAAGCCGGAGAGGCCGCCGTCCTGCCGCAGGGTGCGGATCCGGTCGCGCCGGCCGGTCAGGATCTTATGCGGATAGCACTGATGGCCGACGTCGAAGATCAGCTTGTCGTCCGGCGTGTCGAAGACGTAGTGGATCGCGGTGGTCAACTCGACCACGCCCAGGCCGGCGCCGAGGTGACCGCCGGTGACCGAGACCGCGTCGATCATCTCCGTGCGGAGCTCGTCGGCCAGCTGCCGGAGCTGGCTCTCTTTCAGCTTTCGGATATCCGAGGGATATTCGATGGAATCAAGCAACGGGGTTTTGCTGACGTTACCCACTTCATTCACCTCGTCTTGCTATCGCATCCGGGGAAAACTTGGCTTCTAGGATCGCCGATTCACGACGAAGCGCGCCGTTGCGCACAGAAGGTCTGCCTTTTCGCCGAAAATATCAAGGCGGGAGGCCGCCCGCGCCGCGAGGCGCGCCGCCTCCTGGCGGGCGCCCTCCATGCCCAGAAGGGCGACAAAGGTCGCCTTTCCAAGCGCTTCGTCCTGGCCGGTCGGCTTGCCCAGCACCTCGGGCGAGCTCTCGCCATCCAGAAGATCGTCGACGATCTGGAAGGCCAGGCCCAGGTCCTGGGCATAGGATCGGACCGCGGCCTGCGCGTCCCGATTCGCCTGGCCGAGAATCGCCCCGGCCTCGCAGGAAAAGCAGATCAGGGCACCGGTCTTGAGCGCCTGCAGGCGCTTGATGCCCTCCAAGTCCAGATCGGCGCGCTCCGGCGACATGTCGATCATCTGTCCGCCGACCATGCCCGCGGCGCCCGAGGCGGCCGCAAGGCCCGAAACCAGGGCGACGCGCACCGCCGGGTCGGGATGCGTCGCCGGATCGCCGAGGACCGCGAAAGCCTCGGTCAGCAGACCGTCCCCGGCGAGGATCGCCACCGCCTCGTCGAAGGCCTTGTGCGCCGTCGGCCGGCCGCGGCGCAGGTCGCTGTCGTCCATGGCCGGCAGGTCGTCGTGGACCAGGCTGTAGCAGTGGATCATCTCGACCGCGGCGGCAGCGTTCAGGGCCTGCTCTTCCGGAACGTCGAAGAGCCCGGCGCTGGCGACCGTCAGAAAGGGCCGGAGCCGCTTGCCGCCGTTGAGCGAGGCGTAGCGCATGGCTTCGACGACCGTCCCCTCGGGTCCGGGCACCATGGGCAGCAAGCGATCGAGGCGCTGCGAAACCGCTTCCGCGGTGCGCGCCAACTCGGTCTTCAGGCGGTCGTTCGATGCGGTGTCATTCGACGTCGAAATCTTCTGTGCTGATGCTGCCGTTCGAACCATGACCTATCTTTTCAATCTTCTGCTTTGCTTCTTTGAGCTTGGCTTCGCAATGCATCTTCAGCGCCGCCCCCCGCTCGTATGACTGGATGGCGGCCTCCAAGCGGCCCTCACCCTTCTCCAGGCCCTCGACAATCCCCTTGAGCTCGGCCAGGGCGTCTTCAAAGCTCAACTTCGCGATGTCGGACGGAATCTTATCGGCCACGTTCCTGGATCCATTATAAAGTCGGCGAGTTTAGGCAGCCGCAAGCAGCCGAACAAGCTGTCAAGCCCCTATCCGTGTAAAAGAGCGCGGACGTGTGCTGCTGCGGACACAGCTAGCGCCTCGAGGTCATAGCCCCCTTCGAGGCTTGAGACAACCCGGCCGCCACAGGCCGATTCGGCGACCCTCATGATTTCGGTGGTCGCCCAGCCGAAATCCTCCGCGTGGAACCGCAGGCCCGCCAGGGGATCGCTCTCATGCGCGTCGAATCCGGCGGAAATCAGGATCAAATCCGGCTGGAACCTGGCCAGGCGCGGCAGGAGCGTCTGGCTCATAGCGGCACGGAACGCGCCCGAGCCGTCCATCGGATGCAAGGGGAGGTTCAGGATGTTGTTGGCGCAGCCGGTCTCGGCCGGGCTGCCGGTGCCGGGATAGAGCGGCATCTGATGGGTCGAGGCGAACAGCAGGTCGGGATCGTCCCAGAACATGGCCTGGGTGCCGTTGCCGTGGTGGACGTCGAAGTCCACCACCGCGACCCGGTGGGCGCGATGCACCGCGCGCGCCTGCAGCGCCCCGACCGCGACGCTGTTGAAAAGGCAGAAGCCCATGGCCCGCTCGGGCTCGGCATGATGGCCGGGCGGCCGGACCGCGCAGAAGGCGTTGCGGGCCTCGCCCGACATGACCGCATCGACGGCGGCGCAGACGGCCCCCGCGGCCCGCAGAGCCGCTTCCCGGGAGCCGGGCGAGACGATGGTGTCGGCGTCGAGGCCGCGCCGGCCGTGCTCGGGAATCGCGGCCAGGACCTGGTCGTAGTAGGCTTCGCTGTGAACCCTGGCGATCTGCTCGCGGCTGGCCAAAGGCGGCTCGCGCCGCTCCAGGGCTTGGAACTCCTCCTCGCCCAGGGCCGACAGGACCGCCTTGAGGCGCGCCGGCCGCTCGGGATGGCCCTGCCCCGTATCGTGGTCGAAGCAGGCGGCGTGACTGTAAAGCAAGGTAACCAAAGCTTTGCGCCCCGGACAGGTTCCTCGGCAGTATTAGACCCTGCCCCTGGCCATTGCTATAACTTTCGGAGAGGGCGGCGCAAGGCCAGGCGGGGCGCCGGCCCTTGGATTGAGCCGGATTGACAGGGTCCGGGCGACTCGCCACATGACAACCGCAATTCCCACCGCTCGTCACTTGGCCGAGCCCGGGACGGAGGACGACCTGAGACAGAGATCCGAGGCCCGGCGGACCCAGCAGCTGGCGCTTGGCGGCGTCACGGCCCTGCTGCTGGCGGCGGCGCCCCTGGCCCCAGTGACGGCCCCGGCGGCGGCCCAAGAGCAGGCGCAGCTGGTCCGCGTCGACAGCGTGCAGGAGCAGCCGATGACCCAGACGGTCGAGGTCATCGGGCGCCTGGTGCCGCGCCGAGCCGGCGCGGTCGCGGCGCGCATCGACGCCGCCGTCGACCGGGTCCTGGTGGAGGTCGGCGACCGGGTCGAGCAGGGCCAGGTCATCGCCGTCCTGGAGCCGGAATCCCTCAAGGCGCGGCGCGATCAGGCTGCTGGCCGGCTGGCCGTGGCCTTCGCCCAGCACAAGACCAAGGAAGCCGAACTGGTGCTCTCCCGCCAGGAGCTGAAGCGGCTGGAAGGTCTCAAGACCTCCGCGGCCTTCAGCCAGGCCCGCTACGAGGACGCCAAGCAGGCCGTGGCCATCGCGGCGGCCGAGGTCGCCGAGGCCGAGAGCGCCAGCGTGACCGCCCGCGCCGACCTGGAGCTGGCCGAGATCAACCTCAAGTATGCGGAGATCCGCGCGCCCTTCGGCGGCGTCATCACAGAGCGCATGATCGAGGCCGGGGCCTACGTCCAGGTCGGCGACGACGCGGTGCGCATCGTCGGCGACCAGGAGCTCGAGCTCGAGGCCGACGTGCCCTTCCAGAGGCTGTCCGGCCTGGTCCCCGGTGTCGAGCTCGACGTCGAGCTGGACGACGGCACCCAGCACAAGGCCCGGGTCCGGGCCATCGTGCCCGACGAGAACCCCCTGACCCGCACCCGGGCGGTCCGCTTCATCCCCGCCTTCGGCGAGACCCGGAAGCCCCTGGCCGCGAACCAGAGCGTCACCCTTCTGATCCCGATGGGCCAGCCGCGCAAGGTGCTGACCGTGCACAAGGACGCGATCACCAAGCGCGGCCCCGCCAGCCTGGTCCACGTGGTCAGCAACGGCTCGGTCAGCATCCGGCCGGTCACCCTCGGCGTCGCCGTGGGCAGCCGCTTCGAGATCGTCGGCGGCCTGAACCAGGGCGACGTGGTCGTGGTCCGCGGCAACGAACGCCTCAGGGACGGCCAGAAGGTTCGCGTCGACCAGGGCTCCTAGGCGGCCGCGATGGACCTGATCCGCACCTCAATCTATCGTCCCATCGCGGTGATCGCGGCGGTCCTGATGACGGTGATGTTCGGGATGGTGGCGCTGGATCAGATCCCGATCCAGCTCGCACCGGACGTGAACCGGCCGGTGATCACGGTGACCACGACCTGGCCGGGCGCCGCCCCGGCGGAGGTCGAGCGCGAGATCGTCAACCGTCAGGAAGAAGAGCTGGCGGGGCTGGAGAACATGGTCTCGCTGACCTCCAGGGCGGAGCAGGGACGCAGCCGGATCACCCTCGAGTTCGCGGTCGGCGCCAACATGGACCGCGCCCTGCTGCTCGTGTCCAACCGACTGGACCGGGTCGGCGACTACCCGGAGGAGGCCAACGAGCCGACCCTGGACACCGCCGGCAGCGAAGACAACGCCATCGCCTGGTTCATCGTCCGGCGGATGCCCGGCAACGAGCGGCCGATCCACGAGTTCGGCGATTTCGTCGAGGACGTCATCAAGGACCGGATCGAGCGGGTGCCGGGGGTCAGCCGGGTCAACGTCTTCGGCGGCAGCGAGCGGGAGATCCAGGTCACCGTCTCGCCGCAGCTCCTGGCGCGCTACAGGCTGACCGTGAGCGATGTCATCCAGGCGCTGCGCAACGCCAACACCTCGGTCTCGGCCGGCGACGTCGACGAGGGCAAGCGCCGCTACGTGATCCGGGTCGAAGGCGAGCTCAACGCCGTCGAGACCATCCGCGAGGTGGTCGTTCGCTCGGACGACGCCAGGGTCGAGGGCGCGCTGGCCGGCGGCCGCCTGGCGCGGGTCACCGTCGGCGACATCGCCGACGTCAGCTTCGGCTACCGGGAGCCGACCTCGAACATCCGCTTCCTCGGCGAACCGGCGATCGCCTTCAACGCCCTGCGCGAGACCGGCGCCAACGTCATCGAGATCATGGACGGCATCGCCGAGGCGGTCGAGGAGCTGAACGCCCAGGTGGTCCCCGACGCCCGCCTGACTCTCAAGCAGGTCTACAAGGAGACCGTCTACATCAACTCGGCGATCGAGCTGGTGCGCCAGAACATCTGGATCGGCGGCTCCCTGGCGGCGGTCCTGCTGCTGCTCTTCCTGCGCTCCTTCCGCGCCACCCTGGTGATCTCCATCGCGATCCCGGTCTCGGTGATCGGCGCCTTCGTCGCCATGGCCGCCCTGGGCCGCTCGATCAACGTGATCTCGCTGGCCGGCCTGGCCTTCGCGGTCGGCATGGTGGTCGATGCCGCCATCGTCGTGCTGGAGAACATCTACCGCCTGCGCGAGCGCGGCCTGCCCATCGCCGAGGCCGCCTACCAGGGCGCCAAGCAGGTCTGGGGCGCGGTCCTGGTCTCGGCCCTGACCACGGTCATGGTCTTCATCCCGATCCTGGTGATGCAGCTCGAGGTCGGCCAGCTGTTCCGCGATATCGCGGTCGCGATCTCGGTCTCGGTGATGCTGTCCCTCCTCGTCTCGATCACCGTGATTCCCGCCCTCTCCCGCTATCTCCTGGGCGGGCGCAAGGACGACTCCAAGGTCACGCGCCTGCATCTGCCGGGGATCGACGGCTTCGCCAGCGCCTTCGTCGCGCTGGTCATGGGCGTCTCCCGGCGGGTCGTGCATAACCGCCTGCTCTGCGTGCTGGTCGTCGCCGGCGTGTCCAGCGTCGCCATCGCCGGCTCCTGGCGGTTCCTGCCCAAGCTGGAGTACCTGCCCGAGGGCAACCGCAACCTCGTCTTCGGCATCATGATCCCGCCGCCCGGCTACAACCTGGGCACCATGACCGAGATCGCCCGGGGCATCGAGGACGAGATCAAGCCGCTCTGGGCCGACGTCTCGGGGCCGGAGAGCGAGCCCGGCGAGCCGCCCAAGATGAACCGCTTCTTCTTCGTCGCGACCCGGGCCAGCACCTTCCTCGGCGCGGTCGCGGTCGAGGAGCAGCGCGCCGGCGAGCTGATCCCGGTCCTGGAAGGCCCGGCCTTCAGCGAACCCGGCACCTTCGGCTTCATCAACCAGCCCTCGATCTTCGGCCGCGGCCTGGGCAGCGGCCGCCGCATCGACCTGGACATCTCCGGCCCGCAGCTCGAGCAGATCCTGCAGGTCGCCGGCCGCGCCGTCGGCAAGCTGGTCCAGGCCCTGCCGCTGGAGCAAGGCAACCAGCTGCGGCCGCGGCCGGGGCTGGAGCTCGGCGCGCCCGAGGTGCGGGTGGTGCCGGACCGGATCCGCCTGGCCGACAACGGCGTCACCGCGCGGGAGCTGGCGGACACGATCGACACCTTCAACGACGGCCTGCGGGTGGCCGAGGTGACCTATGGCAACGACCGCCTCGACCTCATGATCAAGGGCCCCGACGAGCACGTGACCGAGACCCAGGGCATCGGCGACCTGCCGGTCGTCACCTCGGCCGGCCAGACCATCCCGGTGCGCTCGCTCTCCCAGGTGCTCTTCACCGCCGGGCCGACCGAGATCCGCCACGTCGAGCGCTTCCGGACCGTGACCCTGGAGATCCGGCCGGCGCCCGGCATCGCGCTGGAGTCCGCCCTGGAGACCCTCAAGGCCCAGGTCATCGAACCGCTGAAGGCCGAGGGCGTGCCGCCGAGCATCAAGATCCAGCTCTCCGGCACCGCCGACAAGCTGACCGAGACCTGGGACGCCATGGTCATCCAGCTGCTGCTGGCCCTGGCCATCGTCTACCTGGTCATGGCGGTGCTCTTCGAGAGCTTCGTCTACCCGCTGATCATCCTGCTGTCGGTGCCGCTGGCCGCCGCCGGCGGCGTCGCCGGCCTGGCCTTCCTCAACACCCAGCACTTCCAGCCGCTGGACATGCTGACCCTGCTCGGCTTCGTCATCCTGATCGGCATCGTGGTCAACAACGCCATCCTGCTGGTCCACCAGACGCTGTTCCACATCCGCCAGGGCGGCCTGGCGCCGCGGGAGGGCATCCTGGCGGCGACCCGGGACCGCATCCGGCCGATCTTCATGTCGACCCTGACCTCGGTCTTCGGCATGCTGCCCCTGGTCCTCTTCCCGGGCGCCGGATCGGAGCTCTACCGCGGCCTCGGCTCGGTGGTGGTCGGCGGCCTGGCGCTCTCCGCGGTGCTGACCCTGCTGATCGTGCCGCCCATGCTCTCCCTGCTGGTCGGCGGCCTGGAAACCCGGCGGCACAAGGCCGAGGACGAGCTGACCAAGGAAGACGAGCCCCACCCGGCGCCGGGCGAGTGACGACGTCCTTCTCCGACCCGCGCTGATCCGCTAAGACACGGCGTCTCGTCAGCAAGGACGGAGGGGAGAGATGCACCAGGACCAGCGCGGCCACGCCATGACCACCGAGAGCCCGGCCGCCGCCGCCGCGCTCGACACCGCGATCGACAACTTCCTGCACTGGAAGTCGGCCCTGATGCCCGAGATCAAGGCGGCGCTGGAGGCCGACCCCGGCTTCGGCCTGGCCCAGGCGGTCAACGGCCTGGTCCTGCACGGCGCCCGCAACATCGCCTACCGCCCGGTGATCGGCGAGGCCCTGGCCGCCGCCCGCGCCGCCGAGGCCGGGATGACGGAGCGGGAGCGGCTCTACGTCGCCGCCCTGGACGCCGCCTACCGCGGCGAGATCGCCGAATCGGTCAGCCGCTACGAGACCATCCTGGCGGCGCATCCGACCGACCTCTTCGCCCAGCGCCTGGCCCAGATGGAGCTGTTCTGGATCGGCGAGATGGCCTGGTCGGCGGACATCTCGGGCCGGGTCGAGGCGGCCTGGACGCCCGAGGTGCCGGGCTACGGCGACTACCTCTCCTGCCGCGCCTTCGACCTGGAGGAGACCCACCACTACGAGGCGGCCGAGCGCCTGGGCCGCCAGGCCGTGGAGCTGGACCCCACCGACGTCTGGGGCACCCACGCGGTGGCCCACGTCATGATCATGCAGGGCCGCCACGCCGAGGGCATCGCCTGGCTCGACGGGCTCAAGGGTCACTGGGCCGAGGCCAACCAGATGTGCCTGCACCTCTGGTGGCACCGCTGCCTCTTCCACCTGGAGCGCGGCGAGACGGAGGCGGTGCTGGAGATCCACGACGCCTGGGTGCGCAACCGCGAGCATCCCCTGCTGCAGGCCCTGCCCGACCTCTACATCGACCTGCAGAACGGCGCCTCCCTGCTGCTGCGCCTGGAGCTGCGCGGCGTCGACGTCGGCGACCGCTGGGACGAGCTGGCCGAGCTGACGCTGGCCCGGCTCGAGGACCACACCAGCCCCTTCACCAGCGCCCATTTCGCGATCATCCTGGCCGCGACCGGCCGCTTCGCCGAGGCCGAGACCCTGCTCGGCTCGATGCGCGGCTTCGCCGCCGAGGACCAGGGCACCTTCGGGCCGCGCTACCGGGCCGCGGTGATCCCGGCGGCCGAGGCCGCCATCGCCCACCGCAAGGGCGCGCACCAGCGGGTCGTCGACCTGCTGCTGCCGAGCCGGCGGCTGCTCTGGCAGATGGGCGGCAGCGACGCCCAGCGCGACCTCTTCTTCCTGATCCTGGCGGACTCGCTCCAGGCGCTCGGCCGCAAGGACCTGCTGGGCATCGTCCTCGCCGACATCGAAGCCGCCGGCTTCACCGACCCGGCCAGCCGGGTCGGCTACCGGGGCGCGGCCTGAGGCCGAGGGCCGGCCGTGACGAGGTCAGCATGTAGATCAGGTCCTACCGCCCGGACGACCTCCCGCGGCTGGCGCGGCTGTTCCGGGACACGGTGCACAAGGTCGGCGCGGGCCACTACACGCCGGAGGAGCTGGCGGTCTGGGCGCCCGAGGCGCTCGATCTCGGCCGCTGGGCGGCCCGGCTGGCGCGCAACAGGACCTTCATCGCCCACGACGGCGACGGCGTCCTGGGCTTTGCCGAGCTCAGCCCGGAGGGCGTGGTCGACATGCTCTACGTCCACAAGGACCATCAGGGCCGTGGCGTCGCCAGCGCCCTGCTCGCCGCACTGGAGGCCGAGGCCCGGAACGCCGGCTTCGATCTCCTGACGACGCAGGCCAGCCGCATCGCCAGGCCCTTCTTCCTGCGCCGCGGCTTCACCCTGCTGGCCGCGCAGCGAGTCGAGCGGGGCGGCCAGCGGATCGAGAACTTCCGGATGGAAAAACGCCTGGCTTCCTAGAGCATGATCTGGGGCGCTACCCGGCCTTCCGGATCCTGAAGACGTAGACGCCTTCGTCCTCGCGGCTCTCCAGGAGCTGGTCGCCGGTGGTCTCGCAGAAGGCCTTGAAGTCCTGCACCGAGCTGGGGTCGGTGGCGTGGACCTCGAGGACCTCGCCGGCGGCCAGGGGCTTCATGGCCCGGCGGGCGCGCAGCACAGGGATCGGGCACTTCAGACCCTTGGTGTCGAGGTAGGTTTCGCTCATCTCGGGCTCGCTCGCTCCCTGTCCGGCCGCCGCGATCCTAAATCAGCCCGAGGCCGGCGGCCAAGGCCCAAGGCGCAAGGCGCTTCGCGGCGAGGAGGTTTGGCCTCCAGGCCGGAACCTGCGATAAGCTCGATCCCGAGGTCACCCGAGCCCGGAAGGTCCCGCCATGGAATTCGAGACGATCCTCTACGAGACGCAGGACGGCGTCGCCCGCATCACCCTCAACGATCCCGAACGCCTCAACCCCATCACCCGGCCCATGCTGCGCGAGATCCGGGTGGCCCTGGGCCAGATCGAGGAGGACGAGACGATCCGGGCCCTGGTCCTGACCGGCGCCGGACGGGGCTTCTGCTCGGGCCAGGACCTGACCGAGGCCGTCGTCCAGACCGGCAATCCCGCCGAGACCGTCGCCCAGTCCCTGGACGAGTTCTATCATCCCATGATCGACGCCCTGCGCGCCCTGCGGGTGCCGACGGTCGCCGCGGTCAACGGCATCGCGGCCGGCGCCGGCGCCAACATCGCCCTGCACTGCGACCTGGTGGTCGCGGCCCAGTCGGCCAGCTTCGTCGAGGCCTTCACCCGGATCGGCCTGGTCCCCGACTGCGGCGGCACCTGGCTGCTGCCGCGGCTGATCGGCGAGGCCCGCAGCCGCG
>JAAUYG010129870.1_pt1 | contig 10094 bp, 3 predicted proteins | sample 7278091 | NCBI WGS metagenome assembly JAAUYG01 (sample SAMN14350201, study PRJNA611818) | marine sediment metagenome | isolation source: surface marine sediment (0.6m) | place: French Polynesia: Moorea | collected 2018-08
GCAATTTTCCCGGATATCGTGTGCAAAACATCAACAAACTAGCCATGCGGAAATAGTAGTCTAGTTTCAACAGCCGAAAATACCCGTATGGAAACTCAAAGTAAACAAGAAAACCAGCCAATAACAAGTCTTAAGGCAGGGTTGAGAGTATGGTCTACATTTCTTTTGCCTCATTGGGTAATGCGCGGGTCACGGAGGGGTTGAATAGGTAATGTATGCGGGCAGACTGCCGGTTTGATTTGTGGTAACGAAGGACACGGTGCGCTCGAAATGTGGATAAATCAGTGATATTTAGTCAAATAAATTGTCACTGAAGTGAGTTGTGTTGTTTATTACCACTGCATGTATCCTGTAAAAAACACATTTTCTTATATAGGATATATTGGCGATAAGCAACAAACTCGCTTCAGTGACGATTTATTTCCACAGATTTATCCACATGTCAGGGTGTCTATGCTGCAGCAGACTATAGTCGCGACTAGCAGTGTGCACTGGCGTCCCTATCGCGACTAGCGCGTTAAGGGTTAATTTTACGCCGGATTTTACGCCGGATGAAATACAGTGTGAACAGGCTATTGTGGGAGATTTAGCTGCAGTGGCACTATAAGAGTGACATTAAAGGGCACGAACATTCAAATAGTGTGTTGTTAAATGTTGGTAGGCGAAATAGTTACAGACCAATGCACAACTGAAAACAGCAATAATTATCACCTTCGACCAGCACCCACAGCACAGTTATGTGAGACTCCATGATTGAAAAGGATTATCTCTTTTGTTAAGCACATGATTTCTGCACATGCTGCAGTGCTCCCATGTGGCTAATTCTAGCAATACCGGAGGGAAAAGTGCTTAACTTTGGTGCATTCTGAACACACATCCACTACTAGGAGGGGGCAGGCTGTGAAATTGTGCACTTTTTGCTCATCCCTGATAATCCGAATTTTGCAGTATGAACACTGGCTGTAAAAGTATATTGCGAGACTAGGATTAGGCAATCATACAGCTATTTGTTACTATAAGACAGGACCATAAAAACGAAATTACTGCCATCCAGAAGGGTACAGTTTTGGCTTTTATTATGCTTGAATTTATGACAAGGTTTGCTAAGGGCCCCAATTAAATGTTATTTTGGTATGTATGGGGGGGGGGGGGAGATGGGGGGATGTATGGAAATCCAGCTTGTAGTCATTCAATGTAACTGGTGTGCATCATGCTACCGTATACATCACTCTGGAAGGTCTGGTCAGCCCCACTGAGAGTCTGTAACCACAAACGTGAGGGAAGTCAGTTGGCCGAGTGGTTAAGGCATTGGACTCTCAACTAAGAGATCATGGGTTCGAGTCCTCAGCCGTACGCTTAGTCTTCTGTAGAGTCCCTGGGCAAGATTTGTACCCGAAATGTGCTCCGGTTCACTTAGCCATAAATGAGAACCTGGCAATACACAGAGAAAGCTATTGTATATTGATCACCCGTGGCACCTTGTAGCGTGTATCGGGGTTGTATGCTCCGTTGTAGCGTGTATCTGGGTTGCATGCTCCGTTGAGGAGTTAAGAAGGTGTTGCTGTGTACAGATGTGCCGGGGGTAATAAGATATAAAGCGTTTTAAGCTCGTTCGAGGATAAAGCGCTATATAAGAACTGCATATTATTATAATAAGTGCATATTATTAAACATCTTAATGGCCTGTGCTGCTTAAAACATGAAGGGCATATGAAATATCCTTATAATCAGAAAATGCAAAAGACCAAGTTACAAGAACCGCTATGCATAAGAAACCAAGGGCAGAATGAAAAATTTTATTGTAGGCAAGAATACAATAAAAATTTACAAGAAGTTTAAATGGTTGCAAAACTTTACATCCATATGACAAAGCAAGTTACCTGGTAGATTTTGAAGTATTTTGAGTATTAATCAAAAGAAAAATATAAACAAAATATTGTTATTTGGCAATGTTTAATGACCTTTTTCATAACCCAAGCATGCCTAGAAAAGGCTTAAAACTGTTAAGCATCTTACCGTAGGACATCAAAGCCATTTTCTTGAACTTTAAGAGACTGCAATTTGTTATTCCATTGCCATGATTATACTTATTGGGTGAAAATGCCTGCATGCAGTGCCCCTACATGTTACACAAGAGGCCATGCTGATGCGTGCCAACAAGATTAGAAGAATCTGATTGACCTCATAATTGAAGAGGGAGGCGAGAAGGTTGGTTTGAAAATGTGCGTAAGTGACGGATGGTAATGTGTGAAAGGGTTGGGCAAGCATTCAGAGCCTCTGCTCAGTCGGAAGGCTAATAAGGGGACGTGCATGCAATCTATATTCATGATGGAATAATAATTGTATTACTGCAGCCTTTAAATACTGCAGCGTGGATGTTCTTATTGGATAACTGATCTTGACAAAAAAGTCTGTATTTCATAAGAACAGGAGTATGCAGGCTAAGTGGGAAGGCTATACATACAAAAAAGATGCCCACTACCATAATAGCCCACTACATGCTCCAATAACTTGAATAAATGCACAGTTGCTTCCATTTGCCTTTCAGCAGTGTGCTACCAGCACTTACCTGGTTGACTTAAAACTGCAGGGAACATTGCAGTGTATTTTTAAAACATTGTGTTCCAAAGTGAACTGTACGATTTAAGGGAATGAATCTCTGGGAAATGAATAGGCTATGGCATTACTGTAGTACAGTCTGTGTATGAAAATTTATTGAAATTTTGTGTGCAATATCAGTTTTGCCAAAAGCCATGAGAGATTACCCTGATGCATACACAACAACAGATTTATCTTATATGTATATATAAATTGCCTGATTTTTTTTTGGGGGGGGTATGTATGGGGGTATGTTTGTGTATGTTTATGTATCTGCATGTAACCACAACACATTTGCTGGTATTCAAAATGATTACCTAGTAGTCACTAGTCTACCAGGATATCGCTTTTGATTAGTACACTTAGCTGTACATGTGTTCTGGCAGTGTAGTCATGAGTGAATGACAGTTCTAAAAAATAAATGAACTTGTGTAAGCCAGTGTTAACATTTTATGTAATGTTGATTACCGGGTAATAGAGTAAAAGAAAATCAACATTGGTGGACATAACTATTGACTGACAAAACACTATTGACCAGCATTAATAGTATTGATAATGCTGGTAATTATAGTAATATGAATAATAATTAAAATGATTGTTTCCTGTCTTTTCCAGACTGCGACATTACCAAATATAGCCGGCATGATGTAAAAAATGGAACGTTTACCTCCATCAACTATCCTAAGAACTACCACGCAAACATGACATGTCGATATCGATTCATTGGAATGGAGAACGAAAGGGTTCAGATCGAATTTGATGACTTTGTCGTGAGAGGAGTAATGCCAAGGTAATTAAAGGTGCTATGGCACCACATGAATTTTACCGCTACAAGAATTGTTAATCGGTGATAAACTTGTTGGAAATTCTCCGCAGAGATATTTTGTAGTCATGTCTGATGCTGTCATCAGTGTGAGTATTATGTCAAAATATGTTACATCCAATTTTGAAAAAAGGAAATTGTCAATAGTTTCTGCAATTAGCTATAGATACATCAATGGACAAAGTGAGTGAGTGTTATCAAAGTTTAATGGCACATTAACACCAAAAGGGTCATACCGTGCCAAAACAGGTGATATACATCAATGGACGAAAATGCATCACATCTGCTACGATGTTCAACATGAACATATATGTGCATGATATACATGTACTGTGGAAATATGGTCAACCTACTTGAAATACATGCATGTACCTGAGTAACTGGTCTCCGGAGTAGTGTGGATCCAATTATTTGACAATCCACATTGATTATGGATTAGAAACTTAAATCATGTATAAAGTAGTCACATAACATATCTGTCATGTAGAAATGCTTTCCAGTCAGTCGATCACAAGATTTATATTGTGCCATTCCACAAGTCTACTCATGACTTATTCCAGTCAACTATATAATGTGGTGTATATTGTATATAGTCCTCAAATACCGTAACATAAAATCTATTTTTTCTCCATATACATGTATATGGCGTGCCAGCTAGACGAGGACTCAGAATTACCTCATGCTCAAGTAATCATGGTGATCAATTGTAGTGAGATTTGTCAGTTTCATAGGCCGTTTGTATCTAATTGTACTGGGAGAATAATTATTGTCGGCATCGCCATCCAAAATTACCCACCGCCAGGAAAGGTCTCCCTATGAGCAATGTCAGTCCGGGGTAAATACCTGGGGTCTTCCATTTCCGGTGACACGATGTTCAGGCTACTTGGCCTTGTTCGAGAAATTACCGTCAAGTCCCCCAAGGGGAAGCTCCGCCTTCCACCACACTGAACATTCCTCTGCCAATCAACAGCTCGGACGGGATTTATGTCTGCAGGCATTGTGTGAATAAGATCAATAGCAGCAGCAGAACATATATACTTTGCTAGATTGCGCCACCTCGGCGGGAGTGCGACAAAGTGCATTGATATTGCAGGAGGCGAACGGGCAGACTTTTTTTTGGGGGGGTGGGGTGGGGGTGGGGGTGCTCTGAGGAACGCGAGAACTGCAGACTTGACATTGGCAGAGGCATTATTTGGCTCACATGGGTCACCGAACTGGGCAGAATATTGACTTATAATAGGGCGCCAAACCATCATTGACATACAATTAGTCTGGCAACGTAGACTGGACATGGGGAATAACGAAATAAAACTGGGGCAGCAGAGAATGATTCAATTGTGAAAAACAAAACTATAGTTCTCCAAGTGGGTGCTGTTAGTGCCTCAGGTATGCAAAAAAAAAATCAGAATTTAATAGTGTCAACATCTATTACCGGTATCTATTTTTAATTTTCACAGGGTAATGGAAAACCCTAATGATGTTGTCATTGCAAGTACTAGCCTAAGAAATATGGAAGTGTTTTAATGTTTTTGAGGTGAACATTAATCTAAACTATGCTTATTGTAAACCTCTATAAATAAAAAACATATTCATAAAAAAATATGGAAGGAATATTGTGATCATTGAACCAGCCCCATCTTTATGCCATTTAACAGCCTAAGTTTGTAACATTAGTATACCCATAATAATTTATTCATTTATAGAGTGCAATTATACATTCTGTTTCCATGTAATGAAGAGTTATAAACAGTTATAACTGCTTTAAATTCAGAAATATAGAATATAATACTTTTTGAACCATTTAGCTTACCCAGGTATACATAGATTAAAAAACTGTTTATAAACACTGTTAAGACTTGTAATAATGGTGTCCAATATTACTACTATATAGATATTAGCTTGTAACATTTTTATTTATGGGTAGAATTATCCTTATATTTTTCTTTTTCTTTTTATTCCAGCTGTAAACATGACTACATCGATGTTTATACACAAGCCGTCAGCGCAAACCAAGATCTGCTTGAAGTAGATCTTCATGGTCGCTACTGTGGATCGTACAAAAAGGAACTGCCTGGGAAACTGATCTCAATGACCAACATCTTTATCCTCATCTTCTACACAGACAAAGATAATGAACTTGGGAAAGGGTTCAAGGGAAGATACACGTTCATCGATGCTTGTAAGTATATAGGTACAGCGGAACTCTGGATTTAAGACCACCCAGTCCCTTGAGATCAAAGTGGTCGTAAGTCTGAGGTGGTCTTAATTCTGAAACAATATGTCAGACTGGCTTGTAATGTCAGGTCATCTAAGAAGTGGTCTTAATTCTGGAGTGGTCTTGGTTCTGTAGTGATCTTAGGCAGGGGTTTTAACTAATTCTTTTAGATGAGACATTCTGTACACAGAGTCAAAATTATGGTGGAAAAAGTTCCCGAATTTTCGGCAGAATCTCTCTGCCTTCGTCAGGGGATGGTAACTTAAGTGCCCGTTGGTGTCACATGACCCTTCTGGATCATGTGACACCAGTTGGAGGATGACAGCTGGGATGTCCAGGCCAGTGTCCCTGTTCAGTCCAGGCCTCCCTTGGTGTATTCTGATGGCCTTCTTGATTCTCCTCCTGGACACCTGGTCTTCATTGTCCAATATCTTGGCCTCTTTCAGGCTGCACTTGTGGCCTGTATTGTTTAGATGTTCACCCACCGCTGTTCTAGGGTTTCGGCCTGCTGTGTGTTCTTTGTATCTTAATTGTCCCCAGGCTTCTGCTCGTTTCCCCAATGTACGTTTTGTCACAGTTGTTTTGTCTTTCAGGTAAGTTGTCACCATAAAAATGCTGAATCAGCGTGTTAGCTTAGTGTTATATATGTACAATGTACATGTTATATGGCGTACTAAAATCAAGTTGCAACAGCTTCAAACAGTCTTGCTGAAACGCATATTTCCCAGTTTGATCAGGTCATGAAACTTTCGTTGTTTGTTATATATTGGGTGCTATAGTGCACAATTTTTGCATTTATTGTAAATGACATAAGGAAAAATTGTACTGGTAAATCTTAATGTGTGATTCTGTCCAACTTTTCCAAGCAGGCCAAAGAGTACAACCTTTGTTACAGCTTACATCATGTACATTTAAGATATTTATTAAATGCAAAATCTTGAGTGCAGCAGGTGAGCATATAACTTACCTAATACATGTATCTAATGCTCTGTAGATTTTTCTTCAGATAAAATTTCTCAGTTTCGACCAATAAATTTCGTGTGAAGAGAGAAGCCTAGTACAAAAAGTGTACATTTACAATGACCTACATTTGTACAAAAGGTTTATATGCTTTGTTGAATGTTATGTAGGCCTTGTACAAACGGTGTGATTAATCATCTGAGTGTCCCATAAATTTATCTGCATTGATATGTTAGAATATCACTATAACCAATGGCATTCAGCAGTCTTGGACCAAATGTTTTCTACATATTAACCACTATAACACAAAATATTCATCCTTTCCATTCTGTGCTTAACCATTATCAAGATATATTTATAACCTACCGGTAGTACATGTACGTGTATTGGTGTTTTTGTATATCCTGTTTAAGTCCAGCGTTAAATTTCAGTATTTTATAAGGGCTACTTAAAATCTGAACAGTTTTAACCATGTTAACAACAACAATATGAAAAACGCACATTGGTAAACAAGATAAAAACAAGTTTGAAGTTCATTACTACAAACAGAAAAGAAGGCCTTTCTTTGTAAAATGTCAGTCCATTCATTATTCCCAGAACCAAAATTGCCGATATTGTCTGTTTTATTCAGTTTGATGCTGCCATTGCAGTGTCAAATTTCGTTTGAAGGTTTGGCATTTTCAAATTATTTGATATACTATCTTAAGTGGGGAGGAAGTTCCTGCTTTATGAAAACCATGAAATCAATCCCACTTGGGATTTCAAAGACCTGGCGTCTAAGACAAGCAAGTGATGTCAACTCTGTCTCCAATATTGCATATAGAGAGTGAAATATCCCGCAACTTTCACCCAGTGTCCTTGAGAGTTTAATCTTCCATATCAGTGTCATCGGGCTTCTCATGTCAGTTGTGATAGGGCTGAAGTATTAAAGATCTGATGTGACAGGTGATAGAGTTGTCTGGGGGACAATAGGCTAATCCAGTAGTAACAACAACAGGACCGGGATGCTTCAGATACTCCCACAACTACACGGCCTTCAATGCAACTGACCGAAAAACTCCTTGGATGGCTTTCTGCCGGTTACTCTGGAAATTGGATATTCCCTTTTCGTATTCCTTGTCCGTCTGGGTGGAGCCAGTCGATGTCAGCATCTGAATGATAGCCCAGAGGCTTGCTTTAAGTCGTGGGCGTGCTGCTGATGTATGGTATATATACATGTAGGTTTAAATTGGAAAGCCTATTACACTCTGTCATAGCGACTGTGGAGTACTTGAAGAAAATTCTACTGGGAAGTCAGAGCATGAAATATGACATAACTTTATCATTCTGTCTCGTTGATGACATTTTTGGGAGTAAGCAGTTAATATATATAATAGGCTAATAGGCTGTTATAACTCACTGCTATGATGAGAAGAGGCCAGTGTGTAGGTATGATAGCATAAAGTTGCTGATAATTACAGGTACAAAAACATATTTACGTTTCCCTAGCATTAAATCATGGTACTAGTAAGAGGTTATAATGGCTACCTGGCAATCTACAATTATGATACTCTTGAATCACTATTCATGTACATGCATATATGTTTGGTCTCAGTCATGTTTATAACTAGAAGGTGAAGTGGGATTTTTTAGCTTTTACTGACCTTCATTAGGGGTGGTCACCACCCTTGAAACCACCTCTGAAAGAAGGTCACATAGGGTGATGGCCGGAAGCTTGGAAATGAGCTAAAAATCCCATGTCAGAAGTGGATAAACTTCACATTAACTGATACCACAGCTTTTCATCCGTCATGCTCTTCCATATATTTTGGAATTTGAGCGAACACTTTAAAGTGTCATACAAAGTTAATAATGATTACCATAGTCACCTGGTCTCAGATAGACTTACAGATGTATGTGAAGGGGTCTATCTGAGTTAATACACTGTACCGATAATAGTAGCATTTGCGTTTCAAAATGGCAAAGACCTGTGCCTGATAACTATGTGTTAATTCAGCATAACAGACATAAGATGAAAAATATTAAGCTTATCGTTCTCAATCATATCTAAATCTCCTTCCTGGAGGCAAATCGTGCCACATCTGTTCCTGCAAGGGAGCTTTATATGTTACATGAATTGAAATTTTTGTGTAGAACGAGTCACCCATACCAAAAATCACTGGATGTTATTATAGTACCGTTAACGCTATGGTATATAAGTATGTCACTAGTCACTGCATCAAAGTTACTAAGTTGTTGATGACCAATGGTATGCATGAGATTTTGACCTCGGTTAACCATTGTTCTGAATAATACTAGTATGCTGCATGGCTAACAGCAGAGGTACTAACAGTGGACATACTTAAAAGGACAAAAAGCAGATGTAAGGTCAGAGGTTGGAATGAAATGACCCTGTTGTCTGTCTGGGTACAGGGCAGTTTAATTTCCATCATTATCTCAGAGTCAGCAATGCAGTAGTTTGAGAGATAGCTCATGTACCTTCCAACCAAATTACACAGGGAAGGAAGGGCAGGCGGACAGTCCCTTTTTGGGCTTCATCGACCTGCGTCTTATCAGGCCTAATATTCTGTCAAGGGATGCACCATAATTGAGTGGGAGGTCTCTGATTGTATCTGGAGCGTCAGTGTATATATACCCAAATGCAATATTGTTGCTGGATGCTTCTCGGAGGGATTCGCCTGGATTTGGAAAAAGCTTCCGCTACTTGAGCAGATTGGTTTACTGAAATTGGTTAATGTTGCCTTAACCTATTGGATCTCGCAGTGATGGCCTGGTTCATGTGTATCAATTGCTGTCAGAAATATAAACTGTCATCATCATCATCATCATCATCATCATCATCATCATCAGTCATGGATTAGCCAGAGAACTTACGATTCCCAGCAGCGCTTCATCATTGTCACGGGTAATTGTTCAGGAGCTACTTGACCGGTCCATATTGGAGGTTGCTGCATTTAAGAAAATGTGCATATACAAAGAAATTGCCTGCCAAAGAAGGCAAAAATTGACAATTGACATTCCCAAGGCTGAGATGCTACATAGGTACCCATTTTCAATACATAATATACATAGACTGTTCCTTTGTGTTTTGAAAGGCATATTAACGTGATTAATAGTTGGCGGGATGGATTGCCTATTTTGTGTCTCTTCTGGCATCCAGACACATTTAATTACTGCAAATAATAGTAACAAAGGAAAGACACTAATTGGTTTGTTCTTGGGTGCCAGCATTTAAGGTCTGGATGCTAATTCCCATTCTGATAACATTAACATGATTAATTTCATCATGTTTATGAAGCAAATATAATACCGCAAGTTTGCCATGGGTGTAAAGTGCAGACCGAGGTGCCAATTTGTATTTGTATTAAAACATTACAAGGTTTAAGCCATAAATAAATAAATAAATATACCAAATTTGTATAGCGCCAAATCCAAGATGACATCTTGCCCTAAGGCGCTGCACATGCACATTGAACAATTTTAAGACTCCTCAAAGGC
>JAAUYG010051598.1_pt1 | contig 10093 bp, 7 predicted proteins | sample 7278091 | NCBI WGS metagenome assembly JAAUYG01 (sample SAMN14350201, study PRJNA611818) | marine sediment metagenome | isolation source: surface marine sediment (0.6m) | place: French Polynesia: Moorea | collected 2018-08
GCCACGGGTAAGTGGTGGTATCACAGTTTAACGGCCCATCAACACCAAAAGGGTCACACAGTGCCAAAACAGGTGATAATGATTGCAACGTCAATTCAAGTCGCTACAGTCTAAGTACTGCACTGTATGAGAGCAATTCATTATCAGGCCAAGTCTGAACAAAATTTCCGACGAGACCTGATACCCAGGGTGCGCCACGGGGAGGCTGCTCTCATGCACCCTGTCTTTGTATCGGTAGTAAACCCTACAAAGCATACAAAACATGGAGAAGGCCATGTTAAAATCGAGTAATCAGTTTGTGCTTTATTTATTACACCAACTGCAGAAAAACGCGAGGAATTGTTGCATTCGATTCTAGAGATAACATTACCTGGTAACGAGACTAGGTTTTCCGCTGTTGCCAAATATACCTCTTGAATGTATATATTCTTTTTGAATGTTTCATCTTGGGTTTGCCCATTGAAGCTCGTTGTTGTATAAATAGGTCGATTTTCAAGTTTTTACATGTTGATCATATTGCAAACCAATACGATAACCTATACTTTATTTATCTTGATTTCATTAAGTTCCTGCGACAAGTACAGAGAAACACTTCAATCTCCGAATCCCACTTATGAGACAAGTGGACCAAGAACATTAGGCATATTAATTAATAAATGTTATATGAGACGCCAACTTCGACATTAATTGTGCAATCCGACAATTATATTTCGAGAAGGCGGCTCGTTACCATGAAAACTAATCCTGACTTGAACATAGACAAACATCTCTCATGGCCAGTGTAATATATCTATTTCAGTTAGTATGTCCTTCGTAATTAATTGGCATTTGATGCCCTCTGACGTTTTAAAAGCAAACATCAAACTGTCACGGTGTTACTTCTCTGATTACAGAGCCCCTTCTTCTAACGAGCGACTGGGGAGAAAGCGCAGTTCAGTCGACCTGGGCGTACACTATCCGGGAGATTTACTCATCCACCAAAGGCGGAAAAAACAACTCATTAAGAGGGTAACAATAGCGGATTTCGCCAACACCAAGGCCTACCAAGCCTCCACGGCGAGCCTTATCTCTGAACAAGGTAAGAGCTTGCCACAGATCCTGTCTACAGGATTATCGGCAGACAAGAGTCAGCCTGGAGCACTTTTCCCAGAGTCCACTGCGCACCATCTCTGACTCTTCTCGTCTTCTGTATACCCGTTGTGGGAAACATTGGGCCCTGGGCTGCGTTCAGTATCGAAACAGTTTGCAAACGTTCCGCAACGGTCGTGTACTAGAGATAGGAAATTTTGCAAAACGTTTGCAAACGTTTCGATACTGAACGCAGCCGTAAACTTCGCCAGTCCTCCAAAGTGCACCGAAGGGGTCCGCGGACTACTTTCGACACAAAGTGGGCCGATGTGTTTTGGCGCAAAAGTTATTAAGCGTGGAATGACATTAACTTGATTAGTTTACTCCTCCGTTGGAGATTTGACGGACTATATCTTTATGCGCAAATGAAAAGTTAACACGCAACACCCTCGGCAGAATATGCACAGTAGACGTCTGCGAAGATAGGCTTTGGGGAGAGTCTGAGAGGAGATGGCGCGTATAGGGTTCTAGGAACGGTGGGTCTTGAGTCTGTAGACCTTTACTGCAGGTAGAATCTTGCCACGTTCGGTGTTAGCCATGTGGGCGTTAGTGCAGAGGACATAGCTTAAATTGCGCGAAAAATACACTCTATGTGCTCAATTATTTTGAAAACCAATATTAGACACTGCATCCGCACAGATTGGCATATGGTGTCATTTATTGGCTTCCCTATTCTCACAGAGAGTACTTAGAGTGGTTTCCTGGATTTTTTTGCATCGCCAAAATCTGTGTCTAAATAATAACTACAAGCAACTGCATATAAGCGAAAAGTGATCGATGCGCATGCACTCTCATGTAATCAGTGTCGCGGCAGCCGAGAGTCCTTATCTAAAGCTATATTTACTCTGTCCTTGTTGAATTTCTGGACCTTCCCATTAACCACCCGTCTAAGTTGGAGAGGTCCTTTGCATCGCCTAATCCAGGACTTTACCACCGTCGGTTTGCCGACGACGACACCTAATGCATAATGCATGATTCCTACTCTGGATGCCATACAATATTAATGGCACTCGTAGGCGGAATCGCTAACGCTTTCGCAACCACTTGGGGGCAATAGCAACGCAATTATCGAATGTGTGTCGTGAACGTGTGGCGGGTGTGTTCTCGACGTTCAAAAGGCAGCAAATATCAATGGGTATGCAATGAAGCTAGACAACTGTGAGAGATAAGAGATGTATGAACGACGTTCATATCTCAGGCATTAGCTCCAGTAGCGTCTTCACCCGATTCCTGATCAGAAAGGGTAAAATTATACATGAACAAGAAAGACCGCTGGGACAGCGGAATCCCCCCGTCCACCCACAACGACCTTCTGTTAGTGTTTAGTAGTAGCAGTATTGGCTCTGCTCCTTTACGAGATACACAGCGATAAAATGCCCGAACTTGAATTTATCTCTTCAGGGTCACTTAAGGTCAACTATAATGGTTCAGTGAAACTCCTGATATATGATTTCTGCTAATGCTTAATAGTAACAAGCATAAAATACACAACCTTGAATTTGACATTTCAAACTCACTCAAGGTCAAATATAATTGTGCAGTTGGATTCCCCGTAAATGACTTTGTATCAGCGTGTAATAAATATTAACCACATGTCTATCTCTCATCCTTTTGGTGTTATAGCCGCTTGGAAACTTTTCTCTTATCTCTTATCATTTTCGACCAAAAGTACTGGCCAACCCCCACACCCATTCTTACCCCGGTTCGATTTGTTTTTCATAATCAAATCATCTCTTTATTATGTCAGAGAGAAAGATCCTACCAAAAGTGAAATTTGATAGATATACTTTTGATATATTTTGTTCACAGACCGGCATATACATAGAGACACACACAGGAACCTCACAAGAAACCCCTCCCAGGAGAGGTGGCAGGGTTTAAAAAAGGAGATCTCGATTTGATTATATTGCCCAAGTAAGAGCACTTGGCATAAGTGTAGATACGGTAATACCAGAGTGGTTAGTCTCAGTGCTTCGAGAAGTGTTGGGCACCTAGTGAATTCTTCCTGGGCTTGTCTTATTGAAAAATCGCAAGTTCAGAACCTGACTGGGTTGATACGTTGGCATGGCAGCCAATATATATCCTTTATGCTTCTTGTCGGGTTTTTACGGAAACCGACTTAGCCTATACAGATCCGCCTGAAGGTCCAAGTAAAACGAAGCGGTATCGCAGTGCCGGATTTGTTACAATGCGAAACTGAGCTTCAAAGGTTGCAATAAAGGCGAGGTTTGTACACTTCTTCAGTGTATGTCTTGACTGATGCTAGGATCCATACGACCCCTCGTTTGGTAGTTCTCCGAGAAGCTCTTGTGTTTCCTCCAATGGGATAGCCTCGGATTTCTAGCGGACGTTAATAAAAGCGTGGCCTTGGGAGTGCGAGAAGTTTGGATGTTAGCAAATTGAAGCTGGTAAACAGGGAATGGAATAGCATCTCGTGTAGGTCGACCCTGTCCCTCGGGTCTTCCGGCATACCTCACTGGCCAGTTAGGGTTTCAGCAATGATGCACAGTTGCTGGAATAACAACATAAACAGAAGTCAGAGGCACTGAACGTAAGGAGGCTCAACAAGATGCGCATCTAGCTACAGTACATTCAGAAGATAAACATTTAACTCAGCGTGGTTGTCCCTTTTTAGCTCTGCTTCTGTTTACGTAGCAAACCTACTGTTATGTCGCGGTCGTCCGTCCGTCTGTCCGTTAAATCAGGTTTCTAAAAAATCCCTGCGTGCACCAAGGCCAAAATTTATGGGAAGCTACCTATCCACCATATCTCAAGATTACGTTTTTCGTTTGTATGCATCGTATGGTTAATATCGGTACAAACATTAATAGGTAATACTATGGTGCAGAATGTGATGTCACCGTTGGATTAAAGGATCAAATGAAGACCATGAAACTTTAATTTGAAGGCGTATTTCACAAACGTCACATGTTACGGCCTACAGGTATGCTATTACGGAACACAGTAAATAAAAGTTTATACAGATTTGACCGTGTTCACTCGAAAGTCAAACTCAAGGTCACAGACATTAACATCTGCCTGCCTGCTTATGCTGCTGTAGAACCTCATAGGGACTGGCATACCAGGCTTCACTATGTTGACGTGCGACTTTGCCCTAGTATGACACTTAGTGGCGTAGCAGTGAGATTGTGCACCATTCAAGCACTGCAGCTCACAAATAGTGCATTGGAAGGCTTACTTTACTATGATCACTATAAAACACGAACAGAAAGTTGCGTATGAGGTTTTAAAAGTTTCGATTAAGTTGAAAAGTGAACAACTTCATGTAGCCGTTCACATTGGTTGATCCTGTCAAAGTAAAGCATCTTTAAATGCCATAGTCGTTCATATAGATCAGGAAGTTTGGTCTGAGTTGGGCTGTTTTTCAGCCTGAAATTGTTACTGAAAGCCATTATAAGAGTGTATATTACATAAAACTTTTGTCTAACATTTATCAGGAGGTGAACATTAAAATGCAATACGCGTGTTGTGAACCTGTATAAATAAATAAATGTTTATAAAAAAATATCATTTCGGTTTCAGTTAAAGCACATAGTCCATGGACCCCTTGTTGAACAGGTTATCATTTACTTTGTTTATGTGAGAGAAAACGTTAAGCGTTTCTTTGTTTAAACGTTCTATTGTTTCGCAAGGATACATGTATACCACGTTTCTTCGTAAATGCGTAAACACTACTTGAATCATATTAGACACAGGCACGTGGTTTCATGTTCTTGGAGGAATATCGTTTCTGCAGCAACTTGTGCTTCTGCTGACCATTCCAGTATGGGTGGTCTGCCAGCGAGCATTCACTTATCACAAACTCTGTGAGTTATGGCAATACGTGTTTTGGCACTTCTTATGCTGTGTGCCTCTTTAACAGACCGGGTGTCCGTTGCGAACCCCGGCGTTCTTTTGATCTACCTATCTCAAGTCGTTTGTATGCAATTTTATAAATGCAAGGGTGTGTGAATTGCAAGTAAATGAAATATGAAAACCTCTAAAACAAAGGAAAATGGGTTGAAAAGAATCGAAAAATGAGCTTATTGACTAAATATCCGGAAGACTGGAATGACCCAATGCCTTTATGAGCTCGTATCAAATTACATATTTGTTTATTTATAAATAGACATGGTCAGGGCTTTACGTTTAGTACTTCTTGACAGGGACAAAGGAGCCATTGCCGTGGCACGGACGTCCGTCTATTTGTTCGTAAATTGCCCCCTCCCCGAAATGTCAAGTGAAAATACCGCCAATTTTCATGGAAAGGTACCATTGACCTTCAAGGCTTTTTTTCTTAATTTTCCTTGACACAGCACCCTATGGGGTGAACATTTTAAAACATGTTTCTACATGTTCCCTGTGATACTTCTTACAAAAGTTAATTGCCAAATATTGAAATTTGATTTTTTTATTTAAAGATTGAAACTTTCGTTAATATGGGACTCTGTTGGAGTGAAAATTTCAAAACGATACTCCTACCTTTTTGAATCTTTTTTCAACCAAATCTCTTTAAATGTTCTCTGCGACACTTCTCAGAAACCTTACCTATGGAAATTTTGAAATTCAAAAAAGATTGAATTTAACTTCTTTGCCAATGGTAAAAAGAAAGATTACATATATCTTGGAAATGGCTGATCGTAGAGCGAAAAGGGACGAAATTGGGGAGTCAGGGTTATTGCAGGCCATATATGGGGTACCTTTGACCTTTTAGTGTTCAGTGTCGTTTGGGGTCATCCCGTGGACTTCTGATTTTTCCGGAAAGGCGATTTTCAAAACGCTACTCCTCCTACAGTATGTTTTGATTCTTTTTCAACCTTTCCTACATGTTCCATATGACAGTACTCAGGAATGTTACTTACAGAAATTGTGAAATTTCCCTGGCCATTTCATTTTTTTTTAAAGATTGAAATTTTTCGTAACACAGGACTCTATGGGGTGAAAACTTAAAAATGTGCCTCCTACGGTTATGAAGACTTTTCAACCAAACCGTTTCTAAATGTTCGCTATCACAATCCTCACAAAAATTAGTTATTGAAATATTTGACGTTTCCACATTTAAACCTTGTAAAAAAGAATGAAATGTAACATTGCGGCCAATGGGAAACAAGAGGCCCATGGCACGTTTGGATGACCTGAATCAAATGGAAGTAATTGGTGTGAACATCTTCATGGGTGTATTCACAACTGGTACTAGTGGCTCACCATCGTCGTCAAACAGAGTATCACTGTCCATTAACCTCTTGCTCTGGATTTTTTGAAATCTTGAAAATCTTGAAACTTGTATTTTTTGCTTTGTAATTTTTGCACACTTTGAAATTTTATCATTACTGCCTACGGAAAAAAAATTGCCCCACGGGTTACGTATTAAATGCCCTGTCAGTCAGAAATGATTGTTCGTTGAGCTAAATTGAGCGAAATACGGTATTCCGGACACTAATGAAGCATACACTGTAATGTATATGCTTCATTAGTGTCCGGTATGCCATCAGGGAGTCCCTAGAAGGAGGCGCAATACAATTTAGGACTCAGGAACGCCACTAACACATATGGTGTGCCTTTAAGACTTTGTTGGTGTTCAATGTCATTTTGGGACATGCTGTGCACTTGTCTCAAAATAGCCTGCAATAGACTGATCGTTTAGTGAAACTGCTTGAAATGTGGCACTGGGGGACATTAGTGCAGCATATATGTGGTACTTTTGACTTAGTAGAGGTCAATATCGTTTACGTGTTATTTTATTCAGTGTATTTGTCTCGAAATTAGGATGAAGGAACATTTGTGTAATGTCTTCAATGGTCGTACCTCACGCACCTGCTGCTATTGTGAAGCAGAACAGCAAGGTCCATAGAACGCTTATTTGAAATTTTTAACATGATCATATGACAATAGTTTATGCTTTACCTTTAAGGATTTACGATCACTTTAGAATTGGCCAATGGCAACAACTTTAAAACATGTTCGCATGTCTGTTTTTCTCTTTACATAATAGACGTGAGGTTAATATTTCAATAAAATAGGTTAAAATGTCAGGCTAATAAAAGACTGATTTTATCCTCTTTTAGACTCCAAGAAGAGGCAAAGTGCGTTCTCGCTGCTCAAGTTGGTAAGTAATGCCGTGACGTGCCTTGTGTACACGACTAAAATCACAATGTATGGAATTAATTTCGTCTATAGTCCATTTCTAATTTCAACACATAGTACGCAAAAGCAAAACATCAAACAGGTTTTGATGTACAGGAAACTGAGAGGCCGACGAAACGCGACATTTCTCACTGGTGATCACTCAGAAATATTGCAGATCTTGTGCTTCTCACAATCCATATATACATCGTACTTCACCTTTATTGGTAATATCGACGGCACTAATTTGCGGAGTATGTTGCATAAAAAAACCTTCTCTAAATGGCAATATATTGTGCTTTAATATGCGATGCTCCATTGCAAGAGTTGCCACCTAGTATTCGAGACATCCGCTTCTTTGCCGTCTGCCATTTGCGGTGTTTGGCTTTCATTTTGGGTCTTGAATCTCAACTCTTAATTGGTAACGCTAGCAGTTAATTCTCCAGGTGTGGGTTCAGCACAGATTCACACGACCTCTATATACATGTAACCGACTTGACTCGTCAATATACACCTTCTATTACTGTCTTTTATTGCCCACAACATGTTATATAAGTGTCCCATGAAACTCTAATATGTGCCACAATTACAGAATTTATCACTTTGTGCTCCACCTTTCCACTTCATTAGACTCGTCAAACCTCATCATGATACAAAAATGTTTGGTTCCAATGATTTTTTCACCATCCACCATCCCCTCCCACCATCATTTCGGACCCATATCACCAACTCTTCCGTTAGGTGATTGCTTCTGCCACACGTTGCCTTGGCTTACCACGGTATGCCATCAGGGAGTCCCTAAGCCGCGTCACGATTTTTCCTCTCCCCACCTAAAGCCCGGTTAACTCCCTGGTATAAAGCCCCAGCAATAAAAATCGCCACACGGTGGCTGCAGCCTCAATGCTTTCCCATTTGCACGCTTCCAGATCGACAAAAAGTCCCACCGATCAAAGGACCAGATCTCCAGCCTTTCCGAGGTCCTGCAGAACATGAAGCCCTCAGAGTTCAAGGACACGTACTTGACGTGTTATAAGGTGAGCATCTGCTATTATCACCAATAGGGTCAGAGACGTGCCAATTTATAAGTCCACAGTGCAATGCAACGTGAAACTGGATATGAATTGCCTCACAGCATGCACTAATAGTGAGGTACTTCACCTTGGAGAATCAAAGGCTGAATCTCAACATTGCATATGCTATTTACAGTATTATTATTCACTGTCGGAATCACCTCCTACCTGCTGTCTTTAATCTGTTTCATTCCACTTTTGTTAGAAAAAAACTTCTATTGTGTTGTTTCTCAATTCCCGATGTTTTGTTTTTGTTCTAGTTTTGTTGGGATCGCAAAAGAAACACAATCCAGAATGATGTTAATATACCTCAGTTTGTTGTTTTTTAACAACAGAAAATTACTAGAAAATATCCAGAATTTATCATTCCTCAATATTATTCTCCATACACAACAAGAGCGTAGTCGTCGTTGCTTAGCATAACGAATCTTTTCAAATTGTGTCAAAATAAATAAAACGTGCCTAATTCCGGACGGGTGTGATCATGGTGTTTCATTAATATACATACTGTTATACAACGCATTCCATAATAAACTCGCAGAGCAATTTAACATAACGGGAACGTGTGACCTCCTCCTAGGATCTGCACTGGTCAGAGCTGATAGCCAGCAAGGACAAGGATAAAGAGTTCATTCAGGTTCCGGAGATGGAGCGGAAACGGCGCGAGGCTGTCTGGGAACTCTTCCGGAGCGAGTGTGTGTTCCTCATCAACCACTTGATGGCACTCAAACACGTAAGATACCTCACATATCGGCAGTCACTGTGTTTGTCTGCTATTAAAGCATGTCCGAATGCTAATGCTGCTACATTGTACAATACATTGTACATGTATACATTGAACTGCATATTATTGTTACATCTTAGTATTGCTGTTTCTATTACATAATGTTAATGTTAACTGCTACAGCATGTCTGAATGTTTCTACTTCTACAATATATCTGAATGTCGATGCTCCTACATCTGCTGCTATATGTACTGATAGTAGTTCACTACTACTGCTGCTGCCACTCCTCCTACTGCTACTCCTCTTAGACTTTCTCTTCTCCCCCTTCTTTTCCTCCCCATCTTCCTCCCCTCTTGTTCCTCCTCCTCCTCCTCCTCCTCCGACTACTGCTGCTGCTGCTGCTAATAATAATAATAATAATAATAATAATAATAATAATAATAATAATAATAATAATAATAATAATAATAATAATAACTTAGGGCCCATACTATTCAAATTGTTGAATGTGTTTTTACTGATACTCTAATAGTAAATGTAATATCCTACGACAACTGCCATACCAGAATAAGAGTAAAGGGAGAAAGAGTAAGACTTTGGTGATATCACCCAAATCAAACCACTACAACTCGACGCTCTAACTGAATTCACGTCTGTGAGGTGGCCAACGCTGGCCACATGCCCCCAGATATATCTCGAGTAGAGATGAGCAACTGTTTGCACTGGCTTCCGCCATCTCCCAGTTGCTCGATTGGACATTTGCTCGACGGGACACGATTTATTGGCCAATCCAACGATCATCGTACCCGGTTTGGAGAGCCATACCCATGTAATTCAGACGAGCATACCAACCCGTCCATCCCGGGCGTACTATGAAAACCCACGTGTCGCATTTTGTCATGGAAATATTCCCCGCGGAATTACTCGTTGCCAGGGAGGAAGTCCTCAGCAAACAAGGAGCTTTAAAGGACAGCAGTTTTGGTAAACACTCGTAAATATCTTCATGGATAGCACAAGAATCTTGAGCGTGGTGATGAGGTTTGATCC
>JAAUYG010001606.1_pt1 | contig 10092 bp, 5 predicted proteins | sample 7278091 | NCBI WGS metagenome assembly JAAUYG01 (sample SAMN14350201, study PRJNA611818) | marine sediment metagenome | isolation source: surface marine sediment (0.6m) | place: French Polynesia: Moorea | collected 2018-08
AGATCTGTGTCTTACAAATATATTTGCTGCTAGTGTATTACCACGTTAGTCTGTATGTTCCGTAAGAGTTAGTTGGCGGGCGGGGTTTTCTGCTGTCCCAGCGGTGTTTCTTGTTCGACATAGGTATGCCTGCCCAGCTTATGTTACAAGTTTATATCAAAATTACAGATATCCATACAAAATTGTTTAGCAGACAATATAACATAACAGTTTGAAGTGACAAAAGTTTTGTTACCAAGGGGCTCCAGCACTGTTACTATGCCCATATATGTCTTCGTTTCTATGGTATGTACATATGTCTACATGTATGGTTTTGCCAGTTGGATCTAGAAATTATTTTCATTATGTGCTGTATACTTAGTTTGGTCGTTTAACACAAACATTGAATCAAGAAATTAAAGTGCTGATGCGACATCGCTACAATGGATACCCATGGAAACTCCGATCTTTGATTGTTGTTTACAAAAAAACTAAAGCGAATATTTTTTTCATTGTTTTTTATAAGAATCTTTGCTATTGTGAAAGTGCCCTCCCCTTACCTAAATTTGTTTGAATTTGGTATTCAATTAGAACTTTTAGCAGTTTTGATGGACTCTTCCACCCCTTTTCTGTCCTAAGTAATTACCGGGTACTTACAATTTTGCTCAGATTTTACTTAGGATTTGTTCATGAACACCAAATTTGTTAAGTAATTCGCCCAGTTTTTACTTAACTATTACTTAACATTGCTAACAATTGTACATGAACTCCGGCCCGGTATTAAGTTTGGTTCTGAAAGTCTCAATTTGTAATGATAATTTGAAATAATACCAAGAGAAATAGGTCTTTGTTTTGTAATTTCATTGTGGAAAATGAAGTACATTTCCTTGACTGGTTGATTAAAATTAGCTATAGTTGCTGCAGAAGGGATACTTTTCTAATGTCAGTTTGAAGCATTTGGCAGTGTTTGGAACTAATAGAAAAAGTGTATTTTGTCATATAAGTAATTGCACACAGTTTTAGATAAAATTACTTTCGCTGGACGTTAATTTGTTATGCAAGGTCAACAGGTATCTGCCAGGTAAAAAGATATAAAAAAGAACATTAAAAAGATTAAATGCATCTTTTTCAGTTTCCAGAATCTGCTCAGGCACTTTGCACTTCCTTGTTGGTGTGTGGATAAATTCTATTGCTTCTGGCCACAATGGACAAGAAAAGGCGGTATGGTGATGATATAAGTTTCCAATCAGCCCCCTACCTCCTCAGCACATTGGCAAACTGATTAATGTAGTGTCCACCTTAAGACTATACTTAAAGGCGTGGATACCATAAAAAAAACTTGGAAGATAGGCCATGTCATTTGTGCACTGTTTGGAACAACCATGGCACCATATACTTGATGAGTTTGGCATTATGAAACTCTTTGAATACATATTTGGGATTTTGGTAGACATTGCTCTTCATCAGATAAAGAAATCCTAAATAATAAATTGACGAGGCATTGGTATGTATTAACATGTTAACGTTTCACTATAATATTTATCTTCACACCTTGCCATTTTCTCTTCTGCTTTAAGGTCGGAGGAAAAGGAACGCGAAAAACCTCTCAGGCCCAACAAACCAGACCGATTTAGACATGGTAAAGGTTTGTAAAGAAATATTTTTTTACACTTGTTCATAATGCTTTGCATCATAATTTTGAAGCCATATAATGCATTTAAATGTTTCACAGAATGTTTCAATGCTGTGAACATTTAAAGATATATATGGCTTCAAAATTATGATGCAAGCCAATATTTAAGAACGACAACACTAAAGAACAATGTGCCTTTTTGTAGTAAGGCATAAAAAGAAACTGAAAGAAAGTTGTCTTTGCCTCGAAATATCCTTTTTGATAATAGTGTCCTGGTGTTAGCTAATACATGTAATAGGCTGGTTCCAAGGGTTCAAGAAGTTCCTTAGCAATTTTGTTGACTGGCTCATTTCTTATGCGTGAGATGGGCTGCTTGGCCACTGCTAATTTACTGTTGTAGGTTATACTAAAACATCTCCGGTCTTAGCCAGTAATGCGCTGGTCCACAGCATTGAATATTACAGTGGTCCCTGCAGTTTAAACAACCATTCAGTCAGATAAATGAGGTCTTATGTTGAAGGTGGTCTTACAGTGAAGGGAAATTTATATATTGAAAATATAAGAATTGTGACACTGATGACTGATCTTAGAGGTCTTTACACGGAGGGGTTTTAGATCACAGAGACTACTTTATGGAGTGCGAGGTAGTTTTGTTCCAATCAGCAACCCTCGGGAAATGGTCTTGTTGAGGTCCTGCCAGCTGGCCTATTGACTTCAGTTAGTGATACAAATCTCTTGAATAAATCAACAGATAAAAGTTTACAACATGACACATTGCTTATTGAATTTATCATGACCATTTGCATTTTGCAGAAAGAGGCAAAGTGTTTGTCACTGTGCTTTCCTATTACTCTTTCAATTTTAATGGCCTGTTTGAAGTGACTGTGATTAGTAAAATAGAGAGGTCAGGGTCATTTGGAATGTTAAGAATATAACCCTTAAGCATGTGTGTCATCTGAATATAGAGTCTAGCATGGTCATCTTTGATACTCCTGTAATAAAAAAAATGGAATTTCATGTAAATAAATAAATAGCATGTTATGAAACTATTGTCTACATTTATGTTTAATCATGTGTGCTTGCATCTGTTAATTTAATTTTGACATATACCTATATACATACAAAAAAAAAACACAAGAAAGTGTGTGAAAGTCAGCCCGTGAAAATCGGTCTTACAGCACAACCACAACAGAACTTCAACTGTTTGCTGTAAGAGATATGTAACTTGATGCATGTGCAACACAAAAAAGCGAACAAATGTCTCAATGCCTCACAGTCTCCAAAAAGGGCATGATCGGGGCTATTTTCCTTTAGAAATGTCTTGATCATTCGTACGTTCCAAATACTGAAAATAAAATTTGTTTTCTGTCAAAGTCTCCGTGTATGTATAGCATCACGTAAATTTTTTGCAGTCAAAATGAAGAGGAAATGCCTAAGTGGTCCTAGCCATTTCGGCGGCTGCTGATTTTTGCGGGCCGAGTTTTATACTCTTGTGTAACTGTTAACATGTGCATAGCTGTAAAATGTCAAAAATTAAATTAAGAGACCCCAAGCCTTTGTGTGTTTCATTGACCTTAAAGTTGTAAAAAAATGTGCAATATGTAAAGTGGTGTTCTTCGTGTTCTTTGTGCCACTGTATTGTAAGTTAAGTTTTTCAGATCTAACTGTGTCACAGTCGTGTGAAATGACCTGGAGCAGTGAGTGTCCAGCTGCTATCACAGATCATTGATCATTCATGTCCACAGTTTTAGAGGGAAGAATGTAGCAATGGGCACCATCTAAGATTCTTCCCAACCTTGGTTTGGTTGGTCAGAGTCTTTGGCCATTTCTTGTGCTCCGCAGTTATGACGCAGGCCACCATTTGTTCATGTGGAAGAAAATTTGCATTCCTTGTTGTGATCATGCCACACTTCTTTAGTTATCGGCAGACCAACATCTTGGTCATGTTCATTTGCACCAGACCTGTACATGCTCGGATGCTGTAAGAGATGAATTGTCATGGAGGCCAGGACTGTACAAGGACATTGAATCAAGGGATTTCAAGAAGTCACACTTGCCATCTCACATGCGTATCTGTTGAGTTTTTGTCTATGAAGATTTGAAGCTACACATGCTACATACAGGAAGCCTATCAATTTGAAAACATGTTCCTTTTGTGAAGATTTGATGTTCGCATCACACATCAAGCATGTTAAGACACTTTGAACTTGTGCTATCCAGGAATCTTTCTTGAAAGATAACTCGAGGAAAGTGTGCAATACAAGTACCTAGTACTTTATGAGCATTCTGCTGAATATACATACCATAATCTTTAACTTTTTCTATGTGGATTTTCTCTGCTTGTTCCCAGCACAGAATTTGCTGGAACCTATTCTGAATCTCCAGGAGGCCCAGAAAGCAAGGCGACTAAAGTTGCCTCCCTTCCTGGGCCTGCCAGTCGAACATAGTTGAAAGCAGAGTAGAAAGAGTTTAAGCATATAAAGGTTACTGTTATGATTACATTTACACATGTTGGTTCTGGTTTCTTGACTCAGTATGCTTAAACCCATGGGTGAACATATTGTTTATATAGCTATGAACAGATAAATATTTTGTTATGGGGTAATTTCTGATTTCTGTCCAGGAAAAAATAGATGGCTCTGTTGTACTGAATCCAGTCTCTTAAGCCTAAATAAGATACATGTATAACAGTATACTCTTGATTACTGCAAACAATAAATTGAGCAATAAATACAACAATATAATTGGACTATGGTTTACCTGTAATTTGCGTCAAAGAAACTTATTTCCCCAAAGGGTGTTATGTATGGTCACTGCCAAACAATAATTACTTGTTAGGCCCTTGTTGTTTTTAATATTTCTCGGGTGCAAAAATGTTGTTACATGTAAAATGGCAAAAGTCTAATTTAAATTAGATGAAAAGTGTGCTTAGACACCTGTGAAAGGTGCCTATGCAAGACCATGAATACTGAACATTCTTCCATTTGACCCAGTGACATTCAAATAAGTACAAGTTGAGAGAAGTGTTGTTTCATGCATGTACATATACATGCACCATGGGACATGATGGGATGCACACCTGCAATTGGTGCTGGCTTCTGCAGATGTAAGTTTTGGACCATCAGGTTGGAAAAAAATGCCAAGAAACCAGAGAAGAAGGAGTAAGAGCACCACGGACACAACTTGCATGTATGATTTGATGTTGGAAGAAATGAGAAACTAATTCTCTCTCAAGGTTTGAAGTCACTTTTCCGTTTATTAAACATCCAGACATCTTGAGAGAAGATCTGCATTGTCATCCCCTGGCTAACATGTGCCATAGATTTGCTTCCTGGTTCTAGAGTAATAGTTTGCCATCATTTGGCTGCTTAGGCAAGTATTTGTGTTGCGACCCTGGAGCATTACATATCTGCTTGTAAACTGTAAGTTCTGTATTGTATATGTACCACACCTACTGACATGTGAAACATGCACACGGAACATGTGGAAGGCAATGTTTCTTGCCTTAGATTTGTAAGATATCTGTTGTTACTAAATCAGTTATACATATATACATGCCAAAGGCTCTGTGTAGATACATGTGCATGTATTCATATATCTTTGCATTTCCCAGTCAGTCAGGTAAGTTAATTTTCCAGTAGAAAGCCAGGCCTTTAAGCATTGCAAATATTACATTTTAAAAAGCGCCGTATATTCACTTGGCTTCCCACTAACTCATGATGAACTTTATCTGTAAATTATTTCTGACTGTTTCAGGTCCTATGAATCTGCGGGATGTTCCTCCACGCTACCATCTCCTTGGAGTGGTTGATCATTATGGGAGCGGAAAGGCAAAAGGTCTTGCAATGATTTTTCAAATGGAGGAGGACCACCCTTTGAGGAGGTGAGAACCATACACATCACAGTCGAGAAACTTACCATTTAATGGCTCCTGCATGTAAAAGCATGAATTCAGTCATTTAGGCATGCTATATATGAATAATCTTGTGTTGTGTGGGTTGAAGAAAAAATGAATGCAATGTCACTAGGAAACTGAATCAATTGGTCTTAAAGTTAAATTCAGAACTGATGTGATATTAATGTGCTTTGCCAGTGCTTTAAAAACGATAAAAATCTTGGCTAAGCTGCTCCGTAAATCTCTTGATGTACATGCAATTCTCTTGCCAAAGATTACTGGTAGCCCGTAGTATATCCTTGCTGTTACTACAACTGATACCTTTGTCAGTAGAAGGTTTTTGCTCAAATTTTTAGGCATAGATTCATTGGACATCTTTGAAAGCTACCGTCTCTCTCGCTTGAATGACCGCAAAGTGAATTGTTAATCTGAAGATATTGCGATGTCAGACTAATACATGTGCAGTGACATCTCAAGAGTTAAAGACAACCCATCCTCAAAGTCAGAGTGGTCTTAATTCTGCAAAAAGATCATGAAGATAGATTGGTGTACAGTGGTCCCTGCAATTTGAGACCCCCCTCCAGTTTAAGACCTCCCTCTATTTTATGACTACGTATCAATGACACCACACTATTTCAATATAAACATTTCTCCATTTTGAGACCACTTTCAATCTAAGATTGCAAGCGTTTGGCTAAGTTGGTGGTCTTAAGACCACTTTCAATCTAAAACCATAAGCAGTTGGCTAAGTTTTTGTGGTCTTAAAATGCAGGGACCACTGTATTTGTTTCAGTCAAGCAAGAAGCATGCAAAACAGTCTAATCCTCTGTGGTCTTCCTTCCAGGGTGGTCTTAATTCTGGTGGTGGTCTCAAGGCAGTATTTTACTGTGCATGTCTTATTTTCTTATCCCCTACCGTTATCTCTACTCACAGAGCATAAATTTATGCTCCTCTTTTTAACATCATCTGCATCTTGTGCTCGTCTCTTATGCTTGCAGGCTTAAGTATGAAGGCCTTCAGTTTGACTTTCCTTCCATGGCTCGTGACAGGCAAAGAGATAAGTTCAGTTATAAATGCTACAAGATCGGGCTGCACCAGGAGACATGCGAAGCCAGCGGATATACCAGGCTACCTTCCATCGGATGTTACATTGATTTTCATGCTGGATTGGACAGCAATATGTACAGGATCGTGGCTGTTAAACTGAATGAAGTGTTCAAAAAGTAGGAGTTCAGAAAGAAATTATATATAGCAACATTTTATTTTCATCGCTCTATTTGGAAGTGTGTTGTCATAGATGAGACTTAGCTGTGCTGTTAGAGAAATTGCAAGTGGACTTAGTGATTAACTTTATAATTTGATGCAGGTGATCACCAAATTAAGTCACTTGAGTCGCTTTACTAATAGTCATTTGTAGGTGAATAATGTTTGATGTTACCTTGCATCACTGTTGAATTGATTGTCATGGTGTGTTTTTATCTGTTCAATCAAAAATATCTGTAGTTAAGACATTTTGAAGTGAAATATCTTTCAACCTCATTTCAGTTGGAAAGAAGCCTGGGCATATTACAGTGAGAAAAATCGAGAGATGAGAGGTGAGAGTGAGTAAAATTATGAAGCCTTAATAGGGGTATACATGGGTTAAGATCGAACCGTGTGAACCAGATGTTTTGGTGAATTGCTCTAGCGAACCAACCAAATTCTTATCTTGCGATTCACAATCTGCACACTTCACTAAAGAGCGATTAGCGATTTGCTGCCCTTGTTAACTGCCGATTCGTGAGCCACCCCACCTATAAAACTACGATCTGATGAGTCAGTCCCTCACTAAAATAATGATTTATGGCTTCTAGTTGCTGTTTAATTCCGATCTCCAAGACCATGGCTGTTAAAGAGTGGTCTGCGACTCACCATGGCTGTTAAATATTGATACACGGTTCAGGTAGGGGTCTTCAATAATGATATGCAATTAGTAGTTCTCTGTTAAAAAATAAAATTCGAATCGGGGCATATTTTATAGACCCATGTATGCCCCTCTTAATGGGCCAATTTTCTATACCAAAAAGGGAGCTTATATATGGAAAGACTTACTTTGAAAGTACAAGTGATACAGAATACGGATACTTGTTGCATGTTATACCAGTCTTAATTGGAATTGTGTAACTATTAGCTATGGGCTTAATTTAAGTATAGTCTTACACAAAAACAGTTGCACTGCAAAAACAACACTTTTCTTGATCAAAAAATATCGGATTCTATGAGAAACCTTTGTGAACAAGTGCAACTTTCTATAAGAATGTTAAGTCCAATAATGGGCTTAACCTCACCAAACTACTACCTTGACAAAATTGCTAGTGGACTTGTAAATTTTCAAGAAATGGCCCCTAGATCTGTATTTTCATTGGAGAAATCTTTCAGAATATTTTTACTGCCACCAACTTAATTATTAGCTCTGCTTGACAGTGTCAGCAGAGCAAATTCCGTGGCTTGGGCATCCGTCCATCGTCCGCAAAACCTAATTTTCTTGGAAATCATCAAGCAAATTACATTTGACAGCAAATTTGGTGGAAAGGTACAGTATTTAAACATGTTGAAGAAGCTTTAATGGATGTCCCATGTGACAGTCCTCACAAAAAGTTACCTGTTAGGGTATTGAAATTTCAATTCGATTATTTTTTAAAAGGCCAAATGTGAAAATGAGAAATTGCCAATATCTTGGAAAAGGCTAAATCTACAGAGAATTTTGGAACTTGGGGGGGGGGGGTAGTAGATCTTATGGTTGCATTTGACCTTAAAGTACTTGGGGTCATTTATAACTCAAACATGATTGATCGTCTGATCGTAGAGTGAAACAGATTGAAATTTTTTGACTTGGGAGCACTAATAGAAAATGTGTGGGGTACCCTTGGTCTTATAGTGGTCAAGGTCATTTTAGGTTATTCAGTGTATGGTACTTGTAGCAAAATTTTCCTTTTACTCAAACATGGCTGCCCATAGAACAAAACAGACAGAAATTTGGGACTCAGATTTTGCTTGACTGTATGACATATATGGGTTAAATTTGACCTTGTAGTGGTCTAGTTCATTTTTGGGTCATTCACAGTACTTTTCTCAAACTAACCGATACCTCGAAAAAGTCTGGATATAGAGTGAAATGCATTGAAATTCGGGGTTCAGGGGCTACTTGTAAAACATATATGAGGTAACTTTGACCTTGTGTTCAAGGCCATTTTGAGGTTGTTGAGTGCACTTTCGCAAAATGATCTGTAACTCAAAAACAGCTGGCTGTGGAATGAAACTGGTTGAAATTAGGACTTGGCAGTACATTTGTACAGGTACCACACATAGGGTACCTTTGACCATGTAGTGTTCAATGTTAATTTGAGGGTTATTTAGTGCACTTGTCTCAAAATGGCTGATATTAACTTGAAAACACCTGGCTGTAGAGTACAAGGGGTATCTTTGACCTATCATTTAAGGTCATTCTGGAGTTATTCATGTGCACTTGTCTCAAAGCTGCCGATAACACAAAAACAACTTGCTATGGAGAAAAACAAACTTTAATTTGGGACTTGCAGATGCAAGTAAAACATACTTACTTCAGTGAAACCTAGGAATTAGGGACACCCAACGGACTGTCAAAAACTGTCCTGAATTCTTAGGTGGTCTTATTTCTCAGATTCAGTTCTATGTACTAAATAGACCTAGGGGCTGAAGTAGGTGTCCTTAATTCCCAGGTTGTCCCTATTTCTCAGGTGGTCTTAAGGACAAGTTTCCCTGTAATTGGGTATCTTTGACCTTGTAGCATTTATTGTGACATGGGGGTTAGTTGGCGCACTTGTTTTCATACATAATAATTTTCTTGCTGTTGTTGTTATGAAGCAGAGTGTCAAGGCTGATGAGGCTCTTGTTGCAGTTTGGGGTTTTAAATTTAATCATGGAATCTGTTTTCCATACTTGCATGTTTATTGGCTTTCTTCCACTTTCATGTCCTCTGCAACCTAAATGTGTTCTGCCATTTGTCTTCCAGGGAAAAGCAAGGACGATAGCCCCGAATCTGATAATGAGTGAGTATTAAGCTTGTTTTCCTTGCCAAATCATTTCAGACGTGTTCGCTATTGAATTGATATTGTCATTTTAACTATGTGTAAACTGCTACTTGTTTTGATAATATATCTTTATTCGTACTCCTAGTACAATAATTCGAATTTGAAGAAAATTTAGGGAAAATTCACCACTACATGATCAGAGCCATGCTAGAAGCTGGCGATTGGATAGTAAGTCTTTTGATAGCTCAGCTAGCATGTTACTAGCTGAGGTGGTGGCATGGCATGGACTTGCTTCAGTGTCCACCTGTGGCACTTCTGGCACTTGCCCAAATATGGCAATTTTGAAAATCGGCCCATATCCCTGGAACCGCTGCTCATAGAGCGAAAATAAGCTCAATTTTGAGTCCCTGGGGTAGAAAGAGAGTTTATATGCAACTTCTGGAACTTTGGAATGGCCAAGTTTCATGCCCAAATATGGCAAGTTTGAAAATCGGCCCGTATCTTGGAAACCGCTGCCCGTAGAGCGTAAATAAGCT
>JAAUYG010064745.1_pt1 | contig 10092 bp, 2 predicted proteins | sample 7278091 | NCBI WGS metagenome assembly JAAUYG01 (sample SAMN14350201, study PRJNA611818) | marine sediment metagenome | isolation source: surface marine sediment (0.6m) | place: French Polynesia: Moorea | collected 2018-08
CTGCCTACACACCCACCAGATCACTCAGGTCTGCTGGCAAGAATCTGCTTGTGGTACCAGCTTACTGCCTGACCCCCTTTGCAACCAGATCCTTTGCGTGTGCTGCGCCATCAATATGGAATGGTCTACCAGATGAACTCCACAGCATCTCTAGCCTTTCTATGTTTAAGACAGTACTTAAGTCCTACCTGTTCCGAGATGCTTATAACCTGTGATACTTATTTAGAACTGGACAATGTGATAACTTTCTTGATCACTTTCTAGTGTGCATTTTTAACAATTGAATACGGTTTAGTGGCATTAATGTATTAATTAAACTTTTAAATTATAATTTCTGAGTATTTGTTGTATTTTAGCATGGTTTTGTATTTTAGCGTTTTAGAGCAGTTTTTACTGGTTTATAAATGTGCTCTATAAATGTGCAACAAATAAAAATAAGCCAAGGGCTTACCCGTGACCAACTACATGTATTTCCAATTTTTTTTTCACGTAAGATTTCATAGAGATTATTGTCTTCTAAGCGCTTAACAGTCAACGCCTAACACAAGACTTAATGGTGAAAGTAGATCCAAGTGGCATTTTGTCTTGCCTGTGGGATGAAAAGGTGATTTAGCAGCAGAATTAGCCTCTTGTAGGTATGTTGTTTATCCATCGCCCGTCTCTGTAGTCCATAAATCCCATTCTCGGAAACCATCAGAGGAAGTAGAATCAAATCAAATGTGTGACAAAGGTACCTACTCAATATAACTTCAAAAATGTTTACGATTTTTTTCGTTTTCATACGAGACAGAATTTTTTAAACAACACCTCTTCTAAAAGCATACAACAGATATTCATACCCACAAATTCAGTTATACTAATGGGGAAGGTCTCTACCAAAGTGTTCAAAGAATTGTAAAATTTCAAATTTTGTTTTTTTTAATGAATACCTTGTTGTTTTCGTTAACATGGAACCATATGGGAGCAAATGTCATAGATCTCATCTGAAAGTTCCAATCAGTTTCACTGCAGAAAACTCATGTATGCTTCTAGGGACGGTCTCTACCAAGGTTGTTTAAAGAATTATGAAAGGACAAATATTGAAATTTTGGCATTTATTTGTCTATTTTGAACGCTTTAACATGTTAGACAATAGGGGATGATAAAATGGGGAACGTCTTGAACATGGCAGCCCGTAGAGTGAAAAGTCCCAAATTTGGGTCTCGGGACAATAGTATACAAGTATACTTACTGTTTACCGACTATTTTTGACTGTTGAGTGTACAAGATCATTCTGAGGTCATGCCATGTATTTCTGATCGTAGAGCAAAACAGACTGAAGCTTTCATGCATTTTCAATTTTTGACAACTTCACTGACAAATAGTGTTCCTCCTGTATCCAGACATTGATACCCCCACACGTACGTGCATAAAAGCCAACAGGATTTCCATGTTAAATTATCATGGACGGTTATATTATAAATAATTGTGTCTCCTTGTCTCCTAAAACTGGGATAACATGTTAAATAATCATGGAAAAATGACACTGATACCCCACATATACTGAAAACGGCGGGTCTTAGAGTGAAATGGACCAAAAATTGAATCTCGGGGGTAAGTGTTTAGTGTATACAGGTAGTCTTCACTGTTACGTGTTCGAGAGCAGTCTGAGATCATCCCAGGGCAAGTCTAATTTTCGTAGATGCGTAGTCAGCTCAGCTACATAGCTTCCCATGCAGTAGCTGGATAACTGTTGGGCATAATCCTAACTGGTTCCTAGCCGACAAGCCACCAAGCAGAGTGTCACGGCCACTGGGCCTCTTGCTACTGTTCGTGACGTCAAACAGCTATGGTTAACGAGTAGCTACATGGCTGTTAGACATGACATTAACCATGTTCCAAGCAGATACGTTGTACTGTTTCGTGTTACTGTTCGTGGGTTCAATCAAGCGTTGCTGACCCACAACCCAGCGGCAAGTCTTGACGTCCCGTTGCCTGTTTCACCATGCAACCGTTCATATGTCTGAAATGCACCAAATATAGGCATCAAGTCCAGTGTGTGCCAGTTGCGGGGGCGAGTATCAGGGAGGAATTGTTAGCATGCGAAGTAACAGAAAAGCAAAAAAAGGTGTGTATGGATGTGCGTGGGGGGATAGAAATGTATATAACTTACTGACGATATTCCGCTGTCCTTTGGGAATATCCATCGCCGTGATATTACGGTATTTGTTCAGGGGTGGGGGGTTGGAGGGTTTACGGTGAAAGCGATTGGTTAACAGGAGAAAAAGTACATTGCAAAAGGACATGACTTTGATTGATACTCAGAACTTACATTTGTATCATATTAGAAAACGAGTTATCGTGGAGCTAAACAGACCTAAATGTAGCATGATGACTGATTACTGATGATACAAAGGTAATTTTTCAGAATTACACAAAGATATACTGGTTACTCTAATTGAACGTGCGCTATGCAAATAAATGAAAGATCCGATCGGGGACTGGGAAAGCCGGAGGACGATTTCTGACCACTGCGTAGAATACTAGCACACGTCGCTACAGTGTTAATGTGGCTAAGTGTTGATGCACAGATAAGCGTTAAGTGTTAAGCGCTTAGATGATGATGATGATGATGATGATGATGATGATGATGATGATATCAAAGTTTAACGGCACATCAACACCAAAATGGTCATACAGTGCCAAAACAGGTGAGTCCACTAGAAAAGAATGGTATGGTTCTATAGTCTGAGAACTGCACTGTCTAAGAACTGCACTGTGGGAGAGCATTCGCTATCAGGCCAAGTCTGAACAAAATGTCGACAAGACCTGATGCCCAGGGTGCGCCACGGGGAGGCTGCTCCCATGCACCCCGTTAAGCGCTTAGAAGACATCGCATAGAATGTGCAGGTTTCTTCGAATCTGATGCCAAGGAGGATTCGAGAATGAATATTAAAAATAAATCTAAACATGTATGACGTAAAACTGCATGAAACCTTATTAAAACTGTATTCAATTTTAGACTGTGTTTTTCCAGGTAACGCGGTATAGGAAGTGAAATCATAATAGCATTTCTGCGGGGTTCGTAAAACAAATGCAACACATGCGTATAGGTTATATGTTGGCTTTCTTAACATCAACACAAAATCCCACACTGGAGGAAGACCAATGTCTAGAATTGCTTTTAGATTCTATTGCCACGCGAAAGCTCCTATAAATGTCGCAGCCAGTAATTAGTCAAAATTGGCACGAGTGATATCGTGTTTCGAGCGATTGTGGTATGCTCCGTAAAAGATTGACGATCGCACCACTCGTCTACGCAGCTCACATAACCGTGCTTGGGGAACGTTAGACTTGAAAATAACTATGTATATTAGGTCTGAAGAAGTATTCTTCCTGGCGAGGTATTCTCGATTATAAAAGCAGGCAATTTAATGACGCGGACATTCATTTTCTTGCATGATGACTTTAGCACGGGAAAACTGATTCCGGTTCATTCTACTTGACAGGAGTGGCCGTGACATATTGGTTTCGCTGACATAGCGCAAACAACAATCCGCAGACTTCAATTCGCATTCACGCTATGAAAAACACTTTCAAACAGAAGCCAACCGTGTGTCTTTGGCTAGCAGTTCAACTTCAGCGTAACCGGACAGTAGTTTTCATCAATAGCCGTGGAAAAGAAACAGGGAGGGGAAAACGCACATCGTTGACGGGGGTATCTGAGTGGGAGTAGTAGGCAACAGTTTAATAGAAATGTCAAGTAACAGCTAGTATAGACTGCCCACAGCTTCCAACCTGGAAATGGTGGTTGAGTGTAGATGCACTACTTCTATTTTCATACAACTCAAAGACCACATATATTGCTACACTAACATTTCGTCAAAGTCATTTTGCCAGTCAGAATGAGAAATCTTATGCTGCTAACCGCCTTGTTGGTTAATATTCAGAACCAACCGATGGCGGCAAAAACATTGAAAGACGTTTGGAAATTGCAGCCATCTTTCAACATGACATTTGGGAACACTATTTTTGAAATTGATTTGGCAAATATCGTAGCCAGTGAGTCGGATAACCATGATAACAGGCTGTCCAGTTCACATTGGAGCATCCGCCAGGCCTTACATCACTGCTCACTAATAAGGCATGGCAGCCATTACAAAGTCTATCTTCACGGAGCTCTCCTGTGCCTCGAGCAATATTACCAATTTTGTATCCGTGGAAATGCGGTTGCACAGGTCCAAGAACTGAAATCACAGTACGCATCAGAATGCATGCAATTCAGGTTTTCAGAGACAACCCCTTCCCAGAATGCCAGGATATGGGATATCCATGTTCCGCTGGGATTTCACATTAATCTGACGGTGACAAATCTACAGATGAACTATCACCCACGTGGTCACTGCTATGGGAATTTGGTCAAGGATGGGCGTTATACAGGACAAGGACTTGCTATTGACAACTACACTACAGTTTGTCAACGCACTAAAGATCAGAGCTACTTCCTCCCTATGTCTAAAGCGCGGATAATACTGAATTACACACGCTTCCCGGATCATCCAGATTTGGAGTTTATGTACCAGACCATAATTCCACAGGCTTCAATGAAGTCCTATCTAACACTGTTAAAATCAACATTCCTAAATATGTTTTATTTTGATTTATTTCAAAACACAAAAAGTCATGTGATTATATACGTCAAAACTCATGTCAGGTTAGCAATTTCACTCATGAACGTGACATTGCGTTGTGAGAATAATTTCAATAGAGGCAACAAACTGAATTTTATAGATGGTCCAATTTTCTTTGCAACATCTTACCTTCAGGCCCACGCATTTATAGCCAGCCTGGTCTGCGAAACCTTGGCATCAAATACTACCAATTCCTCACGGAAGGGTAATAACCGTCGATATCTTTACTTGGAACAGGTAAAGGCTTCCATTGGGGACATAACTGCTGTATTAAAGGGTCAAGAAATAGATATTTCAACACTGGATTTTAGCTTCAGGACTCATTTACCTGATCCGCCATATGGTAACATCAACATGATAAACTTCACTACCGCAGAGCCAGGTACTTCTGAATCACTCATAGCAGAGCAAAATCTCCCGGTACAAGGGAGGCATTTCCATGTTCAGTACTTATTACAAAAAAGCAACCCATCCTTCCAATCTAAGCCACGCCTCATATTTCGAATTAAGGAGTTTGATATGGTCAGCTTTCGGGATGGATGCCATACTGGTGGAATCTTCATTGCTGAGGGATATACCACCATAGCCAGCTATTGTTCCCAAGCTGGAATTAGATTTTTGAATAGTACGTCTGAGACAGGAGGGATTCTCTTTGGAGTAAGCTCATTAGTCCTGATACTGAAAGGTTACTACTGGTTAGCAAACATCAAGTTAAACATATCCGTCCTTTATGATAGCTGCGTAGGTGTAACTAATATCTGTGACAAATTCAGGGACCACTACCCCATGTTTCCTAACAAATGCAGATATGATGACGATGTTCTATGTCGGTACGTGGCACCCACACCATGCATAGAGTTTGTGCGGTTACCATCGGATGGTTTGCTTGACTATTCGACAGAATGCAACATGCGTAGCCATCTTAATCCTTCTCCTTACTTTGGATACATCCATTTCTCGGCTACTTTGCTCATGACTTTCGCAATCAGAGGCCATTTGGAACTTCCGGAAGTCTTCCCTGTGATATATCCGGAATATGTAAACTACCATATGGATTTCCCCTTCTTCAGTTCGAGAGAACATGAAACGTTGCAGTTGAATAAGAAATACGGCCTCCAGAGCGAGTCTCTTATTATCAACATTAAAAATACTTACCCTTGGCTAGGAATTGGACATTGGATTCGAATTGTACAGATTCCAGCCTGTAAGAAAGAAGCCGTCAGTCTCCAGCCACTGGAATCTCTACAGATCTTGCGTGGCTGTGGTGCATTGGGAGTGACATCTGTCACTCCACATGCCAAGATATCTATTGACAGATCCGTCTTTCTGGACTCCCTTTATTATGCTAAAGCCTACCAGGCTTTATATGTAGCAATATTTTTACTGGGAGCAGGAGACATATCTAACTGCAGGGCAGAGGGGTTGTTCAATGCTAAAATACAGTCGTTTGTTGGTGGATTGCACAAACACATTGTTTACACGAAACGACAGTACCTGGAAATAAATATTTTCAGCCAGTCTCCAAGCCAGGAGTTCTCGATTGAGCTCGAATGGAGTTGCTCCTTGGACCGATTACAGTTCACTTATATCCGGAGACCTGAAAAGTTAGTACATAAAGGCCATACTGTCTGGTCGCATTCACTTCATACAAGCTGGATACTTGTTAAACAACGGGAAATGTGCTCCAGGGGGACGTCGTCCTGTTACAGGTATCACCAATCACGTGACATCATATCTGACGCCACGTGGAGTATGGCTCAGGCACAATGTGCGGAAGAGAATTCCAACCTTATATCAATAAATTCCCCGGAAGAATGGCATCTACTGCTCCGATGGGCTTATAATTTTAACTGGACGGAAGCTAACGTGGTACGGGCATGGGTTGCTAACTTTGAGGCATTCAAAGGACGACTGCTGTTTATTGGGCAACGGCGAATAGGGGTAAGTAACATTGTGGATTTTCTGTCTTGTGTACGAAAAAAACCGTGGAAAAGTAAATATCATGGTAGAAGGTTTACTTGCATTATTCCCATATTTTATTGATTAAATGTTAACGAATAGATAGTGTGTTACAAGTGCATGTATTTCTTCGCCTTCTATGAACCTAAACTTGATTTGTGTATTGGAGGCATCGACAGGAAGCTGGGAAATTAATGTTGTTTAATTTTGGAAGGTACTACAAAGATCTGGAAATTGACGAAGGGTTGTAAAATGAGTCGGTATATAAAGCTAGATTATGAAAGGTAGGGAGAATGCTATAGAGTGGTGATGGAAACACTTGCTAATATTAAGTAGCCGCACACTATAGAGAGTTATAAGTGTATCGGAGGTCGCTGGATACTAATACATAACACTACTGATTAGTGTGAACCTGATGTGTTAACGATTAAACACCTATTAATGTCGTGACCTGTGGCGGAATTGAATCGGTGGCTTGGCACCAAAAAAAAATTGTCGGGCGTAGATCGTTCGGCCCAAACAAGACAGGTCCACATTAAATCACCACGCATACCCCTACATACACCACCGAATCCAACTTGCAGTCGGTGATATGACCATGAGTGGTTGAAAGCCGACTATAAGCCTGATTCACCCACCCACCCTGATTCATCTGTTCCGTACTAAAATAAAAAGCTGCATAGTTGTTTCAGAACACAAGTTTCGTGTTTCGCGTGGGTTCCTACGTAATAATATCCTATTTTTTAATAATAAATATTTGATAATATTTTTAATGATGATGTACTTGTATTGTTACCATTGATGTGCTTCAATTTCATTTGCATTGTGGTACATATATATGTTTGCTTTGAGTGCATCTTACTTGACTGTTTCGTGTAATATAATATTACAGTAACTGTAGAATTGTCTACTTATTTACTTTGTCTACTATGTTTTTGCGTCACTGGACATCTGTTTGCATGTATTTTGTAGGTAATGATAAATTGGTATAGAAAAGGCATGTCATGTGAAAAAAGTAATGAACACTTATTATATTAACTAGGATATTTAGATCCTTTGAAGTTTATTTCTGTATAGGGATTTTATCCATAAATTCAACAAACTTCATAAAAAACAAGAAAAGGCATGTCATGAAATAATAGGTAAATTCTGTATCCATACGCTCTCTCATTGACAGCAGTAGCAGCAACCAATGAGTCAAATCTACAGATAGGCCGGAGCCGCATCCTCTAATATTATTGGTCTACGTCATCGGGCTAGGCAGCGGCTGGCGAGATATATAAAGATCAGGAGTTTAAGATGAGGGGCGTTTTGGAGATTAGAGGTTTTGAGGGAAAGGACGTTTGTAAGATAAACAGATTTGAGACAATATAGAGTCAAAGTGTGAAGAATAACAATTAATTATGACGTCTATGTACACCACGAAATGGAAGAAAGAAAGAAAATACCTCTCGCAAGTCAAGTGTGAGTGAGTGTTATCAAAGTTTAACGGCACATCAACACCAAAAGGGTCATACCGTGCCAAAACAGGGGATAACTATTGCAACGTCAATTCAAGTCACTACAGTCTAAGCACTGCACTGTGTGAGAGCATTCGCTATCAGGCCAATTCTGAACAAAATGTCCGACAAGACCTGATACCCAGGGTGGGCCACGGGGAGGCTGCTCTCTCATAATTGCCATTTATAAGCGTGAAATGACTACCACACATGTGAGGTCACTTTTTAAATTGACAGGACTGGCTGTCTCTTAGTACATGGTTGACATGTTTTGTTTCAAGATGTTTGGTGTATTTATCTCTTACTTTATGTGAGATATTACGTTTGAAACTTTCTTGAAAATACATTATTCATATCATCTAATAACAGGGTCACACCCGAACACGTGAAAGAGTCTCTGCGCAGATTTCTCCATGGATTACTGGAGTCAGTGTCAGTTCCAGGATTTGCCGCTGGAAACCCTTACCCAACGTTGGTTTTTAGCCCAGTCGTCGGGCTTTAAGGACGGACTACCCTACTTCTTCGCTTCTTGATAGCTAAAAGACTTCTGTCCATAAGTCACTGTGCTAAAATGTGGTTCCTGCAAAGGCTTCACGCTACTTGCATGATAGAGATGATCCACCGTATTAAAAAAGTTCTCCCATAAGGTTCAATGTATTGGGCGGGTGTTCATCTTCCAGTTACGATCACTTGATTTACGGCGGATGGCCCAGATCCAACGCAACAATTATTTGTTACACTATTATGATGAAAATGTAACTCTGTTTATGTGGATCTGAATATATATGCATATTCATGATATTATAATATATTTTGTAGATTCCTAGCAGCATTTTCCTAAGACGTTGTATATAAATCAGTGGTCTGTTTGCTAATCCCCTTAGTGATGCATAACTAGAAGTAAAATCATTGTGCAACGTATTGAAATGCTGAAAACGGTATCTTTTCCACTTTCTTTAGATCTTGGACTCCACAGAAGTGCCATAATAGTGTACAAAAATTAAAATGTCTCATTGTAAGTGATTGAAACAGAGACAATTTAACCTCTGTATTTAGGCATTTAGATATGCGCGTTAAAGCGTTAATTTGTCTCCCTGCCTTGCAACATATCGCGGTTAGGTATCTCCTAAACGTCGGTTTTATATCAACCTCGACAACCAATAGTTGACATCTGTCCCGTCACTTGGGATCAGCATAGTGGTGCCAGTAATGGCAATAGATTCGGTGGTTGAATATTTGTTTACAGATTGGAGTAACCTCGTTGGAGTAATTCAGTGCGCGGGTATGGGGAGTAAGTCTTCTAGGAATTTGAAATCCACGGGTGGGTGTATACATACACTACACACAAAAAGTTACGGATATTAAATATTCTTAACTTTTTTGTGTAGTTCATATAATGCTATGCGTGCACGTATAGCATATATAAAGTACACAAATAGTTAAGTATATTTAATATCCTTAACTATTTTTGTGTAGTGTATTTGATCTGGTTAAAATGCATCAGTGTGTGAGGCTCGTCTTGATATTGAGGGCACGCTGTCTTAGACTAATGTTGTATTGTAACAATAACATAGAGTTAACGTTCCTTAACCGCATATCTTGTCGTAGCTTTACGTTCGACTGTATTTCAGCTCCATAACATTGTTTCCCGAAATTAAGATGACCGGTACTTAGCAAACTGGGGCAAGGCACTGTAACAGGAAACTACGTACTAGCGTTTATACTACACATTGTTTACAATCATGAAACAAATGAACCAGTCCATTCGGTAAATGTGTAATGAGTTATTTGTTTTGTAGTAAAGTACTTCTTGAAACAATTCTATATCATTGATACTGTTTCCTTTTGCCACACCTGGATGGAGCTGAACTTCAAGCTTTCAAGCATTCAAGCTTTGCTATTGGCTGAGACGCTGAGTGTGAGTGATATCAAATTTTAACGGCACTGAGTCGCGGTCAGAGTGC
>JAAUYG010159925.1_pt1 | contig 10092 bp, 6 predicted proteins | sample 7278091 | NCBI WGS metagenome assembly JAAUYG01 (sample SAMN14350201, study PRJNA611818) | marine sediment metagenome | isolation source: surface marine sediment (0.6m) | place: French Polynesia: Moorea | collected 2018-08
CGACTACAAAGGCTATATGCACTATTCTCTACCTACCTCTAGCCAACAAATTTTTTCCCCTGAAACTGCCCGCACGGTTTTAGAGATGATGGAAACTGTAGTCGAAGATGGTAGTGGTGTTGCGGCTAAAATTCCTGGTTATAGAATTGCAGGTAAAACAGGAACTTCCCAAAAAGCAATTACCCAAGGTGGATATGACGAAACAGCCAAAATCACTAGTTTTGTAGGAATTTTTCCTGTCGAGTCTCCCCGTTATGCTATTTTAGCCGTGGTAGATGAACCCCACGGGGAGTTTACTTTTGGTTCTACCGTTGCTGCACCCATTGTTGGCTCGGTAATTCAAGGAATCATTGATATTGAAGAAATTCCACCTACCCAAAAACTCGCTCCAGCAATAAATCAATAGATTGAAAGTCTCGAAATTGCTATGCTACTCGTTTATGGGCAAAGAGAGACTCGAACTCTCACGTATTGCTACGCCACATTTTGAGTGTGTGTGTGTGCAATTTTCAGTTTGTGATGGTTTCTGAGATGAACTGGAAGTGGCAGATGAGTCCTCCTGGTGGTCATTGACAATGTCAATGACAATGGGATGATGACTCAGACAAGCCGCTTCGCTGGCCGCCCAAGCGCGCGGCTTAAAAATGTGAAAACAGTGTTCCTCGTTTTCACTGAGGAATTGGTGCCACACAGCTGTCACTTTCGCAGATCATCAAGACACCTTCTACATTCTGCCTGTCAGCAACAACAGACCTTCTCAGTTGGTAAAGAAACGCACCGAGCCTCGTACTGAGTCTGGGGCACTGACAGCAGCAGATTCCGCCACCGCTGGATGTTCTATCAGAGCGCTTTCCACTTCAAACGGCCCAATCCGGTATCTGCCAAACAAGACAGTCAACTGACAAAGACCAGAATGTTGCCTTCGCTGGGACGAAAGAAAGATGCAAATAGGAGCGTTTCAACAATCATCTGTTTGTGTCCCAGCGCACTCAACACACCCAGCAGAAATGATGATATCGTCTGATCTTCCCACGAACCACAAGTATCCCTCTTCGTCCTGCACAGCGCGGTCACCCGTCAGATAGTAGTCGCCCCGAAAAGCGCGTTCCGTCCTCTCTGGTTCTCCCTAGTGGAACAAGTACGCTTCGTCAGCGTAAAGGCCGAGCGACCCAACCATCCATCACGTTATCATGCCAGGCAGGGGGGGGTGTCAGCCAGTGGGGGGGGGTCAGCTGGTAGGGGGATGGTGGTGGGGGGGGGGTCCTCCATGACAACAATGACGCAGACGTGACTCCAAAAGGCCGCCCCGACTTCGTCGCGCTCGGCCTAAAAATCTTCTCTGTGGTTGCCTAACTCTCCAGCGTGAGGGGGCTTTTTTGAATTTTGGCATTCGCACTAATTGATGATGTGAACAGCAACCTTTTTTCTTCAAACAAGATCGCAGAATCAGCGTCGAGGTTACAAGGTCATCCATGGTGGAGTTGGGTTGGCGAGGACGTTCTGTCTGCGACGACGATGACAACACCGACAGCAGAGTGACTAACACAGGCTGCTTTGCTTCAAGCCGCGCAACCTCAATTTTTGCGGGAAGGTTCTAGAATTTAATTGCAGAAGGGATTAAGTGGTCTTCTAAACCTACTTACAACGTATCTCGTGAACAAGCCGACAGGTCTCTCAGGTTTAACTTTTATGGCAAGATCCCCTTCACTGCCGACAATTTCTTCCGCGTCGTCATCTATCACCTGAAGTTCAGTAATGGAAAGATGTAGAAACTTCAGCATGAAGAAACCGAGCAAAATGCCAAATGCATTTCAGTGTGTCCAAAGACTCGCGGATGTGTGCTATTTTGTGAACTGAGTTCAATCTTGGACGATTATCAGGGTGCGCAGTGTAGGGTAGCGGGGGTCTGCACACGACAACACCAACATGACTCCACAAGGTCCCCTGCAGTTTTCGGCCCGCGCGGCCAAAAAACGACACAGGCCCTGGGACAAACGGAACTTGCAGTGGTTGAATGGCACGTGCAATTCACAACACACCACAGTGTGCATTCCGGGAGCTGCTTTTCCCATGGACCCTCCTCTAACTGGAATGCATCGAAAAGACCCTGCCTGCAGAACCTGAAAACAAAAGAAAGTGTGGTCAATTGGGATTGTCCGCCTGTCTGAACCGTGAAGCAAAGCATAAGGGATTTACTGCTTACTCATTTTGATGTTGCCTGGAATGAACAAACCGTTTCGCTTTGACCGAATCCTTCCCGGACAAATTGCTTTGTTCCATCTTTCCAAACATCCATCACCTCTGGATTCTGAAAAAGACGAAATTATTTCACTTGGCCACTTGGAAAGATCGGTTTGTTTGCTTTCTTGAAGATGGTGTGTAAATTTTTGGCCTTGTGAAGCTGCTGTCTCTGTTCAAATGACCTGTCAATTGCCCAAACAAAAGAAATTTCGAACTGAAAAAGCAACAAAACAAGGCCAAAAATTCCACTGATTCTGTTGCCATAGCACCAAATTCATTAAGCCTCAAATTTTAATTCGAGTCTTGAGCTGTGGATGAGCCTTTCAACTATGCACTGCATAAGTGTTAAGGAAGCCCTTACCAGAGGCTCTCCAGCACTGACGCAATGCCGCAAAGAACCAAAGTCGTATTTTCTTAAGTTTTCTTGCACCATAATTCTGTAGGCTGTTGGCGCAGTACAAAATGTGGAAATGGGAAAGTTTGACAGCACCTGGAGTGAAAAGAAAACATAGCCACGTTTTCAAGGCCACAAATGAAGCAAAGTGCTTGTTTTCACGGCTGCAAAAGAGGCGAAGTGCTTTTCTTGCAAACAGCACGGAAAATTTGCTCTTGTGACTCACATCAAGCGTACGTTCTGGCTCAAACTTTGGACTTGCTGGACAGTGCACGAAAACGCATGCTCCTTGGTACCACGGTGCAAAGAGGTTGCTCCAAGCGGACTTGGCCCAACCAGTGTCTGATAAATTCCAATGGATGTCACTCGGCACCAAGTCCAACCAAAATCTGAAAATTGGCGCAAATTCGGGAACAACGTCCATAGGCACAAGAATACCTCCGCCTCGCATTGGCAAGACACTTTTAATCTGAAATTTTTGCAACTTTCTTTCCACACAAGAAGAAAGGTTGTGTTGGGGTCAAAATCGTTTTCCAGATCAAGTTGCATGTCCTTCGTTTACACACCTTCCTGTGATTTGAGCCGCAAATCCATAGCTGGCAAATGTATGTTCTGTCATTTTTGGCGCTCCAGTTGTGCCACTGGTGAAGAAAATCGTCATGGGGTCAGAACTTTTGGTCGCGAGACACTAGAACGGAAAGGAAGGTTGGATTCAGAAGAAACGAAAAAGAACGGCAAATTCTTCTGCTGCTGATGAAGTGTATTTTGAACTACCTCATGTTCTGAGGACACCAACTCAAACGATTCACGAAAATCAATCCAGTCTTTTCTGTAAAATAACAGATTCGCAGTGAACACTCGAACGAACGGAGAGAATAAAACCTGTGCAACCAGACAAGGGAGAAATAATCACCTCGCCAGGGACCCCTTTTCTCTGACTAACACTTTCGCGTTGACATTTGGACATTCGCTGATGATCTGAAAAACAAAATGAAGTGACAAACCTAAGTTTTGCTTCAGGAAAATGAAACTTTTCTTGAGTGTGCAAAAAACGGTCGCAGAAAGACACTGGTGACGACAGAGTCAAAAGAGAACGGACTGTGTCAGTTCCATGTCGAATAGCGTCGGCTGTTGGAAAGTCCCGAAGCAGTGTAAGGTTTGCCAGAAAGTTTTCAAAACAGTCTAGTGCTACAGTTTCCGTTGTTGTGAAATATTTACCACACCTCATCAACTTTGTCTGCATTGACACTGTCAGTCACAACACACTTGGCTGATGATTTTTGCAAACGGTCTTTGATGTCATTTGGAGTGAGCAGAGTGGTCCCAGGAATAAGCACAGTACCTGAAAAGATTAAGCACAAAAAGCATTTTGAAGTGCCGATGCCATACCTATACCCATGACACGTGAAATGCTCTGTGATAGGTGTTTTTGTTCTTGCAAGGCACCGGTGAAAAGGCGCATTGTGTTTACCCGTTCTCATACAAGCGATGTTCATCAACCACCACGGAGGTATTCTTGGCAAAATCACCAAAACTCTGTCCTCCGGCTTCAATCGACAGGGCCCATTCAGAATATTTGCGCACCTGAAATTATTGACAATCGTCTTGTCGTATCAAAACAAATAACGAGCACATAGTAAAATACAGCCTTAGTTGCACATGGACAAGGCTGGGAGATCTGCGTGCCAGAGACCCCTCTAGTGGAAGTCTAGGTTTGAGGCCTAGGCTCTCAACAGCAACCCATGTTCCAATGGAATCAGGAGAGGCGGTGCTGGCAGTGATCACCTAATGTCTTGACAGGTACCGTAACCAACAGGACAAGTATCTAACAGATGCCATGGTTTGGAAACAGAGCTGTAGCAAGATAACAGGCATGAGGGGGGGGTTCTTCAATCGAGAGCGATCAATCACGCCGGGCCATGACAAGACCATCATCACGTCAACGTGACTCTGCAAGGACGCTCTACTCTGAGCAAAGCGCAGCCAAAATGACGCCTTTTGGGAACATCGGAAAGTGCTGTCACGTTGATTTTTCGGCTTCACTCCAGCAACAGGCCGATCCCAGTTGAAAACAAAAGAAAGGGCAAACGCAAGAATGTTCGGTAAAAGACTACATTCACAACAATCACAAAACCAGAAGCAGTGCTGAGGCAACTGCGGTGCGAAGTCCACCCCCCCCTTTGTCTCTTGTTTCCATATGGGACCAAATTGAATAGTGCATTTCTGACACTTTCAGTGGGGGGGGGGGCTGTGACATCCAGCCAACCTGCCATATGTGTACACTGTATTTGGCCCAATTTGCCTTTGGAGCCACATGCACACACAGTATTTGGCCCAAATGGCCTTTGGAGACCTTCAGGGGGGGGGGGGGGTCTGTGACATCCAGCCAACCTGCCATATGTGTACACTGTATTTGGCCCAAATTGCCTTTGGAGGTCACATGGGGGGGGGGGGGGGTCTGTGCCATCCAAATTTTGTATGAACCACAAAATGGCCACCATGCCGTAACTGCTAGGTGCTCAGACCATTAATGGACTTCACACAACCAGCATTGTACCTTCGAGAATATCGGGACAAATCCGTGAAGGTCCATTTCAGTTCATTCTTGTTGTCGTCAATCCACCAAAACGCTGGCGTTCTTCTGTTGGATTCACTCTGAAAACATAAGGCAAGCGACCGACTGTTGAATGGGGGCGGGATGAACTTCACAAGTAGGCCTACACTTTTTGTGGTGTGGTAAAACATTTTCACAAGATGGATTGCACACTAACGAACAATTTAGTCAAGTTAGCGGACAATCAAACATAAACGACGACACGAAAAGAGCCAGATTTAAGATTACGGTCCAGGTGTCAGAGCGAGAAGCTATATAAACACCTCTTTCCTTGCCCACTCGTCTATCACATCGTTGGCAAAGTTGAAGTATTGGGGACAAGATAGCCTGAACGATCTCTTCGTTTCTTCGTAGTTGTCGAATCCAACAGCAGATACCTCTGAACTGTACCAAAATCTAGAAACCACAACTTTTGCATGAGAAATGCTTTGGAAAAGCATGCATTGAGCAAGTCTTAGAATCATTCTAAATTCTGTGCCGAAAACATGGAAAACACTCTGCACCACCATGGATTCTCCACCACTTTATGCTGTTCGTAGACTTGCCACAGTCCCATAATTTACCCAAAAATTGAAGGCCGTAACAGTTAATATTATTTTTGCCGAAGGCAAAAATAATATAACTGGACTCTCATTGGTTGAGCCACTCGTCTTTAATTTAGCATAAAGACGAGGGGTTAAAGACGGGCAGCTCTGATTGGCTGAGATAGTCATGTGATCAAGGAAATCCTTGGGGAAGCCCTTTGCAAAGTATTATGGGCTAGATCTATTCTTGAAAATGCTCATTTTTCTAACATAAAATACTGATTTTCTCAAACAAAAAGACTATTTTTTGTCAAACAAAAATAATATACCAATTATGTCCAGTTTTTTTCTTGACTTTATGCTGTGATTTCCCCAACCCCCCCCCCAGACTTTAACCCCTCGGGAACATCACAGCATAAAGTCGAGAAAACTGGACATAATTGGTAATTGTGGACCTTGGTCCACAAACAGTTCACTACCCCACCCAAGGGGCAGCAAAAGTGTTTGCGGACCATTCCCGAGGGCCTGTAATTGGTTTCTTCTATTTGTGAAGCTTCTGGGGTCCGCAAACACTTGTACAGACCTGCCCACAACCAATCAACGTGCGGAGCGAAGCGGAGCAAATAGAAGAAATTGGGTTGCTGGGACATTCAGATGGAGTTTGCGGTTTGAGTCAAGTACTTCAGGCGATCTCCACAGGGATTCAAATTTCTCAGTTCACCACATAATTTTCTTACTTTTTGCAAGAAATCTCTCTTCGTGCAGGACACATACAGCATTTAAACACAACAAAACAGCTTCTAGCAACGAGTACAAACCAAACGCCATGATTTTTTTTACGACATTCAATGCGCTGACGTGGGCCGGAAGTAAACAAATGATGCAACGAAAGCACGTGTTCTTTCTGGAATTATGATGCAATGCTCTACCAAAGCTGACGTGGTGTAAGCTCAAGTTGACGTGGCCTTCTCAGACTATTTATGCAGGCAGTTCCCGCAACTTGTCATTTTGATCTTCACACACCAGAACTGAGAACATTTAACTGCATTTGAGCTGCTGCGATTTGTCTGCGAGACATATCAACTCACTTAGTGAAGGACCACAATCTTGATTTCGACTCACATTTGTACACTTCCAATTGAAGAAATGGCAGAGGTGAAGTTGGTGTTGACGGGACTTTTGCTGGTGTTCAGCGTTGCTTTCTGCCAGGCAGAAAGATGCCAGAGCACTACAACAGCAAACAGGTGAGTGGTGAACATCAAATTCAAAGTTCGTTTCATGTGTGTTAGTGTTGCACCAAAGAATCTTCGAGCTGTGGAGATTGCAATCCTCTTGACGAATGGAATGGATGAGTGCGTTTTCTTTTACACCCTGAAGGTCAAAACACATCAAGCCGTTTTTTTTTTATTTTTTTTAACCGGCTTGATGTGTTTCTGCCATCAACCCTGCGCACCAATGCAAATTTACGTCACCTTGCTCTCTTTTTTCCAGAGGCACGCAAACGCCGAGAATTTGGACGTGGCCCGACGACCCTTTTGGTTGGTGGAACCACTGGCCTAATTTTCGCCAGGCTTTCGGATTCCCTGTGTTTAGTCTGCCGGTGAGCTTCTCGCAGTTTTCGGATCACTTTGACCGTATGGTGGACGATCTCCTGGATGACCCCTGGGGAAGATCGCAGGCCAGCTTGTTGGAGAGTCAAGCGGAAAGTCCAGGTGTGGTGAGCAGTTGCCTTTGTGGTGGTAATGACAATTACGATGAAGGTTACGATACAAGTGAACAGACAGATAGGGACTGTGAGACCAGTGACTCGTTGAGGTACACTCAAGACTCTGGTGTTCATGCCCAGCAAGCCGAAAGGAACACGAGAATCGACACAGATGAGAGAAGAGTGGAGTCCGAAAGGCGACACCAACACAAAGTACAACGGCGCCACCAGCCCAGAAATGTGCACGAGCACAACCTGGGTGACCATCCTTCAAATCAACCACCAACTGTGGGAAGAAACAACATGCAGCGGGCAAATCTGCGTCGTCAGGTGGAAGTGCAAAATAACCAGGTCCCTGGGGATGAGTCTAGGCGTTTCAACAGGATGCGACGAGATTCACCACAGGCCAGGACGCACTCAGATGAGAGATTCCACGGCACCATGCCCAACAACAGAGACAGCCACGTCGCCGATCCTCACTCTCATCAAAGTCGCCTGAGTACCAAACCAGTGCAGGTGTACTCCCTGCAAGTGCCGGGCTACAAACCCAGAGAACTGCAGGTGCAAACAGAAGGAAGAACTGTCAGAGTGAAGGGCAGACGTGCGTGTGGGTGTCAAGATTCCTGCGCCATAAAGGAATTCGAACGAGTCTTTACCCTTCCTGAAAGTGTAGACAAGAGACATTTGCAGGCAACCCTCAACAAAGAAGGCACATTCAGTGTTCAAGTAAACGCAAATCAAAGACTTTCCAGCCGAGGACATTTTGAAGACAGAGACATTGTGGTTGAAGGCCTTGATTTGCCTCCCATTGAAGACAATTCTGAAAACACGGAAAACTGTGTGAAGAAAGCTTCGATGAAACTGGCCAAGATTAACAAACACACAGGGAAAAGGGTTCCTGTGTCGCGCCCGTCCGAGGAACTACCTGTCAGGAACCATCTGGACAATGACTATTACGACGATGAAGTGACGATAGAATCCATAGACGAGTGAAACATGTTTCATCTTTTCTACGAGTTTCTACTTTTTGTACAATTGCGTCTCGGTAAAAGTCTAGTCGTCAGTCGTCATTGCCAATTTGTAAATGAACGTGAATGCGCGAAACACAGTGTCCGTCCCAAATCCGCGGGTTCGCTCAATTTGCCTTCGGTCCTGTCGTTTGCTGCTTCGTAACTTTTCCGTGAAACCAGAATGCAAGAGAACTGAGATGATTAATTGAACTGTTCGAGTGTTCTGTTTTTAATTTTGATAAGTACACGTTTGATACCGACGTTGTGTGTTTGCTTTTGTTTCAGTGCAATAAAACACAAACAAATTTGTCGGATGTGTTCATCTGTTTGCCCAACCGCGCACGTAAATCGCCGTTGTCCCGTTCTTGTTGCCCAAACCGATTGTTGCATAACACTTAACACTGGCACCTCAGACGCCGCTGCAGACTTTATCACTTTTTGGTTCATCAATGGTGCAAAGTTTCCTTTTCGAGCTTTTCATGTGAGTCTCCTCATGATATCAATCTCACACAAAGACAGCAACCGTGGAAACAATGTCATCTGCTAAAATTACAAGTCTCATCACCAAAGATGTTCGTTTTCCGACATCTCTCGAGGGTCATGGATCTGACCCGAAGGTAAGCAAGGACGCTTGTCAGCATCGAGACCGCGTGGCCATGAATGTTCGAGCAGAGGGTGGGAATCTTGGATGACAACGACTACTGCAGGGTGGCTCATAACACTCTGCTTTTAGCCGTGTGGCTGAAAAATTCTCCAGAGAAAATTTCCAAGAGAAATAGCTAAGCAAAATTGGATCACATTAGCTTTTCATGCGAGCATGGGGAAAGCAGCTCTGCGCCCTAATCACTTCGAACAACTTATAAATGATGTTTATTCCATTCGCAACCCAGGGTTTTCTTGGCCTTTGCGACCAAATTCTTCTGGTCGTGTTTTATCATTTGCAGCATCCGGATCCTGATTACTCGTGCGCTTACGTTATTATCCGGACGGATTCCGGGGACCAGCTTGAAGGCCATGGATTCGCTTTCACCATCGGCAGAGGCACCGATCTGGGTGGGTACCGTCCGCCCAAAAGCGCAGAAATCAAGTCATGCCTGTCTTGGGTATCCGTTGCGTTCCGTTCGGAAGTGACTATTGGTCTGTTTCGTCCATAGTGTGCCAGGCCATCGAGGCTTATTCGCGGCTTGTCGTTGGAAAGGACCTGAAGGACATTTACGATGATTTTGCTGGCTTCTGGAGAAGTCTGACGCAAGAATCTCAAATGCGCTGGGTGAGTGCATCTTTTCGTTTCATTTCTTAAAAACGATTCTGTCTTGACATACTGAAAATTTCTCTCAAGTTGTATCTAATGACCGCAAATCGGACACGGAATTTCAGCAAGCAATGTTGATGATCTGTTTTGGGCAAAAAAGGACAACTCCAAATTGGCTGCTTGTAAAAGGAGCTACACAGTCTGCTTGAAACTTCTGAAACCTGGTTTTCTTTTTGAAGCTGGGGCCAGAAAAGGGAGTCGTTCATCTTGCAGTGGCTGCCATATTGAACGCTTTGTGGGACCTCTGGGCCAAGATTCAAAAGAAGGTACACAAAGGACACCTCTTCCAGAA
>JAAUYG010011612.1_pt1 | contig 10090 bp, 7 predicted proteins | sample 7278091 | NCBI WGS metagenome assembly JAAUYG01 (sample SAMN14350201, study PRJNA611818) | marine sediment metagenome | isolation source: surface marine sediment (0.6m) | place: French Polynesia: Moorea | collected 2018-08
ATATACACTACATACTTACCCCTGAGGCCCTAATTTTGGTCCGTTTTGCTCTACGAACATGTACAAGGTTGGCAAAAATTGCAAAGGCACCAAATGACCCCAAACTGAACCTAAACACTTAACAGTCAAAAGTGCTCTATACACACCAAATACTTACCCCTGAGGTCCAAATTTTCATCCGTTTCGCTCTATGACTAGCCGTTTCCAAGATACAAGGTTGTCCTGAATTTGTCCAAAATCGGAAATGCACCGAGTGAGTAAAGAAAACTGAAGTTGAACACTTAACAGTCAAAAGTACCCTATATACACTAAAGTATGGTGGCTAAAAGGGGCCATCGTGCCTGTCTGTTGTATTATTGTATTGTCGCCCCCAACAATACGATAATTTGACAATATGACAATACAATAATTACAGAAAATGCGACAATTTGACAATAATAGATAATATGATGGATGCATGTACAGTAAAAGTTTGAAAACTTTCGGCTGCGATTTGTAGGATTAGTAGCGTTTTGAAATTTCCGCTCCCATAGGGTCCCATGTTAACGAAAACGAAAAATATTCGTAAAAAATGAAAAAAAAATTTTTTTTCAAAAATTCAAAAAAGGTCCGAGCGTATGGCCCAGGGGAAGCCACAACTAAAATTTGAAAGAAATCCGTGCATTAAGTTCAGAGATAATTGCGACACTGACGGACGACGGACGACGGACGGACGACGGACAAATTGCGATTTCATGTCTCTGCTGACATAGTCAAGCAGAGCTAAAAATGGTAGTTATTTCTAAGTAGAATATATGTAAAGTGCTGAATTAAATCTATGATGTGAAAGACTTTTTATATCATAAATTAACAGCAGGCATTTTATTTACATTTGTATTAATTTATTATTTGATCCTCAGCAAGTCAGTTTTATCAGGTATATGCAGGTAGTATATTTGCATGATCATGAAATTTTTTGTACATAATTGGACAGATAAATATCTATTAATTTCCTTTTGTTACAGGTAAAGAAAGAGGAGACAGCCAAAACACAGAAGAAGTACACAGTTAAACCTCCCAAAGACCTGAGAAGCAAGTTTGAACTGAAGATGAAGAAGAGAGAAGAAGAGGAGGCGGAGAGAGAGGCACAGCGATTGAGAGAGGAGGAGGAAAGAAAACAAGAGGTATGATATAGCAAGGTGTAGTAGATAAAGCTTTATTATTTACATGATCTTCATTATTTTAGTCTTTTGTAGCCCCCCAAAATATTTAGTTGCAGTGCCCCATTGCAGTCATTCGTGTGTCTGTGTAATTTAAATGACCTTTTTTTCTCTACAGTCAGGCCACCCCCCGGGGGCCACCCTCTCTAGTGTGGTTGAAAATATCTACCACACTTACTATATTTAAATGTATTTATAGCTCTCCCTCTCACCAAAAGCTGCCATGTCTATATTAATGTACATGTAGCCTGGTGGCTGCCTGGTAAACATGGTCACCTTATTGGGGAGGGGGGGGGGGAGGCAACTGCAACTATCTTTCTCCCTTTTTTTGTTTTGAGCTACAAACAGTTTTATTGCCAGTATAGGCACTCAAAGATGTCTCATAAACCAAGTGTGTGTATGCACATGTACCATGTGTACATTGGTACACAGTGCATGCAGTGGTACATGGCCTTCTAGATTAAGACTTGGAACCTCTCAGTTTTAATTCACAATAGAGGAGAATGTTTACATACTGACATATGCAGTAGAAATGTCATTAATAGGCGACTGTCATCCATTAATATGTTATATATTATTATATATTTTTAGTATGAGACATATAAAAATCTCCATTTTAAGACAATAATTTTACCATCGAAACATTTTTTTTTCTGAATAATGGCCAAGTAGTCTTAAAATGCAAGTACTACAAAATATTAATCCATAAAGTGTTTAATGATTTAGGAGCTGTATATGTCATGCAGTTGATTTTTTCTTGCCTCAGGAAGCAGAGAAGCCGCCTGATGATCCCTTATATGGCCTCCGTGTTCATTCCTGGGTTTTAGTCCTGGAAGGCAAACGAGAAGTGCCGGAGTCGTTCTTCATTGAGCCACTGACCGGAGTGTCCCACCCCACTAACAGTGACAGCTACCTGGGCATAGAGAGCCTGTGGAACCACAGAAACTACTGGGTTAACATGCAGGATTGCTCAGAGGGAGTTAAGGTATGCTGCTGGGAATTCAAGCAAAGATATTTGTTTTGAAATTAGAGAGCTACCAAAATAAAGTAGATTACAACGTAATATTTGTATTGGGTACAGATGTGTTTGGTGTAATTTCTTTTAAATATTTTTTGTATATAATATATTTATTTTCCAAGCATCGGGGAATACTAGTTCATCTGGAACATTCAGCTATAGCTCTTATATTGCAGACTCATTTGAGAAAGTATATCGATATCATACAAAAATGACTTTGTCTATGAAAAATTGTTTCTTTAAATTTGGTATCATGGCACTGGAACTTACTTTAATGTTCATTTTTGCAGTAAACCTGTTGACAAATGTTAAGTGTTAATATGGTGTATTGTCATTAGAAAAATCTTCACTGTTAAATGGTGCTGATGTGCATGTAAAGTCAAAATTGTCTAGATGAACAATGTCATGCAAAGTTACAGAAATACTTACCTGTGTCATCATGGTCATGGTAATTATCAGAGTACATGTAAATTTATTTAAATGTAAACTTATTTGACTATTTCTTTTGTTTCAGAAAATGCAATATGATTTGGGGGACTGTGCCCTGTGGGAGTATATGTTTTCACTGGATGAGAAACTGAACAAACTAAACCTGCCAGAGGAGGATCTGGATGATTATGAAGAAGAAGTGAATTTTTTTTTTTAAACTTTTTAAAAAAAAAAACAACATATTTATTCTACATGTATGGAATACACATACACAGGGTGGTTTCTTTTTTTTTTTTTTCTTTTTTTTTTTTGCGTTCCGCAGGGTTAATTAAAGTGCAATGATGAAGCATTGAACGTTTTTTTTCTAAAGTACACATGTACACATTTTAAAATTTTCTAAAATCACACATACTTGGAAAGAATAAGGGTTTAGCTGGATTTATGCTGTATTTGAAACATACATCTACAATTTACATTAGTTCCCACACTGATCAAATATGTTCACAAAAGCAGTTTGATTGGAGAGTGATCCAGTGAACTAAATATGTAACCGATACTCTCACTTAGATAAACACCTACCATACGGTATGGATAAAATGATATTATAGCATATACTTAAGATATTATTTGTTTAAATTTGTATGTAGTCCTGGTAGCTGTAAAAAGGAGTAGATATGTACAAGATGCATTGAGTTTTAATTTCAGTAATTAACCTCGATGTCAAAAATATAATACATGTGAGAAACTTACTTTAGAAACAATTTAGTCCATCTGATTATGCTATAAATCTATAATGACTGCTGCGTAGAAAACAATGTTCCATTTAGACACTGCTTCAAACAAGTGATCAATTTCAGGAAGAAGATGAGGATAATGACAAAATAAAGAAGACCTTTGATATGCCCCCCTCCTGGGTGGACCCAATACAGGTGTCATTGGCAGGTATATAATTATAAACATTACAATGTAATCCAAACATTCTAGGAATTAATATTAATTTTCATACCCATTTTGGTTCATATATATGATCTGAAATTATGTGTGCTACAATTATTGTATGTACTCATGCAATTTGAAAATAACCTACCAATACATGTACATGTGTACTTAATTCATTTTTGCAGCTACAGACTAGCGATTTGTGTTTTTCAGACTTCCAAATGAGGTGCCCACAGGGGAAGAAAACCAAATTGTACAAAAGAGCAAAGCTGGAGAAATTTGCACACTACCTGATGAAGGACGGTCTGGTGTCAAGGCTATCAGTTTATGAGGACCGTGAATGTAAGGCAATAAACAAACAAGCAGGCATAATAAACTAGTACGAAATGAAGTAAACAAGCAACAACAAATGTAAAACTGAAAGTAAACACTTTACATGTATTTCTTGTGCCTGACAATTAAATAATACTAGCAGTCATTTATCATATGTTTATATGTCTTGTGCTATGAGCACATGCAGTTGTGGAATGGCACAAATTTAAGTACAAATCTTATATAAATTATAAATGTTTGACTGATTGATTGATTGATTGGTAAAACACAGAGAGCCTGTCAAGGATATGAATTACCAACTGTTACCAACCATATTGTATTTATAAATGTTAAATAATTTTTCCACTGCATGCCAAAATACAATCATGCCAGGTAATGTAACATAATGATTACAAAATACGGTTGGAGCTTTTGGTATACTGAATGAATTTGCATACTGAATGACTCTCAAATTTTTAGTAAAGAGAAATCTTATTAACTGGATTTGTCTCTAACCATATTTCTACCCCAGTAATCAGCTTGCTAACAGTCAAGGAGTTTTACCTGAACCGTGTTGACAAGTTACAGCAACGCCTTCACAACCACCAGAATGGCTGGATCACGGAACAGTACGCTCCAGGAAGGGTTCGCTCACTCAAAGGTCAGCATTAAACTGTCAGGCCAGGCATACCACTTTGTTAATCCATAGCAAAAAGTAGTCAGGGTACACAAAAATATTGTATAAGTCAATAAGGAGCATGCATTTTTACAAATAAATAAATCAATGAATGCATGGAAAGTTTTCACTGAAATAAAATCTATACATGTACATGTACGAGCACCCTGCACGCTCTATGTTAGTGTTACACACTTTAAACGAGTATATTGGTTCACTGTTTGTTACAGTTATGGAGAATCTGATGAGAAGACTAGCAACTATCAATTTCTTTTTTCAAAGAAAAATTTGTCTCAGTGGGGTATTTTTTTTTCAAAAAAAAAAAAAAAAAGAGAAGAAACACTTGAGATTTTTCTTAATTGTCTGCAGAAAGTCTAAATTCAAAAATGTTGTTGCACATTAATGTAAACCAGATTGGACATTCTAAGTGCTGCTTTATTGTTTTTAGAATGCATCGCTTCAGCTGCAATTAATGTGAACCCCATTTTAGATTTTTATCCTTCCCAAAAACTATTCCACTCATTCAGGTATAACTATATATCATGTGTATATGTATGCAGTATATAGTGCCGGTAGATAAGTGTTTTGGGTGAAGTTAAAATAGGTTATAAGACCTTTATGTCAGTATTAATGAATATGCCCTGCATGCCTCCCTGATACCCAGAGCATCAGTACAGAGCCAGCACACCGGCGCCCGAGAATGATCGCACCATGATCTTCTACAATGATGCCCGTGTCGATGGCCTACAAAAGCGAATTGAAACCCCAACTGAAATGACAGAGCACTTTGTCAACCGCGAAGATTTCTTGTACTACCGACGTGTGGAATTCAAAAAGAGGGAGAAGATCTTTGGCCCTGCAAAATCTGATAATCCTAGACCAATTGTGGTGTGTGACAATTTATTTTGAGTGATGATATTTTTTGTTATACACGGATCTGTTGTGTGTATTATTACAGTAAACTAATATATGGTATTTTATTTTACTTTTGCTCGAAATTTATTATTTATGACACAGAAAAATGAAAAACACAATACGTAACAACATGTGTGCCTTACACTTAATCTCCAAAACTTACAGATCAAGTGTCTGGAAAGTAAATGCCACCCCCCAAAACATACCAGTGATAACAAAATTTACATATAAAATATAATGTTTATAAATGCATGAAGTGGGAAAATTGATCGTTCACATGAATAGACACAACTGTTCCAGAAAATGATTGAGCGGTACCACCGGAATGAACGCAAGCCAGCGAAGGAGGATATTGCTGAATTTGTTTTCCTAGTTAGCGAGGAGAAAATACAGATCCGATACCACACGGAGGAGGACAAAATTGCAGCCTCGACGAGAGAATACCTCAAACCATCTAATGCCGATGAAAAAGGCGCAACCATATTATGGTACCTCGAAAACCACACCTCATTCCAGGTACATTAGTATTCTCGCCAGTAATTAATTTGTTTTGGTATGGCATACAGGTATTACATGTACATGGATTAAGCGATAGGTGGATTATGCAATAATGTAACATAGGTATATAAAAACCTCATGAACCTGGAGTCGGCAATTTTGATACTTCTGATTATGTAATGTAGTACAGTTTCAGACAAGTTAGACTTGTACTTCGCACCTATAATACTTGATAATATAATACTTTATAATAACAGCTTTCACATGTATTCGAAAAATAAACAAATTTTGAATATTGACTGTATTATTCTTATAGGTTGATCGAAGATCCCCTGACAAGAAAAAGGTTGAGCTGTACCAGATGCTGTGTGACTTACTCAAAGCAGAGGAGAAATGCCGTGAGAAGATCCGACAGTCTGAGGATGAAGTCCAGACAATCCTGGATGAGCGTATGAATGAGGAAGTCAACTCTGAGCTTGAAGTATCTGTGTACGACACTGAACGGAATGAGAAGGCCAAGAAACACAGAGCTGAACTGGTAAGCATTTGTTAAAGTAGTACCTGTCATGACAGAGCACTGCTTTTACCACAAAAATGTGATACGTTTTAAGATTCCCAGTGACAGACTCAATTATATCATGTATATATTGATATGCGGATGTTAGCACCAGAAACTTGTGGTCTTTCAAGACAGGGGGTATCTGAAAGCAGTGGTATCTCAAGACTTGTTTCACTGTATTATCCAGTATGCCAGGCCCTATAGTGTCTCGCAAAATCAAAAGTCTATAAATGAATTCAAGTATTTAATAATCTCCTTGGCAAAATACATCAGCAATTTGTTGCAAAGGTTCAGATATTGACTTCAGCTTTTTTATGAACCTACATGTGTTTGTAACATAAATAAACTTAAAATATTAGTGCTGGAAACAAGCTCCACATAAATATTATGCTTACATGAACACCATTATTCCAGGAGCGTCTGGAGGCAGAGGAGAAGAAACGACGGCAGGAGATGGAGCTGGATTATCTGGCTCCGTTCCTGGCACAGGTCGGTGATCCCGAGAAGATCGACAAGCGTCTGGCTCAGAAGCTCCAGCAGGACTGTCTCGCTGATCTGAAACAGAGGCTGATAGACAAGGCGAACCTTATACAGGCTCGCTTTGAAAAGGTGGGTTACAGGCAATGGCTGATATAGTTCAGTGTAAGCCACAGACTCCCTTTCAAAAAGTACGTTATAATAAACATATAGGCCTGACTGCAGAAAAGACCTTACAAGAGTGGTATGCATTTTGTATCCTGAATTGTATACTCAAATATTTATCCATAATTGTATAGATATGTTAACATATAACAGGACTTTACTTAAAAATAAAAAAAAAAACATCCCATGTAGCTAGCAACCTTCCGAGGAATGAAAACATCACGTTTATTAGAACTCTGATGAATGCATCTGAGGATTTCTTTAATGATTAAATATATGGAATTCTTTTTGCAACTGAGTCACCATATGCTCTTGACATTTACCTTGGTAATTAAATTTGACCCGACCTTTACATCTGCATGTGCCTATCCCATGCCAGCCCATGCCACTCTTTGATTTTTCCCTATATTTTGACCTTACCATAGCCTTGTGTGCACGACGTACCCATTTCTAGGCCCTGGCCTTGAACTGACCTTCTTTTCTTTTGTGTTATGCTTATCGTAGGAAACACAGCAGCTACAGAAGAAACAAGCGTGGTACCAACAGAACCAGGTCTCCATGCAGAAAGATGACGAGGAGGAATATCTCAACTACTGCAGCGAGGCCATGTTCAGGATTCACATTCTGGAGCTAAGGCTCAACAGGTATGGCATGGCAAAAGGGAAAATAGATATATATTTGCATTTGTTAATGCTGGATTTTATGTCAGATTGGTATTAAATCAATATGACTACCCACAATGAACGTTAGTAATGACTATATCATAACCATCTTCATGATGTATTAATAATTCACTATACATGTATATGGTGCTAATTATAATTGACAAAGTTTGCTGTGTTGATTTTATATTCACTTTTTTGTTTCTATACTGATATTATACTTATTATTGCCTGGGGATTATGTTTCAGACACAAGGACATGGCTCCACAGAAATACATGAACCTGGAGAGAAGACTGCGAGAGGACCCACGACTGTCTGAGTTCTTGCTATAGACTATTATTTGTTTGTATACACAATAACACACCATTGCTGCACAGAGACCAAGAGTGTGCAGTGTTGACAATGACTCTAATGATGAGAAAAGACTGGCATACGTACACTGCTGCAAATGTTCCATTTTCATCTGAAAAATAAACCATATCAAACTATAGAATGATATTTTCAGTTGTTTTAGATAGCCTACATGCACATATAATTGCTGGTTCAGTTTATTTTATGCATATAAGTCTTTCCTTCTGTCTATAAAAATGCCTCTTTCTCTTTTTTATTAAATTTTTGTTTTCATAACATGTTTATGTGTCTTGTGTTATATTCATGCATATATACGATGTGGTACTAATATTTTCTAAACTATATCTGCATATTATAAGTGTACATATGTGGTAGTAATTATTTATTTCACATTTTACATGGATCATGACATCTTTAAATTTGTCTAAACGACCACAGTCAAGCTACACAATTGGCACAATCACAGAATTGACTTATTTAAAAAATTATAAGTGAATTTCCAATACATGTAAAGAACAAAACAATATGTTCAAAACATATATGATCAATATGAAAAAGCTGTATATATTGAAATAGACAACTTCACATTGTCTTTTCAGATCTGTATTCAGTGTCTGGTGCATGTGTATACCAGAAACATAATACAAATGATTCAGTCTTATGGTTTACGTTGTATATTCAATGATATATAGCTAGTATTCTGCAATCTCGCTGGGTTAGAATTGGATTGCATAAAAAGTAACTTTCCAATGAGAGTGCTTTGTTTGTGAGTATGGCTAGCCCCGGGGTGTCATCTACATACAAATATATATAGGGGGGTGCCTCTGAGAGCTTTGAAATCGTACCCATCCAAATACAAAAATTTCAAGAAAATTAGGACCCATCCAAATAGCAAATGTGAAGAAAATTATGACCCACACAACATTGTACAAATACAAAAAATATACTGAATGTAAAATGTATCTGCAATGGGGCATATCCATAGGTGCATATCACACAAACAGGTTGAAACAGGAGTTACTATGTTGGAAGTATAAATTGGTATACAATTTAGGTAAAATTAGGACCCATTGGCATACCAAAACAGATAAAATTAGGACCCATTGGCATACCAAAAAGCCTGAATTAAAGACACCCATTCCAGCAGCACGTCCCTAGCATTCATTTGCCGTAAGTTACCCCCCCCCCCCCCCCCGGGGGGTGGCTAGCTGGGTGACTAAAGAAGCAGGCAACCAAGTATAATAAGAAAACAACAAGCTTCCTCAGCTTTCAGACATCTCTAGCCTTCTTCAGGGGTGTCATGCATTCGGGATGCTTCGGCATCCGGTGTTCAGCATGTTTGTATCTCATGAAATTCACATATCTGCCTTTTTTTTAGAATGCACCGATGTTTTTGGCCTGGTTTTTGGTTTGCACGGGACAACAAGCTGCTTAGGGATTATCCTGACAAGTTATAGGTATGTTGTTTGTGCACAGGCCTGAAACCTATAGCTAGTTGTGGTCTAATAGCTGCCATAGTTTCCTTTTTGCTTTGCAACAATCCACGGAACATGCAGCTATTTTAATGAACAAATGTGTACCCTTCCATTATTTGACAGATATGAGTGTCAAAAATGAAGAGTATGACCCATTAACCAGCTACACAATTCATTTGCGATTCCTTAAGGTTACCCTTTTTATCTTTCTTAGCTATGAAAGTGCCACATATATATCTGTTCTATAACAAAACCACCACCATCAACAATAACAACAACACTGACGACGATGATGATGATGAAGATGATGATGAGGATATAATAAAATAATAATAATAATAATAATAATAATAATAATAATAATAATAATAATAATAATAATAATAATAAGAAGAAGAAGAAGAAGAAGAAGA
>JAAUYG010069830.1_pt1 | contig 10090 bp, 9 predicted proteins | sample 7278091 | NCBI WGS metagenome assembly JAAUYG01 (sample SAMN14350201, study PRJNA611818) | marine sediment metagenome | isolation source: surface marine sediment (0.6m) | place: French Polynesia: Moorea | collected 2018-08
CACAGGTAATCTAGGTACAATTGCCATCTCTGTCTATTGCCAGGTACTCATTTACGGCTGAGTGAACCGAGGCACCATTGTCGCCACCCGTAGCCCACGCGGGACGGTTTTGATGAGCCGACTGGCTTTTGGCGGGACTCATACTTTGCCCATATAACTTTATACTTGTGCACGTGCCTTAGCCACGTGGTTGACTGAGAATTCGCGGCAGAACCCTCGCAGAGCTGGTCTGGGATCTGCCCGGATACGCCAAGGTCGTTCCGACACTGAACGCCTGTTCTGTTTACAAAATTGCATCTGAAAATCTTCACCAAAGCTCTGCGGATTTTTTGCTTTAACGGTCCTTACAAGACTATTGTTTTTTAGATTTTTTATTTATTTTCTGGTGTTAAGAGAGTGCGTTTCAAAATGTCCGAATTCACCACTGCAGCATATAGGAAAAAATTATCTTTCAAACGATCCATCGTAAACTGAGTAGCAACTGGGACTCGGGGACACTATTACAGCATATATGGGGTACCTTTGACCTCGTAGTGCTTAAGGTCATTTGGGGAATTTCAAGCACTACACCTACAATAATTACTTTTCAACCAAAAGTTTTGCAGATGTTTCCTGTGACCCTCATTAATAAAATATTGTTTCCAATTTTGAAATTTAGCTAATTTTAATGTTTACGAAACTTACGAATGTTACCATTACCGCTTACGACAAAGTTTTGCCCAATGGGAATGGTAATACATGGCCACTATGGTAAATTTGGCCTTGTAGTGTTCAGGACCATTTCTGGTTATTCGGTGCCCTGGTTTCAAATGGCATTTAACTCGCAAATGGATGGCTGTAGAGTAAAACGAATTGAAATTTGGGACCCAGGGACACTAGTAACACATATATGGTGCACCCGCAGTCTAGTAAATCATTACTTATTAGCAGTACAGAACTTGAACTTGAACTTTGACATTTGGCTATTCAACGTGGTTTGTGGGTTATTAGGTGCCCTTACCTCAAACTGACCACTAAATCAAAAACTTTTTCTTTATTTCCTTTTCTCTTCTTCTTTTTTTTCGGGGGGGGGGTTATAGGGTTTATTATAAGATTTTTTATGAACATATTTTTTAACATAGGGCCTTTTTTCGGTGTCTTAATCGTTCAAGGTGTACCGGTAATAGCATAACGGTTGTAATAACCCGAACCCGACATCCTGCTGGCCAGCTCATGACCTTATACCCTCTTCCTGCCCTTATAGTTCTCCCGTAGTTTACCTGTAGTGCCAGTTTCACCTTGTTTGCTCTAGAATGCAACATAATCAGGGGTACTTCTGCCTTTCATTTGTCTCCATTTTGTATTATACACGTTGTATAATCCAAATATCTGGTTACACAACTCAACCCTACCCACATTGCGCTCTTTCCTTCCGGCGATGCCGCAAATGGCGCTATCGGTTCCATGGCCTGAAACGATATGTAGGCCCTATACTCCCTACAAGGCGTCACGTAGATATTCATGTTACAGGTGTATCATCGTTAATGAACCTACCGCGGATTGTCTATAACAGCTCTTAGCTTACCGTGGCTCAGACATACATTGTACCACACAAACCTGGCTCTAATGATGTCTGCCGGCCATATGCCATCTCCCGTTACGCCAAATGGCTCAGCGGCTGTGCCTTGCGGTCTGCAGACGTGGGCAGTGTCGTAGTCACCAAAGTAGTTTCCATATATGCGTATACGTGTCTGTTGGAGAAGACAGCGATCGGAAGATGGGACATCAGACACCCGTGAGTCTCCGTGCCAGTGACGCAGTTTCGCAGTCAGTCGGAAAGCTTCGGACGCACGATGTATATACAGTGAAACCTGTCTTTAAGACCACCTGAGAAACAGGGACAACCTGGAAATTAAGGACAGCTACTTCATTCTCTAAGTCTATTCATTACATAGAAATGGCCCTGAGAAATAAGACCACCTCAGAATTCAGGACAGTTTTTGACAGTCCCTTGGGTGTCCCTAATTCCAAGGTTCCACTCTATATACAGAGGGAAAATGCCCGGGGAAAACAGCCCTGGCGTTCCAAGTGTAGATGGTAGTTAATCTGTAATTCGGCAAGACTAATTCCCACGCCATGCCCTCTGGAATCCACACGACTTGATATTCCTGGCACCTTATTAAGCATGTAGTGGAATCTCCTATTTAAACCACCCCAGGGGAATTACCTTATAGACGACTTTTTTCCGAGAATAATAAATACTAACATCATTTTAGTGGCAACTTGGGACTCGGCGAATAGGTCGTCTCAGGGTAAATGTTCTGCTCAAATTGAACACCAAAGGGTATAAGGCGTGGGTTGACCTTGCTTCGTAGAATAATATACGCTAACATGTTTTTAGCTGCAACTTTCGGACTAAGTAGCAGTTAGCAGTGATATCACTGGTGATATTTAAACACGCACCAACGTTGAGCTGAGGTTCTAAGGCATTGCAAATAATGATTCGAAACAATAAATATAATTATAATAATTCAAACCGCACACGTGGCATCACCTACACCCACCCACCCCCCAAAAAATCAAGAGGATTCTCCATGAGACGCATGTTTCGACAAACTTCCCGCGACGTACAAACAATCAAAATTCTTATTTTTCTGCACGCTAAACTATCAGCAAAAATTCTCAAACGAAACTCCTCAAAATTTCGATTTATTTACAGTCAGGGTATTTTGAGTGTAGATGGTGTTGTTCGTTGTCAACACTTACAGCAAGCATCGGCTTCTCGAAAATACTTAAGTGTATTTAATTTTTGACTTAAATCACCCGTCTGAGTAATGTGATTTGTTAAATATCTGACTTGAGTCAAAACTTAGAATCAAATGTTTTCGAGAACTCAAGCCCTGTTGTCTGAGACTTGAAAGCAAGGGGCCGGGCGTTGATTCATTTTCGACTGTACGATTTTAAGAATTAATTTAAAGTCATTAGACTATACGACGCCAATTTATTCAGGACCTATTGCACGGTGTAGCCCAAAGGTCCATTGGAAGCACCCACCCACTCCCACGCCTAACTGGTGTCAAAATTGGATTTATATCGAAACGTTCGAGGTATAAAAAATGAAATTGAAATTTCTCAGAAATAGGAGTGTTTGCGCTCCTGTAATGAATATTAATGTTAGGCGTTTTTTTTTTGTTTTTTTTTTGCTAAGCACCATGCCCTCCAGATACGGGATGTATCTGACGCAAGAGAGAAATGAAAACAACCTCATTTGGGTATGTTCTTTCCCCAAGTTACAAGCTAGAGCATGAAGTTGGACAATCGATCCCCCGGGGCGAACACCAATTTCGACCGGCTTCACTCGCAATTTTTACATTCGATATATTCTACTTAATGCTATGTTCAGTCCCAATTGTAACTTGATTAAATGTGGTAGAACAAGAACATCAATATTTGTTATATGCAAAGGTCTTTATAGATTTTATGAACAGAGTACAGATGGTCCAAAAGCACTCTCAACCCGATCCACTATGCGGCACATAGTGTGTTTTTGTCTGGGTAATTGCTGCCATTTGTTTACATACGGAAGAGGACCGTTCTATGCCGACTGAACGTTCTCAGATTTATCGCTCACAGGAAAAAAAAAACTTGAGGAATGTGTGAACATTTATATTTAATGTGTATGCATTTACATTTTATGTGTATTTTAGACATACTTCGTAGTAGATTATAATGTAATTCCAATGACGACAAGAAGTTTACTATACCCTAAATAATAGGGTTTTTTTTACGAAAATGCGATTTTCAAAATGCGCGCTGATGTGCTGGGACCCCAAACATAAATAAAAACGCTAGTCATCCTACAAATTGCTGCCAAAAGTTTTCAAATATCTCCTGAATTTTCTTCTCAATAATTTTATCAAAATTGCATTGGGGATTTTTGAAGGGTTAAACGATTTTTTTTGTCGTTTTCGTTAACATGGGACCCAATGGGCGTGAAAATTTCAAAAACTCTACTCTTAGAAATAACAGCCACAACTTTTCAAATTTATCCTGAATGTTCCTCCCAATGTTTTTCACAAAACTATATTGGGAATTTTTGAAATTTTGAGTTCCCCATTTATAACGATTTTTTTTCTCGAAAATTCGCCATTGTCCCTATGGAGAAACCAAAATCCCCAATTGTCTGGAGAATGAGCGATCGTAGTACCTTTGGCCTTGTAGTGTTCAAGGTCATTAAGGGGTGATTCGGTGCACTTGCGATTTCCGAAAATACGATTTTCAAAATGCTGCTTCTACTACACTTTGGATTCTTTTACAGCCAAACTTTTTATATGTGTTCTCCCCTGTGACACAAAGGTCACTTCTTGAAATTTTGAAGTTTAAAATTTACAAAAATAATTGAAAAAAAAATAATTGAAATGTATCAATGTGGCAGATGGGAAAATGAAATGGCAAATATCTTTGAAAATGGCTAATCATAGCGCAAAACTGAGTGAAATGTGGGACTCGCAGTAATAGTTAGCATATATAGGGTATCCTTGAGCTCATAGTATTCAAGGTCATTTTGAGTTGCTTGTTCTACACTTATATTTTTTACAACCAAATGTTTTCTAGCAGTTTGCATGCGACAGTCCACACAATAATGACGTCGTGGAATTTTGAAATTTAAAACAAATTGAAAAAGATTGAATTTAACATTGTGGTCAATGGGAAAATAGAAAATTGCAGATGTCTTGGAAATGGCTATTAGTATAGCGAAATGGAATGGATTTTGGAACTTGGGGAATTCTAGTATAAGAGTACGTTTGCCCTGATAGTGTTCAAGGACATTTTGAGTCATTTAGTGCACTTATCTCAAAATGGCCTGTAACTTTAAAACCGTTACGGCTGGCTGTAGCGTACTTTGGGACTCGGGGATCCTTGTATTACATGTATGGGGACATATGGGGTAGTATTGATCTTGTAGCTTTCAGTGTCATTTTTGGGTGATTCAGTTCAATTGTCTGAAGCTTGATATCAAGTAACACCCTCGTAAAATTTGAAAGCGTTCTATCTTCGTACCGCTGTTGCCAAGCAGGACGCAAAGGTCCTTGGACCTCTCAATGAAACTTCGTCTGGGTGGCACATTTAAAAGAAATGTTTATGACTCCTCACATAGTCGTCTTCAGTTACAAACTTTGTGAACAATCCTTTCTATCCCAAAATGCAAATCTAAAAATTGTACATCTGAAAATACCCGTGACAACCATATTGTCCGATAGTATATACATGTATCACGAGCCCTGAGGTAATTGCCCGTCCGTTGCTAATTTTGTAGATTTGGAAGACTGGCCTCAAGCTGAAGCAGTCGTGTGACAGCCTAATAACAATATAATCCACATGAACGGTATGGATGGGCAATTTATCTTTTCGTAGCACAAAGGAACGATAGCCGACCGTGGCTCCTGTAATTGCAGCACCACCCAAGGACGAACATCATTGTTCTGTTTTTCCTCGCGGACTCCCGTATTTGCAGAAGCCTTTGCCCCGACAGTCAATTGCGTACGCTTTATTATCGCCCGGTTCCGACTGTCATTCTGCTTCCGTTGACACTATGCAACACCGAACCCTCTTTAGACCTCTGCTTAATAATGCTTGCATGAGGGGTTGCTGGTTTGGGGGAGGGGGGGATATCTCGATGGAGGGTGGGGGGTGGGGGTATCAAGGACTGCCAACTGACTTGCTTGTAGCCTGTAAACTCGCCCTGATTGGTATATAAAAAAGAAGAAACGCAAGTACGTGCAGAGAAATATCTATGGATCTCTCACATGAAGAAACCCCCTTCACGTTGTTGGGATTCCCCACAAGGGCACAAAAATGTTATTCGAATTTCTGCCACACTGACATTTTGATTTCATCAAATGCACCACACACACACACAAAAAAAAAAAAAATAGCAAAATCAGCGTGTTACTCATGGGCGCCTTTATCTTTTTTTTTTCAAAGAATGGGAAATTTTTCACACCACAAAATCGCAACATGAATAGTCGGTTTCATTTGAATTCAGACTATACTCTTGGCCGTAAATGCAAGCTTTACCCAATCACATCAGGCCGTCTGAAAATATCGGCCAATCAGCAGGGGGCGCCGTTTCCGCGCCTTTTCTCTTCTTTCGGGTGTCTTCTGGAATTTTTCCCGACAAGGGGCTTTTCGGGAAAATTTCCCGACAAACCCGTTTGTATTGAAAATACTCCCTATAGTTTGCTGCAGGTCCGCGTGAGGATATTGCAAAAATATGGAATTCGATTCTAAGTAGCAAATAGATGTTTTGGGGAAAATGCGTGGATAACAAATATCAAGGTGCAAAGTTTAGATAGTATATTTATATGCAATTATAAGAATAACCTGTAACTGGCAGGTTCCACCAATTCTTTAGTATCCCCAAAACACCACACGAATTTAAAAAAAAAATGTGACATTGGAAGGAAGGGATGTTCAATAAACAATAGCTTGTGGAAGCCGTTAATCCATGTATCTATACGGCGCCACCCAACCCGATAGCCTGACGATCCAATGACTTCGGTGTCTCGCTAAGCAACAGAGAGATGTTGTGAGGACATTAATACTGGCTAAGTAAATAGAACCGACATATTTTGTTTTACAAAAGTCACCGAATGAAAAAAGATACAACAAAGTTCAAAATCTCCTTGAGCACCAAACGGCAAGGAAATAACAAACACAGAGCATCCCAGAAACGCCAGAAAGACATATTACATGTATGCTTTTTGTCTCGGTCATGTCTCTTCTGTTATCGGGTCCATCCCAGAAGCGCTAATTTTACGACTGAAAGCACGAGTCCCAGGTTCCACAACTCGGCCGATTTCCAGAAGTGAAGCTTCCGGTGGTGGCGGGAAATCGCAGTTGCAGCTGTCGTCTGCTTCGTGCGAATTCAGTCCTGCTTCCTCGTGCGAGGCTGTCTTTATCGTGACTTGTTGCTCTAAGTAATTCGGCGGAGGCGGCATGTCCTCTTGCTCATGGTCAGAAAACGTCGACGAGTCCCGAGTATGCATTGCCTCATTCTCGGCGGCGTCCCGGGCCGGCGAGGAATCGTCCGTTTCCGGCGGAAGCTGCAAGGCAGCGGTTGTGTCACTTGTGTCGACTGCTGAATTCGAAGGCGGGAAGGGCAGAGTATTTTCGCCACCTTCGCGCCTTTTTTCTTCCTCAGGCGCTGCAGGTGGCGACGGATGAGCGGGAAGCGGCCTAGCGGCAGAACCGGAAGACGTTTCTCCGCCTTCCGGCCCCGATAAATCCGACGTGGCCTGTGACAGGGGAACGTTGCTGAACGCGTTGGTTTGACTGGCCGCAGTAGCGGCGTTCTGATGACATTTTGAGCAGCGGTTAAGGCTTGAAGTGTGGTTGGTAGTACTCTCCGATTCGGATTTGATGTTTTCTACGCATCTGAAAATAGATCGTGGAAATCTTAAGTCAGTAATCGACTTTTATTCGTTGCCTTTTCACAGCTTTGATTAAATTAATAGAAGCGCTTTATGGGATGAGCTTAAAATACTTTTGATGGCTGGAGTGACGGTAGGCTAGCCACAGCAGCAGCAAAAGCGGCCGCATGTTTGCTATGAGCAGCAGCAGCAGCAGCAGCAGCAGGAGTAGTAGTAGTAGTAGTAGTAGTAGTAGTAGTAGTAGTAGTAGTAGTAGTAGTAGTAGTAGTAGTAGCAGTAGTAGTAGTAGTAGTAGTAGCAGCAGCAGCAGCAGTAGTAGTAGTAGTAGCAGCAGCAGCAGCAGCAGCAGCAGCAGCAGTAGTAGTATGCTGTTCTTGTTCACGAGATTAAATATTTGATGTAACTTTTAAGCCGTGGCAGCGGAAAGAAGGCGTCGACGGAGGAAAGATCACCAGGACAGTCTTCCACAGAGTTCGCTTCCACAAGTAACTGCCAACAATTTTGACGAAGGCAGCTACTTAGCGGGTGGCATACCTATAGTTAGCGGAGACACCAGTCGTCAACATCGAGTTTCCCAGAAAGGTAAAGCTTACACGATGATATAGCCATTATTAGCAGCCGTTACTCAGTCCTCATACGCATACATTGTACATGTATATATGCGTCTCGTCAAAATATTGCCGTTGGAACCACATGGTCTGCTGTCTCGGGTAGAGATCGACTCCTGTACAGTAGCCCACGTATCGAGGCCGCTAGTTTTTCACTAAATCATGTTAATTTTATAGTCATTGTACAAATGATGTATTGGACCAAACATTTTGTAACAGAAATGTACAATGTCCTTGTCAAAGGTTCACTAAACTAGGTTTTTCGTCACTTTTAAGTCATGTTTAGTCAACCACAACCATGTTTTGCAGCACTTTAAACACGATCAAATTGAAAACAAAACGCATATTATTTATTTTATGTCTTGATATTTTGTATGACACTGAGTGAACATTTAACGATTACAACTAACCACTTTTCTAAATTGTCTCTACTTTGGCCACACAATGTAATTTTAGGAATAATCTGATTATGACACATACATTTGTATTGGACCTATAATGCACAATGAATTTAAGTTAAATTAAACAGCGACTGCATAAAACTAATATATATCATGTTAGTTCAGAATGGCACAAACATCTTAAAATACAAAATGTTAGTACATAGCTGGAGCTACTTATACATTAGTTCTTGTGTAATCTCAGTAGGATAACTTGAAAAACACCTAAATCGCATAGAAAGATTTCTCCCAATCATTAGCAATTTCGGACAAGCATGTCTTGAAAAAATAGGGTGCACATGCCATGCATGTAGCCTGAAAATGAAATGGATCAGTAGAAAAGACAACAATTTTTAAGTAGCATTTTGTGACGAGTTCGTGTCTAGCGCAATGACTCGATGTTGTAAACGTCAGTCTGTACTGTGTGGGTGTGGTGACGTAGCTATTTTTGTGTATTGTTTCATGTGACGTATCTCGTCGTCTGTCCTGTTCCAGTCCTTGTATTGTCTGATGGTAAAAACTTTGACGATGATGACAAACACGAGGAGCCACAGCGGGAGTTTGACGAGGACGCCTATCTGGCTGGGAAACTCCCCATACTAGGCGGTCCGGAAATGGACCTACCTGGCAAAGGTTGGGAACCTACATAACAAAGGATAGGGCCTCCACAAAGGCCGTCTGAAAATGCAGTACACGGGCCAATAGCAGACACATGAGTCTGTGCCCCTACTCGATGCCAAACGGTATTCTGATATAGGAATGACTGAGGTCACCTATATTTATAAGCTACATATTCAAGCTACAAATTCACAAGCTACATATCAAAATGAAATAGTGATTGCATGTTTGCATGGTTTTACACTTGCTATTTGCACAATGTGTAGTCTAGTACATGTAGTTTAGTTAGTACAGCAAGCATGTCGAAGCTATATCTGACCTAATGAATAGAACCACTTCTCCGGTGTGTTGCAAAACATAGTCCTTTTGCTGTAATAGTCAAAAGTTTGATCCAAGATAATATTTAAGGAAGTGTATCGTCGCGAATAAGTCCCGCTGCTGGAGTACAACACTTGCTCTTGCAGCTCAGTGTTGGTGATTCACATCAGGCCTATTGACACATGATACATGCATAGCATGGAGCAAATATAGCGCTTGTGGGATTTAATGGGCAGTTTTGCGCAAGCTCTGAGCTACGTAGTAACTTTACCATTATTCAAATTGCAAGCCTCGGAGACTATGTACATGAATAATCGTCATGTATATGTGCGAAACGCTGTTATGGTTACCTGCGACCATACAGGGGGAAGAAAGCTTTTCTGTTAGCAGAGTTCTATACATATGTATGTGCAGTAGAAATATTCTGTAGGGATGCAAAACTGTAGTCCTTCAATATATAGACTATATCGGCCAAAATGGTTGTCACATGCAGTTTTAGAAGTACAAGTTTGAATATATAATAATAATATATCTTTATTCGTACTCGAAGTACACTTACAACGCATTAATTACATGTACAACATTGTAGAAACAATTGTCTTTCTACACACTGAGTCTTGACAGAAAACAAAATGATTGTTCCCGAATTTTCGGCGAGCATCTCGCTGCCATCTTCAGGGGAATGTGCGTGGGC
>JAAUYG010113741.1_pt1 | contig 10090 bp, 9 predicted proteins | sample 7278091 | NCBI WGS metagenome assembly JAAUYG01 (sample SAMN14350201, study PRJNA611818) | marine sediment metagenome | isolation source: surface marine sediment (0.6m) | place: French Polynesia: Moorea | collected 2018-08
CAAAATATCTCAAAAACTATTTGACCAATCAAGTTCAATTTTGGTAGGAGCCTTCCCTCTGACCCAAGGAAGAAATGATTCGATTTTGAGAAAAATCGCTCTGGTGTAAGGGTGTGTGTGGGGGGTCCAAAATTTTGGCTCTATGTTAAAAGATAGGATAAAATTTTTCAAGTTGCCTAATAACAGCCTAAGTTGCATAATAACAGTTCTGTGAATGTTATATGTGTGCAGGGTTACTATTACAGGGAATTTGGATGTGACGTGGGGGTATATGTTGGCGGCGGGGTTTTCCGCTGTCCTTCATTTGGCAGTTGAAACTGGGGAAGCTAAGTGCTTAGAAGGATGTTAATGGATCCTTGGTGCTAAACATGATAACCAACAATAGACGCCCGAAATGCTGTGTTTGTGATAGGTTTCTGGCCCTTGTTCTGTTACATTTCAGTTATTTCGCCCTGTATATTACATAAGAAATCATATACACCGGAGCAGAATATTACATAATAAAAACACTCAGGTTAAAAAATTTAAAGCAAATATGATTATTTATTACCATTTACCGCTTATCGCCTACATTATACTCATCGGTACATCATCATTTTGTCATCATCATTCATCCATGGACCATTGTCGGTCAATAGTGTTTTACTGTATTATCATTGTCGACCTGGTTTTGCCGACGTTAAATAAACTTAATATATTCTATTAGACTCTATTCTAATGCGTACGTTTCGAGCGCATTTGATATAGCCCATACTACTTCATGCAGTAAATGAACTGTGACAGTGTATAATGTGGCCACCATCAAGATAATTTTTCTGTTCTTTTCCTATTCGACTATGCAGATGAATTGTTGAGACGCCGTGCCGGGCGTTTTCATGAAGGCGTGAATTCCATGAAGCACTTGCTGAGGATTGTCTCTATACCTTATGAGATCTCTGGTGAAACAATCGTCTTATCAGTCTATGACAGAAGACATGGAGGGTGTAGAGAATAAGGCTTATTCCCCTGGCGATGAAAAGGAAGACAACCACAGACGGCCTGTGTCTTCACAGAACTCTGTTTCCAATGGAGCAACAGCTAGATCTGGTAGAGGACCGGATCCAGACACGGAGCTGGACAATAGATGTGGCTTGGGTTCGAAACCCGACTGTTTACAGCCGTGTAACAATGCCAGAGTGGTGTGTGTATGGCTCTGCTGGTTCGCCTTTGTTCAGGGTAAGTCAATTATGAAAAGTATTTTTCCTTAAAACCAGGTAAGCATTGAATTCAATTTTTTTTTTGTAACCATTAAATGGAGCAGACAGTTATTTACATGTAGGTGCTCAATATGTAGTGGTTGGTTTACATGTTATGTATCATTACAACAGCAACTTTCTGCAGTCTCGCTAGTTGTTACAATTTTACTCCATGGGCGAATGTGACATGATATCCTATAAGTATTAGAGGTTCTGTGGGTTTTTTTTTTCAAATTGTTTCTTTTTTATCAAAATTAAGAGTGCTGTAAGCACATGGCATTAGTAACCACGTAATGTAAGAAATACTAGCAGACTGTTGTAGTACTGTAAGCACATCATTTCAGTACAAGGCACGCTGTCAGCAGTGTAAGCACGCCATGTTGCCACTGTAAACACAATGATGACAATACTGTATGCACTGTAAGAACACAATGTCCGTTGCCAGTATTATAATCCTTGTAAGCACACCACGCTATAGTATTGTGGCAATAAGCACTCCGTGTCAGTATTGTATGCACTGTGAGCATGTTATGTCATTACTGAAAGCGCATAGTTATTGTAACCACCCAATGTCGGTCCTGTACATGTATGAGCACACGATGTGAGTACTGTAAGCATTGCAAACACACCATGCCAGTATATAGTATCACATACAATGTCACAAGTGTAAGTACTGTAAGCACACCATGTCAGTGTTATATGCACTGTAAACACACCATTCCAGTACTGTAGAACATTAAGCATACAATGTCATTAGGGTAAGAACTGTAAACACACCGCGTCAGTACTGTACATGTATGCACGTCATGTGAGCACTTAAAACATCCTTTGCAGGAGTGTCAACCTTATCACGTTTTGCTTCATTTTATAATCCAGGCTTTGTAGTGAACGGCATAAACAATGTCAACACTACGTCACTTGAGAGACGGTTTGAGCTGACCAGTGCTGAGGTCAGCTTGGTGTCCAGTTCTTACGATATATCTGCAGGAGTCCTTGTCATCCCCATCACGTACTTTGGAGCCTTTGCTCATCAGCCGCGCATGCTTGCCGTGGCAGCTCTCATCATGGCGCTCGGCTCAGTGGTGATGTCTGTGCCACACTTTGCCACTGGACTGTACGAACTCTCGGAGGTATCGTCGGATCAGTGTCTCGCAGGTACATAATATTTCATCATCCCTTATCAGTAAAGCCCACGAACAGGACATGTACCAAGGTTAATATTTCACCCCAAGTCCTTTCTATCTGTTTAAACATTATGGGAAAAATAAATGCCTTGTGGAAGATGCGTGTGAGAACACTTGTTTCGCCGGGTGAGAATCCGATTCAATATTTTGTGCCGCACACATCATTATGCACATTGCTGACAGTTAACTGGACACGAATGCATTCTATTACAATTTTTCAATATTAATTTGTTTAACTGGAGAAATGCTTCCCCTTTATTAGAAAGTCACTTTATATGCTTTGTACATTGTACGCATCATTCCACCATACCGATGAACGTCAATGTTTTTCTGAACATCCCATTGAACTTTTTGTGTCATTTTGTTTGCATTACATTCAAATTTTGAGCCATATAATATAATTACTACGACTAGACGTCAATGTTAACCTTTGTGTACTCAGATTGTACTACGCTTGAAGAACAGATTGTCTTTGTATTTCAATTACATGTACTGTTATGACTGGTACTGACCTTGACTCACCACGCTGTGGCGACGTGTAACACAAGTACGATGCACGGTGTCTAATTCAAAGATCAGCATCTGGTATCAGTCCGTGTGTGCAAACCTTTAAAAATAAATTGAAGTTTAAATAAGAAACAAAACATTTGTCCATACTACATACCGGTATGCATGTACATTTAGGTAATGCGACGGACGCCGAGGGCTGCACGTCGTCCCAGATTTCCCGTTACCTGGGCGTTCTCATCCTTGGACAGATCCTGCATGGAGTGGGAGGGACCACTGTCTATTCCATAGGCATCGTCTACCTGGACACAAACGTCAAGACTAAAAATTCCCCGCTCTACCAAGGTAAAATTATTGCAGCGGTCAGATAGGGGTTAATAGACGTACATGTACGTGTATGTATACGGGAAGTATTACTGAATTCTTTTCCTTTTGTACAAAATTAAAATACCAGTGTTAATAACATAATTAGTTTGGTAAGAGAACTCATTCTAATACGTGAAAAATGTACGTTGTATACACAAATGTACACGTAGAAAATAATACTGAACACTTTGTGTTTTAGTCCGAGATGGTCTCACTTGCAAGATATGTATATCAGTCTTTTTCTGTAGCTTCATAAACTACATTTGCTGATTGCTGATACTTTTATGATATGCAGCAATTAAAAAATAATAAACACTTATTCAGGATATTCATGGTTCAGGTGTCGATTTATGTAATTTCATAATGCACATCAACACATTCGGCTGATTTGTCGATATATAGCGAACACGTCATCTTTACGCCATGTTACATAAAACATGAAATAATTTTGTTTTCCCAGTCTACTGAACTATGAAATGGTAAATATGCTGAAATACTAGAGAATCCTCGCAGACAATGGGTATAAATGGCTTTGCCGTGTCTCCTCTCTTAGGTCTACTGTACGGCTTCGCTGCTTTGGGACCAGCCTGTGGGTATCTTCTTGGGGGAGTCTTTGTAAACAGCATCTACGTCGACTTTGATCAGGTTCCCAGAAGCGAGTAAGAGCTCCTTCGGCACTGCATGCATTACCGTAGCTGTGATTATGCAAAATATTTAAATTTACCACACACATGTAGACATGGTCTTTGATCATTTGCATACGTAACAGAACCCCGCAAGTCTATGTGCATGTACAGTATTGGCACTAAACCTCTCCCCCAAATACATCTGCATACAGTTTATGTTCGGACCGGAATTATTTGATTTAGCACAGATGCATCGTGATGAATGGGTCATCAAATGAGAAGTTTATGGAGATACTAAATGATCAGTTTATGGTAGGAGCTGTTGGGAATGGCGACTTTCAAATGTCTTATATATCTTGTTTCTAATGGCTTACAATGGTCAATTCAGGATAAACCTTACTGCTGCCGACCCTCGTTGGGTAGGAGCGTGGTGGATCGGCTGTGTGGCCGCGGCCATCCTGGCTTTCCCCGTCTTCTGGTTTCTCTTACCATACGGAAGGGAACTGCCCTGTACGTATTTGCCATGCAGTAACATTACTCTAGCCCTTGCAGTTTCATTAAGCCGGTATTTACCTCAGGTTATTCATGTTCAACGGTATTGTCCCCTGGGTTTAGTCTCTCTGCTATCCCAAATCGCTATTGACAAAGGAGCATTTACCGTGAGCATTACTCTTCCCTGCTATAACATACAGTGTAACGTTAGAACGTGGACACTTTCAAAAGGGAGACCTGGTATACTTCTGTACCGTACATTTCGTTTTATATGCAGTACTCTGGTTGTTTCATATCTTTATTGAAGTTAACCCTCAGTATATTGAATCCTCCCACATATACATGTAATAACACATACAATTTATACAGCAATTGGCTGTTGCTAACAAACTGCGAACATCTAACTCCAGATGCCCAAGTTGTTCGTCGGGAGCGCGTATCTCAGGCCCACTGTGACGGCAGCGAGGAAATAGCTAACAAGGAAGGCTTCGGGACCACAATAAAGGACTTGCCGATGTCTCTGAAACTGCTGCTGAAGAACCCTGTCTACATGATGCTCAACATGGCTGGAGTGTCGGAGGGTATAGCGACCAGCGGCTTTGCTACATTCCTGCCGAAGTTTATCCAGAATCAGTTCGGCCAGTCGCCTGGCTATGCGGCTATACTGGCAGGTAAGCAAAGTGAACGCATCTTGGCTTTAGCTTAAATGGAATGTTATATTACAGGTGTAATAGTCGTACATGTATGCAGACAGTAACCTTCACTGTTGCAGTATATCAACAGACCCTAGGCTGCAATGTGTTCCCGTTGTGTTGACTCTATACATGTGTTCCATACAATACACCCTCTAAAGGTAACATATGTTTATTGTTTTTGTTAGTGGGTATAACTGCATAACAATAACTCCAATTGATGATGGCCTAATAAAATAGGTGGATACCACACATATCCCTTTCTCTCTGCAGGTCTATTAGTGGTCCCTGGGGCGGCCGGGGGTCAGTTCATAGCCGGTCTCATCGCCAAATGTGCCAACATGAGGGTACGGCAGATGTTACATCTGTGTGTAGGAGCCACGGTTGTGGCGACTGTGTTCGTTATTAGCATCCTTACACACTGCTCATCCGACCCACTGGCCGGGGTCAATGTCGCATATGATGACAGGTATTACAGTGTTCAGTCTTCCATCAATACATTTAGGAGTCGTCTCTTCACAAAATGTCTCTAGTTTGTCATGACTCAGAGGTCAAGTTTAGAGGTCAGAGGTCAAGAGGGAAGTTTTACGTTGTTGAAGCGCAATTAATTCGTTTAACTGTATGGCGTAACTGCTCGAAAACCAGAACACATACAGTGCCCAGTTTTATTCAATAACAAGAATATAGCATAACATTTACCCTTAAGGCCACAAAAGAACCAACCACTCCAGTAATGAGTGGCATTTTTTGACAGATGCTAGGCGTTGCTAGGGCTCTTGGTCTGTTCCTATAACTAAACACGTGTTTACATCTAGGAAATGTAAACAGTCTGAGCGTTTTGGACGGTGAGACCCTGCCAAAAAGGGCCATTAATCGAAGTTTTAAAAACTACATGATAGATCCGTCTACAATGTAGTAGAAGATGTATAACAACGGGGTTGTTGATTTCGTTCAAGAATTATTTTTTGTGGTATGGCCTCGTCACTCGCGTCAGGCCCTACTGCGCCAGTGATTCGCCCATATAATGCTTAATGCATCAATTCACGAAGAATTATTTTTGTGATATATACAATGATATATATGCGTATGGCGTCGTCACTCACGTGAGGCCCTGTTGTGCCAGTGGTTCGCCCACATAACGCTTCATGAATTTATGATAACCCTTATGTACAGCAATATTAAATCAAATATGCCATTACCCCTTTTAGCAACGTAATGAAGAAGATGTTGAACCTGACCCATGACTGCAATAGCCAGTGCCAGTGTAACACACGGAGCTATGAGCCGCTCTGTGGAGCCAATGGCATTCAGTATTTCTCCCCTTGCCACGCAGGCTGCAACACTCTTATTCAAAATGGAACAAAGGTACAGTATAACAAATCAAATTAAAAACAAAAAGAACTGTGGATCAGGGAGGATGTTTTTAACATCTGGTGTGCTGTATATACACTACACAAAAAAGTTAAGGATATATAATATCCTTAACTTTTTGGTGTAGTGTAGTGTAGTGTAGTGTAAACCTTTCATCCGAGCAACCATAATTTGATTTGGTGACCACACTTTTCCAAATACAGTGAAACCTGCCTTTAAGACCACCTGAGAATAGGGACAACCTGGAAATTAAGGACAGCTACTTCAGTCCCTAAGCCTATTCAGTACATAGAAATGGACCTGAGAAATTAGACCACCTCAGAATTCAGGACAGTTTTTCACAGTCCCTTGGGTGTCCCTGATTCCCAGGTTCGACTGTATTTACAACGCTATGTGAACAAAAAAACCATTAAATATGTGAACAAAGATGTACTTCAGTAGTGGTTTCCAGCTCTATAGTTTGAACGTGAAATACATGTTGTATTTGGACTATATATACATGTAGCTTTATACATACACACAGGTACATGTAACATTTACGCGAATGCGATATACTTTCTGCGCAGTCGCATTCTGTTCCTGTTTATGCGTGATTTATGTACATGTGTTCAACGTAAGCAAGATGGGGGTATGTATTTTATATGCAGTAACAGTTGCAGCTTACGAAATTGAGTATACATTGTACATCCCTGAATACTTAATCATTTTCTTCCATGCACCCAGGTATATGTGAACTGTCACTGTATACCTGACGGGATGGAGTTGCCCGACTCCCCAAGCCAGGCCCAGGACGGGAAATGTCCTCAGACGTGCAGTCTCATGTATGTCTTCCTCCCGATGATCTTTGTTACCATCTTCTTGACGTTCATGGCCGCTGTGCCAACGGTATCTGTCACGCTAAGGTGAGGCTGTTGACCGTGGGGTCCCAGTTAATTTTCTGATGTACCGGCACTGAATGTTCATCGGCCTTTCATTCTGTATGACGTATATATGGGGGTAATGTGTAGGCAAAGATTCCTGTTAGTGGTGTAACATTTCCCGACAGCATATTGACGAAATTACGCATGACGAAGTTTTCTTTCTACCCGATTTTACCCAAATGGTATTCCCTACATTGACACAACTTTCAATTTATTAACGGAATCCTTATTCATTTGCCATATTGAATTTTGATTTCTGGAGTTGAACAAGCAGATATACAGGTACGTGTAATCCATATGTTAAATAGTCTTCGAGGCGACTGTATTTAGGCAACTTTCTCTTTTCCAGGGTTGTTGCAGACCGCCAGAGATCATTCGCTCTGGGGATACAATGGGTCTTCATTCGCTTTCTTGGTAAAGTATAACTAAATACGGCATCTCGTTTAAATATCTTGTGTTGACGTGTGGAAAAAAGCACATCACCAGTGGTGCGTATCTAGTTGCTCTTAGATCCCAGACGTGTAGCTACTTGTAGTGCTCCATGGTTGAGCCACGCACCAGTTATTCCGGCATCACCCTTACTCGCAGTTTACGAACTGGTTATTCCTCAACACAAATGTACAATGAAAATGAATCTTTTGTAAAATAGAGGCTTTTTGCGTCAGATTTCGAGCCTCTGAATGCTCGTGCATAAAATAGTTTCTTCCTATACGTCATTGGGTAATGTAAACCTTAGAAATCAATGGAAGGTTTTACGATTGGCAATAAATGTTTTCGGAACTACACATGTACCCTTCTGCTCCATATTCTCCCAATACTCTGTCAACCAAAATGCTTCATTGCCAGTAATTCAATGTTATGGGTTACCACTACTAGTATTCTTTATAGGTACCAGTGCCCAATGCGAGTGTCTTTTGTACTGTCTTTATACAGGTACAGTCCCTGGACCAATTATATTTGGCGCCATCATTGACAGCACGTGTTTGGTGTGGCAGGAGAAGTGTGGGCAGAACGGCTCGTGCTGGGTTTACGACAACGGCCTGCTGAGCCAGAGAGTGCTCATCCTAGCAGTCTGCATCAAGAGTCTCTCGTCCTTCTTCTTCATCATGGCAACCGTGCTTTACAAAGCCCCTCCCGACGACACCAGCAGCATGACCAAAAGCACCCAGTCCACAGATGATGTCAGCAATGGGACACGCGATATATCCTACGCAATGAAATCTTTGGAGTCGGTTGAGGGACACAAGGACTTCCCTGGCTATGTGGAATGCAGAGATCGCGGTTATGTTAATCCAGCATTTTCAGACGACCTGGGGTCAAGCACGACCGGGAACGCAACCGGAAGTCGCCCCGACGGTCAGGACGAGGCATTATAGGAGAGTTAAATTTGGTTCTTGCCGCACAGAATTCCTTGACTGCTCAAGACTGTGATATCAATACTTAAAATAATGCTTGCTGTTATATTTTGTCTGAAGTCTCCGGACCATTTTGTGTGTCCCTAAAGGTACCTCTGAAAGACGGATCTATACATGTATATGTGTGTATACGAACAGTTGCCTGTTATTCGATACTTGCGACGAATCACCGACTGGTGTTAATATACATAGCACTAAGTTTCGGAGACACGTCGTTCCTTAAACCTGCGAATTCATTTGTGTGGACTGTAGAGGCGTGGCTTTTTATTTGCCGCAGTAGTATGTGAGCAAACTCTGTGTTCGGTGTAAAAATACTTCCTGCAACTGTATTATGTATGGTCCTGATTTTTCGTTTCTTTGTACAATGCATATGACTGATCTAGATTTTATAAATATTATAGCAAAATGGGGACCAATAAACTATTTTTCCTGTCCAACGCAGATATTTGTATAAACACTGAGGATATTATATTATACACTCTTTACTAACAATTATATTAGTTTTAGGATGGTCTACATATGTTGCACAGTTTAAACAATTTAATAAACTTTTGTCTGTACTGCCCTTGTTTCTCGTGATCATATTACCCTCAATCGGGACTGCTTGAATGGGTACTCCGTATACATAGCATAAATGCACCTTCCGGTTTCAAATAATATATGTGTATTGCATATTATCTCTAAAATGATATCGAAATACCGCAAAGTATTTAAAAGGTAAAATTTTAGCTAACGAAAATTATAGAAAGTTCCCTTTAGCTATCATTTGGCCAGGGATGGGGGAATATACAGGATTGTTTCCATAATTATTAGTTCGTGATAGGAGCATTTTAATCTAAGATTAATCTTAAATTAAATTAGACTAGATTGCACTGTTCTCTGTGCAGGTATGTAGGAGCAATTTTCAAAGAGGTTTATTGGAAGTTGTAAATGGATTCATGTTTAAGATAAGAATACGCTTTATTGCAACCATATGGTTGAATTATAATACAAAATACACACATAAGATTCGGGAAAAACACACACATGCAACGCTCAGCGCTATACCAAAAATTTACAATTAAATAGAAAATACATGTGTAATTAGACTCTAGTTACAGACACTATCACAGCGAAATGTTTGTGAGTAAAGTCTACTATAGGACATGTATCAACTAATGGCAGTTGCTTAGGCACCATGGGATATATGAATTCTTAAATAGTTCTTACTCTTTCTCTTTAATAGTTCTTACTTTAGGTATTGGGTACTGCTGATTGCTACGTAAGTCATACACCACATTCC
>JAAUYG010167558.1_pt1 | contig 10090 bp, 4 predicted proteins | sample 7278091 | NCBI WGS metagenome assembly JAAUYG01 (sample SAMN14350201, study PRJNA611818) | marine sediment metagenome | isolation source: surface marine sediment (0.6m) | place: French Polynesia: Moorea | collected 2018-08
AGTAGCAGCAGCAGCAGTAGTAGTAGGAGTAGGAGTAGTAGTAGCAGCAGCAGCAGTAGTAGTAGTAGGAGTAGTAGTAGTTAGTAGTGTAGTAGTAGTAGTAGTAGTAGTAGTAGTAGTAGAAGTAATGGTAGCACCAGTAGTAGTAGTAGTAGTAGTAGTAGTAGTAGTAGTAGTAGTAGTAGTTGTAGTAGTAGTTCACTGTAGCACTAATAGTAGTAGTAGCAGTAGTAGTAGTAGTAGTAGTAGTAGAAGTAGTGGTAGCACCAGTAGTAGTAGTAGTAGTAGAAGTGTTTTATTTTCAAACTGCTCCATATGTTGTTGATACAGAAATACAGATAAAACTAACCAGTTTGGATGACTAGCAGCATATGCTTTAGATAACCAGACTTTGAGCAGAATTAATGCCCAAGATAAAGTAATATGTGACATCGCAAACCCTTGTGGGGCCTACATGTTCAAACTTTGCTTGGATGCTTTGCTTGAGCTTGGTGTATTTACCAGAGAAACGAATAAGTTTTAATAATGTTTTGGTAAGACTTAATTTAGAAGGACATCTAGATTATTGTGTACTTAAACTGTGATATATGTTTTGTTTTCATCCAATTAGCATGGAAAGCTGAAAGGGGTAAGGCTGGTGACATATCGTAGTGGAGCGCCTAAAGGCTTGGCCTATGTGGAATATGAGACAGAGGTATGTATATACATGTACATGTACTACGTACATGCAGAAACATCCAGGTACGTTCAGTAAATTTCACTCACAAGGAAGTTGCATTCTGCTTATTAGGAACTGTCAGTTGATTGCATCCACTTTACTTTCTCAACTTACCATTATGTTAAGAGTATCTGTACACATTATAATAAACTCATAATCTTTTGATTATAGATTCCAGAGAATGTCGCAGAGTAACAGGTAAATCCATAAAGCTTTATATGCAGTCATGCTACCAATTGGGATTGTTTACTCTGCTTCAAGGCTCAAGACTTTTTCTATATGCATTTCGAAGAATCTCTGATGTCTTTTAAATGTAAAAAATTGCCAGTGTGCTAATATCTTACTTTGTAAATGTTGCAGTGTAATAAAACCAACTAAATTGAGTATTCCATTATCTTTCCTCACACATCTAGACCGATGCAGCTCAGGCAGTGGTGAAAACGGACGGGCTGGCCATCGGGGATCACAGCATCTCAGTTGCCATTAGCAACCCGCCTCCAAGGAAACCTCAAGCTGGGCATCAGGAAAGGTCATCAGAGTTCATGCCATCTTTAGGTGGAGGGAAGAAGGAAACAGCTGAGTGAGTTAAACAATATGAGGGCCCCCCGTTTCTCGCCAAAACTGTCGAATAACATTTGGGATTAATGGTCAAAATTTGATCTTTCAGGTTTAAGTACAAAAAGGGACAACTGAAAAAAGTTAAGTTTTGATAAGAACTAAGAAAATTAGAACTTCTCTATGTCTCTTGTATTTCAGAACTAACCTTGGTGTAGGACTGCTTCAGTTGCTCCAAGATATTTTGTCATTGTGTGGAATGTTATTACACTAAGATATTACAGAAGATATTACACTAAGATATTATATTTCAAGGTATGCTTGATTTGTGAGTGGCCTGATAAAAAAATAGAGTGCAGTTAAATGTCGATGATGGTAATCGTTTTCTGTCTCATGGTTTTTGCAGCCATGGTCGAGCACGAACACAAGTTTCCCTTGTCCCCCGAGCACTCCAGAAAAAGCCGGCAGCAGCAACCGGCGGCAGCGCCTCTCAAAGTTCATCACAGTCAGTAGACAAGGACAGTTCAGCTGGTGAGAAACCAGCGCCAGCTGCTGCCGGCATGTCCAACGCAGACTTCCGAAATTTGCTATTGAAAAAATAGTTTGTCCAGATCTTGTTAATGGATGCCAGAGCGGAAGAGAGAGTACCAGAAGGTTGCTTTATGTGTGTGCTATGGTTTATTTGTTGGGAGAATTTACGTGACCAGTTAGTCAAACATGTATTTCATGGTTAGTAAGTAAACTTACTAATTGGACAATGCAATGACATGTCTGTTGCCACAAGATTGAGGATGGTTACAGTTTTCTGTGTACACATTATAGTCACTTAGTGGACCATTAACTACATACTTTGGTACCCGTATGGGTTTCTTTTGTTATGGAGACGTTTGTTTTATGTACATATGTAGTGCATGTTCAAGTATACCACTGTTAAATGTGATAGAATCAAATTGTGCTATTTTTATAGACGAATGTGACAGCAATTACGTTGTGAGAGATGCTTTTAGCCTGAATTGTGGTGATTTATGTTTGTTACAGAGATATGCATTATGGTAATCCTCAGGCCATTGCAAAAATTCTTTTGTATGTTAATTTCTTTTCGAGGGTCCGTTTTTGTGTAGACTGCTGATAGAAACAGCTTTTCTTAGACCAGTAGTTATCACCCTGAGTTGCTATCTACAAAAAAGAAGTTCAACTTGGTTATTTTATTGCAACATGATTCTGAGAAGACCTATCACGCAGTTTAAAGGCACTTAGCAAGGATAATGGCATTTCCTAAAAATGATAAAACCGAAATTCAAATCCAGTATGTGCTGTAGTGTGTTTTGGTATTCTAGTAGCCAATACTTTGTGTTGGAGCTATCTGTTCTTTGTAAGTGGCATTATAGCCCAGCAAACAACTTATAGTCACGGTGTTAGTTCGCAAGATTGTTAGTGTAATAATCCAGGCAAGGCTGTATTGATTTCCTTTACGAAACGTGATGTATTGGCATGTGAAGCAGGATGTACTGATATGTGAAGCGTGATGTACACTCAGTGGAACCTCACGTTGCGACTGCTTAGAATTAAGACTGCCTTAGAAGTATAGAGGACTTCCATGCAGCACCAAACTGCGTGAAGTTTAATTCTCAGAATTAAGTCTTTCTCGAAAATAAGACCAGTTATATATTGCTGTAGCTGCTCTTAATTCAAAGGGCCCACTGTACGAGTGCGAGAGATGTATCCCGTTGGAGTTCTGAGAAATACTTAATCTAAGTTTTGACTCAAGTCAATAATCTGGAAAATGGTAAACTTGCCTGTTAGAAGATTCTGATTTGGCATTGTCAAAAAGTTGGACCCGGTAGTATTTTCAAGAACTCTAGGTAAGGATTCTGACTCTGTGGCTTGCACGATAGTAGGCGAATTAACCATCAAACCCTACTGTATTAACTCGCCTTGTAAGGTAATGGGGCAGTAAATATGTACCTGTCATTGGGTAAGATGTATGTGAAGACCAGGCTGATGATAGAGAAAGACAGAGGAAAGTGAAACAATAAAGAGAGTATGAATGGGTTAGTGATTTTGTGTTGCTTAAAACTATGTGCCAGACTTATCCACTTACAGGTAAATGCAGTTGTTCATTTGTGTATGTAGTTCAGCGAATTTACATGTATGTTGGTCATGGAAAAATAATGGTATGGGGATGTACACAGGTTTATGGAAATAGGTGTTAGGAGAGGTGGCCGGAATTAAGAAAACGAGGAATTATATACTTGTGCCCTGCTGTTGTCATTACACCAAGTTAAACCTTACAAACACTTGCACAAACTGGGTGCTTGAAGGCTTGCAGAGAGAAAACTTTAGGTCAGTAAAGTTTAGCTGTACGAAACATTGGTTCCTTATAGGAAAGTACTGCTAAGAAAATCTTAAAAGTTGTAGTATCAAATGATGCATGGGTTTCCTTTGTCGTATAAGTACTTTTGTTTGGAGTTTGAACCTGCATAGTTACGGATTATGAAGTAAAAGTAGTTCATTTTGCCACACTTCTTTTCCAACAAGATAATTTTAGAAAAAACATTTTACTTTCTTAGTCTATATAGCCACCATGAAAAACCAACAGCAACAGCACCTGACAATATTTTATTTAACACACAAAATATTTAATGTTATACATTTCATAATTCACAGTGTAACTCATTCTACACTGCTAATTTTTAGAAAAACATTTTTTTAATTTTCTTAAGTCTATAACGACCATGAAAACCAACAGTAGTATCTGTCAATATTTTTAACACACAAAACGATATTACATTTCATAATTCACAGTGTAACCCACTCGACACTGCTCATTAAGTGAGGTTGGTATTTTTTAAAGTTGAAATTTGTTGCGATGTACTTAATCTCTCTGCGGTCTCTCTATTCTCTTATGCTTCCTCATGCTCTCTCCTATATATATATATATAGATATATATATAGCAGTACTGTTAAAGGACATCATGTTCACACATTTTATCCAGAGCTTCAAAATTTCATTCATGATGTACATGTAATAGATGCTGTAGCCATAATGTGGTGTTGACATCACACAGTGTACATATATGTTAACACCACAATGTGGATTGTGGAACTAATGCAAGCAAACTGTCAAGCAGTACACAGATATATCCACACACTGTACGGTTATATAGGCGAATCAAATATATATACATGTATAAAGAAATATTTATCAAGTTATTGAAGCATGTATCAACAGTCCACACACTGTACGGTTATATAGGCGAATCAAATATGTATAATATTTATCAAGTTACCGAAGCACTTATCAACAGTCCACACACATGTACATCTAGGATAAAGTGATCTAGACAAAGACCAGTGTTGTCTCTCAGACAAGTCTGCACCCTCCACGAGGGCTACTATCACACTGTTATGGCATGGAACAAATATCTGTCAGCTGTGTCACTCAACAGTCACCGGTATACAGTGCAATGCAATATATTATATATCCAGTTATTGAAACACAAATCGGCACATAAGTAGATGATGAAGAATTGTAGACTTAGTGTACAGTAACCCAGCTATAGCCAGTACAATGATACACAGAGATACACAGTGTATCCAGCACAGTGAGGACATATCGAATTTCACTCTGTAAACCTTTGCCCACAGAGTGACCATCAAAATAAATTCAACATGTTCCATCTTGTCACTGTGCTTCCTGTGATGACATGATGACAATGTCACCAGACTTGCATCCTACCCACAGTTGTCTTTGCACCACAGCACAGTCCTGTGTCGCACTGTCAGTGTTGATGTTTATTTTGTGACAGAGATTGCCATGGACATCCATGACAAATACGGATTTTGTGTCATCGTCTGTCAGCAAAAAGTGACCTTGATAGTCTGTGCTGGCACAAGTCACAATCTGTAGCCCCCCAGGGTGGGGCACTACCCTAACAGGGGTAGTGCTACCATGGCGGTAGGTAACAAGAGTACCAGTACCACCACAACACACCAGTACGCTGTCATCCAGCACTGCCAGGCTGCGTGGCTGCACTTTCCTCACTGTGTATGGCTTCTCCAGTGTCGATGTTTTTCTGTCATTTCTGATGTCTACAACATGGACACGTGCCCCATCACATACATAGACTGTGTCCGGTGACATGACATCCATGCTGACAACATTCCTCACACTGGTCAGTGTCCTCTCTCTGACCAGTCTGTCCCCGTCAAGGCAGGCTACTGTCACACCCCTTTCATGACATGGAGTAAATATCCGCCGGCTGTGACGCTCAACACGGGGACAGACAAGTGTCAGCCTGCCCACCGACCCCAGCTCCAGCCTGTCCAGGAGTGTGATATCTTCATTACCTATCTGGTACACAGCAAGACTTTGCCTGAATCCAAACTCAGGCTCGTACTGCAGCTCGCATATAAAAAGGCACCCGTCACTGTAAGATAGTCCCCCCATCGTGAATCCTGCCTGGATCTTCCTCCTCCCGGTCTCCACCAGTCCACCATAGTCTAAAGTTGGCTGCAACAGAAAGAAATACAGCAACGCTGTTTGTCAGGGATCCCAATATCAGCAACACAAACATACAGATTTAAAATTCTGACATCTTGTTTATTTCGACCTTCATGGGGAAAGTCTGCAAGAAACTGTACCATGATGGTCATTATTTTTTGTCTTATGTTAAAAATTAAATATCAAAAACTGAACAGATAAACAAACTTGGACAGATACCTTTGCAGTAAAATCCAAATAACGATTTCAGAGATAAATGGGCAACAATGAAAGAATTTTGCCTAATGAAAGGAGCACTATTGTGCATGTCACAAATACCGGTAATGTAATTATTAATTTATTCATAACTAAAACTGTGAAATTTAAAATAAGAGGAATATTTTGTAATTTCAAAATTTTATTTCACTTAATTGAAACTGGCTTACCATTTGAAAGAGCTCAAGAAACATTTTCATTTTCGGCAAACGGACAGGATCCACCTCTGGGTCCCAAGGCAGCAAGAATTCCAATTTCACTCTGGTCCGGGCACTGATATGATTGATGTATCTCCAGTCTACTTGGTTCTCTGCTCCAAACATTGGTGGCAACAGAAACAGTACAACCTCTGCTTCTAAGCCACCAAAGTCTTCCAGCATCGACATCACTATGCCTTTGGCTGGAAATACTTCTCTCCATTGTATATTCCACCTAAATTTCTCTCTTAGGATGTTTTCCAAAGTATTCAACTGCATACCATCATCACACAAGACAACAATAGATTGTTCTTCGTATCGCTGTATCAATCCCCTGAGCTTAGCATCAAGATATGACCCATTTTCCTCAAAGTTACTGCCAATGTAATCATAGGTCACACCATCACCTTCTCTTTCATTGAGCCACACAACTGTTCTGTCAACCTTTGCTTGTGTCTGATTGGCTTGCATGAACCGGGCGATCTGTCTACTGTTCCTAATGTTCTTTTTCAATGTATCCACCTTGATATCTTGTGTGGTCATATTCCCATCACTTCCTATCGCAATTTGCTCTGCCAGCTGTCTTAGCTTGGTGTGAAAGTTATCTGGCAAGTGCGATTGGTAATCTTGGTCGGGATCGAAAAGTATGGCAACTTCAGCTTTGTGTTGAGCAACCTGATTGAACATCAGATAGTAGAGGTCATGTGGATTCTCTTTCCAGTCTTTACTCAGGATCACTGTGTGAGCATCATCCACTATTATCAATTTTGCATTTCTCACAAGCACTTCCCTTTGGTTTTCTGACAGAGAATCCGTGGCCTTTAAAACCCATGCCTCACATTTAACCTGAAAGCTGACAAACGCTCTCAGACTTTCACTGTTGCATATATACAGAACCTCACTCTCACTTAATCCCCGAGCCTTGGCATCATGCACGAGATGCAGGGCTATGACAGTTTTTCCTGTGCCACTTCCTCCAGTGACCACTAACACCCTTTCTTTTCTCTCCAGCAGCACTCTGGCTTGTTCATCAGTCAGATGGTCAATTAGAATATCTCCATATCGATCCTTCATTGTGTATCTTGTTTTCAGCAGCTCATAAGCCAGTCCATTGCATGCAATAGCAAATTCTGCATGGGGTTCCACATATGGGTAGGACACAGGCGGACTGTTCTCTCCTTCAGAATCCCACAACTGTGTGACAGGTCCTGTCACAGGCACAGCCAACACCTGTATCTCAAAATGAAACAACGCAGACTGGTGTTCCCTGTTGACACCAAGTGTAAGGAATTCCCTTTTCAGCTTGCGAGCATGATGGAGTGCATGCCTAACATAATCCCCATGGTCCTGTGTTTCATAGCAGGAGTTAACACCAAAGCAGTAAATCAATTTGGTTGGTACACCTGTAGACATGATGGCAACACAACACAACAGGTTTACATTGGTGTCTGAATCACTGGAGTCCTTGTTGGATTCATATTCTGTATTTATAACAGTTGCAATTTGGTCCCAGTATTTGCTGTTGATGAATTCCGTCAAACGCTGATATTGAATCATGTCTGAATTCTTCCTCTGTATAGCTTCTATGGGTGGATACCAGACATTTGGATGGTGATGTGCTTGAAGATATTTTGCCATTTTGTCAGTGCAACACTCATGGAAATTGAAGTCATGGAGGGTTATATCAGTTTTGCCGCCTTCAAAGGATTTCTGCATCTTGACATCCAAACTTCTGACATCTTGTGGTTCATCTATAGTCAATTTGCTTGGTGACCTGCTGCTTGGATGCTGGCTGCTATCTGCAAATCCTTTTGGTTGTTCAGTTGAGATTTTTACGGGTGCCTGCACCGGATTGTTTTTGGTCTCTCGTGCAGAAACAGAGTGTAAGCAAAGAAACTGTTCCTTCCACTCTCGAAATGTTTCAACTGTCACAAGACATCCACTGTCATTCACTACACAGTATGTGGGTGGTTTCAGAAACATTCCACTGCTGTGCCTTGGCACCTGAATCTCTATGACTTTGCTCAACTTGCTGCTCTCATGGGATACATTATGGTAAAATACGTCCCAATCTATTCCAGGAAGTGGCTGATTGTCACGGTTTCCCGACCAAATGAGACGACTGAGTGAATCCTTTAAGTGGTTTGTCAGCGTGTTCTCTTCCTGTTCCTGTTGGTCAGTTACCTTGAAGCCTCTAAGCACTGGACGCTTCTCACCCTCCTCCACACCAAGGATGAGACTACCACCATTAGTGTTGGCAAAAGCAGATACATTTCTCAGCAATTCATCATCTTTGTGCATACATTTTATCAAGTTTGAAGCAAGAAAGTCCATACCTTTCTCTTTCTTGTCATCCAAATAGTAGTGTTTGAATTCTAGGCTCTGACTTTCACAATATTCTGTAGGCATTTCTTCATTGAAACCAAACGACTCTCTTGTTCCAAGAATCTCTTGAAGTTGAGAAGTGCAGACAGTGTGTGTGGTTCCTTGACCAATGTCCAATATCCTTTGTACGTCCTCCCTGTCTCTCACTGGTTCAGTGCCAGCTGCATGTCGAGCATATGCATTATAGTTGAATGTGATCAAGCGTGAAGACTTGGACACAAACCAGTACATTCTCAGCTTATCCATTGTCCTCAGGTACTTGTAATGGATTAGGGATCTGTATGTGGATTTCGGGATCCAGTTTGTTGTCAGATGATCCTCCAGTTTCATCAGCCACACGTCTCTCTTCTTGTCCGACACGGATTGGTTGGAGTATAACACAATCAGCCCACCACTGGTGTTCATTAGAGCTGTCATCCACTTTGCTATCTCCTTACCAATAGCCAGGTCATACCTGTCAAAGTTGATCTCTCTCACAAAAGAATAGTCGGCATACTCCATATCTGGGCATGGCAGAATCTGGAGCATCTATGAATCAAACAAGAGGCCCATGGGGTTTGACGCTCAGCTAGTAAGATGTGTAAGTGCTGGAGTACATCCCAGTTGGTTGTGCTTTCAAGTTACAAGGTGATTTGAAAGATGTATACTGTGACTTTTGAATTTGACCTTTAAAGGTCATTCAAGGCCAAATGTGATGGTGACATTGGATTCCTTGTGTATGATTTCCTTTTAATGTTCGATAAGCATATAGGGCCTAGCTATTTTTCTTTACAAGATATAAGGCCTCAAAATCAGAGTGACCTTGATTTGACCTTTCAATGTCAGTCAAAGTCAATGCTACAGTGTCCTTGGACTCCCCATATATGATTTTCTATTAATGTTTAATAGTAACATATAGGGCCCAACTGGGCTCCGTTATGAGATATATGTCTTCACAATCTGAGTGACCTTGAGTTTGACCTTCAACTTTCATCCAAGGTCAAATGTAATGGTGCACTTGGGCACCCTATATATGACTTCCTATTAGTGTCTAATAGTAATCACATCTATCAATTGGACATCCTAACTATGACTTCCTAATAAACTACACGTCTATCTCTCACCATTTAGCTGTTATGGGGACTTGAAAATTTTCCCACATCTCATCATTGGGCGAAAATTTCGAGGCATAGCGAAAAGTTCCAAAAGTATTTGTATGGCTATGAATTTGTGCTGCAAATTGTGCTACAATGGATGACAACTCCAGACACTGACACCCATGCCATGAAATCGGCTCTCACTGCCGACAGTGAATCAGAGCTAAAACTCAAGAGCATTTGAGATAAAAATTGAGGACATGTTTGAGATTTGCAAATTGGAAAGAGCATATTTTATTAAAATTCAAAACACAGACATATTATCGCAGTGTTCCTTGACTCAATATGTGGGGAATTAGATGTAGTAGAAGTATCCAGCACAAACGCCTTCTTCATTCTG